>OHBR01000940.1_pt1 | contig 12246 bp, 15 predicted proteins | sample 1577461 | NCBI WGS metagenome assembly OHBR01 (sample SAMEA3879579, study PRJEB24766) | human gut metagenome | biome: human-associated habitat; feature: feces | place: USA | collected 1985/1987
TTTTAGGCACTCAATGAGGGCCCGTGCACCAATCATCTTCATGATGGTCTCCTTTTCTCTCCCGTTGGGGGCTTATCAGTCTTTTTGGTCGTTGTCGTGGAGCCAAGGCATCATATCGCGCAGTTTGGCACCAACTGTCTCCAAAGGATGCTGGGCGGCCTGTCTGCGCAGAGCCAGGAAGTGGGCCCTGCCGCCAGCTTTATTTTCAAGGAGCCAGTCCTTGGCGAAGGTCCCATCTTGGATATCGGAAAGGACTTCCTTCATGGCTTTTTTGGTGGCTTCTTTCGGGACAACCCGTTTACCGCTTGTATAGTCACCATATTCTGCCGTATCACTGATGGATTTTCTCATCTTGGCCATGCCGCCTTCATACATGAGATCCACAATCAGCTTCATCTCATGGAACGTTTCAAAATAGGCAATTTCCGGCTGATAGCCAGCTTCGCATAAAGTTTCGAAGCCGTTGGTGATGAGCTGGCAGATACCGCCGCACAAAACGGCCTGTTCCCCAAAAAGGTCCGTTTCCGTTTCTTCTTGGAAGGTCGTCTGGATGACACCGGCTCTGGTTCCCCCAATACCGCGGGCATAGGCCAGGGCAAGATCGAAACACTTTCCTGTCGCGTCCTGTTCAACGGCAAAGACATCGGGGACACCACCGCCTTCGACAAAGGTTCGGCGAACAAGGTGACCTGGGCCCTTGGGGGCGACCATGAAGACATCTACGTCAGCAGGGGGCACAATCTGTTTGAAATGGATATTGAATCCATGGGCAAAGGCAAGGGCGCTGCCTTTTTTGAGGTTCGGACCGATTTCGTCCTTATAGACATCGGCCTGTTTTTCATCAGGGATGAGGACCATGGTGACGTCCGCTTCAGCAACCGCTTCACTGACCGTCTTGACGGAAAGACCCGCTTTTCGGGCAGCTTCTGCGGAATGGCTGTCCTTATAAAGCCCTACGACAACATCTACACCGCTTTCCTTGAGATTCAGGGCATGGGCGTGTCCTTGGCTGCCATAGCCGATGATGGCGACTTTCTTTCTTTTCAGTACTTCCCAATTGACATCTTGATCATAAAATACCTTTGCCATGTTCTTTACCTCTTTCTCTTCCTTGCAGGGGGGTTGATACGTTTGGTCGGCATCGATGCCGTTTTTGCTAAAATAAAAAGATCCGTCCCTTTAAGGGACGGATTCAAAAGTCCGCGTTACCACCCTGATTCCTGGCCTCTTACGAGATCCAGACGCTCTCAAACGTACCAACATACGCGTTTCCTATAACGGGGAACGGCCGTCAGCACTTACCGCCAAAGCTTCAGCACTTCTCTTCAGGGAGGATTTTCACAAGCGGTCCCAACACCGGCTCGCACCAACCGCCGGCTCTCTGGAGCGGTCACGCCCGTTACTCTTTCCCATCGTTAGATTTTTTGTTATGGACTTGTTAAAAAGTATGAATGCATTGTAGCGAAAAAATGGCAATGCGTCAACAAAAAAATCCATCTTTCTTCTAAATGTACCATAAAATAAATTAAAGTGTAACCTTAGAAACAGGATTAAATAGATTTGTCCTTTTTGAGAAAACACTGCCCTACATACCATGTCACAAACTGATGGGCAATCCGTCCATTGCGCCCAGAATGTTCCATTTCCCAGCGCACGGCTTCGACTCGGAGTTCTTCTCGGGAAAGCGCAATCCCTTTCTTGGACAGTTCATGGGCAATGATATCAAGGTATTCTTCTTGGGACAGCTTGCCATAATGAAGGATGAGTCCAAAACGGTCTGAAAGGGAGATGGACTCGTTCGTGTGGTCGTCGTGGTAGACATCATCTGCATCATCCTTCCGGTCCTTCCAGGTTTCTTTGATGAGATGGCGGCGGTTGCTTGTCACATAAAGCAGGACGTTTTCCGGCTGGGACGTGACGCTGCCGTCAATGGCTGATTTGAGGATCTTGTATTCCTGTTCTCCCTCGTCAAAGGATAGGTCATCCAAAAAAAGCACAAAACGATAGTGCTTTTCTTGGCCGAGGAGGGATAGAAGACGGGGCAGGTGGTCCAGTTGGGTTCGCTCCATTTGGACAAGGCGCAGACCTTTTTCTCCAAAGCGGGAAACCATGGCTTTGACCAGGGTGGATTTTCCCGTTCCCCGGGCCCCGGTGAGCAGCACATTGTTACCTTTCTTTCCTGCTGCAAAAACGGCCGTATTGTCAAGGAGGGCTGTTTTTTGCGCCTCGTAGCCCAAAAGGTCCCTATCGTCGTAATGGGGAAAATCGGAAATACCGACAAGGAGGCCGTCTTCATCAAGGCGAAAGGCGTCAAATTCAGAAAAAAGACCGGATCCATAGCTTTCGTAGTGGGACAAAACGATTGTTGCCCCTTCGTCCGGGTCCTTGGCCGATAAGAGGGCCTGCAAAAGGGCAATTTCCCCTTTACGGGCATGGTGTATCGTGGGCTCGTAATGAGCTAGGAGCGGGGACAGGGAAAGGTCACACGGGTCCAGGAAAAGATAGGGCCAGAGAATCGATAGGTCATGCTGGAGGGCCTTTTTGAGAGAGGGTCCTGTCTGCTGCCCTTTTTCCAGAAAGCGGGACAGGGGAAGGCTGGCGCCTCCCAAAAGGTGGACGAGATAAGTGGCCGGAAGGCGGCCCCAAAGCCCTAAGGTCTCGGCTTTTTCCACAAGCTGGGCACTTAAGGAAGGGGCTGCCTTACCGCTTTGAGCAGCTTTGGAAAGCGCTGCTATGATAGGATCTGTCAAAAGACCGTGAAAGGCCAGGAGTGCTTCCAGGGGTGGTAGGTTCAGCATGGGATTCCTCCTTTATTATGAAAAAAGGAGCTGCCTAAGGCAGCTCCTTGTGGGGATCAGGCTTTTGCAGGAGCTGATTCCAAGACGGTCTGTTCTTTTTCGTAATCCGGGTCAAAGCGGGGATTGAGGACGTTGAGATAGAGATAGGCCAAGACGGCACCGGAAATATTGTGCCAAGCAGAAAAGACAGCACCAGGCACAGTAGCTGTCGGCATGGCGGCAAAATGGGCTTTGGCAAGCCCCACGGCAAGTCCGGAATTCTGCATGCCCACTTCGATGGAAAGGGCCACTGCTTTTTTCCAAGGAAGTCCGACCAGTCTTGCCACAGCAAAGCCCAAGGCATAGCCCAGGCAGTTGTGCAGGATGACAACGAGGAAGATGACGCCTACATTGGCTAGGATGGCCGCTTTACTGGCTCCGATGACACCGCCGATGATTAGGCTGATGGCAAGGGCAGAGACAGCCGGTGTATAGTCCGTTGCCGCACGGGCAAGTCTCGGCAGGAAGGTCCGGAGGGCCACGCCAAGGCAGATGGGAAGAATGACGATCTGGAGGATACTCAAAAACATGCCCACAGGATCAAAGGCAATCTTTTCCCCAATGAGGAGATAGGTGATAAAAGGCGTCAGAATCGGTGACAGGACGGTCGATACGCTCGTCATGGTGACCGATAGGGCCAGATCCCCTTTGCTCATGAAGGTAATGACGTTGCTCGATGTGCCGCCTGGGCAGGTGCCGACCAGAACGACACCGACTGTAAGGGCCGGACTCAGGTCAAAGGCGCGGGAGAGCAGATAGGCAAGGAAAGGCATAATAAAAAACTGCGCCACAGCGCCCAAGAGGACGTCTTTTGGCCGCTTGAAGACGAGAACAAAATCCTTAAGGGACAGGGTGGTCCCCATCCCAAACATAACAACACCAAGGAGCAGGCTCAGGACAGAGACACTGCCCACTTTGCCGAGGACCCAGCGGAAAAGGCCGGGATCCATAAAGCCTAGGACAAGGAACGCAACGGCAAGGAGGCCGAAATATTTTCCAATCAAGGCACAAAAGTTTTTCATAGGTAAGACTTCCTTTCGATTATTTCATGACAGCGCCCGTATTGGCGCTTGTAACAAGGCGGGCATAGCGGGATAGGTAACCCGTCTTGACTTTTGGTTCCGGTCTTTTCCAAGCGGCTTTTCTTCTTGCAAGTTCCGCCTCATCAACCAGCAGCTCGAGTCGGCGATTCGGAACGTCGACGAGGATCCTGTCCCCATCTTTGACAAGGGCGATGGGACCGCCTTCCATGGCTTCCGGGGAAATGTGGCCGACGCAGGCACCGCGGCTGGCTCCGGAGAAGCGGCCGTCCGTCAGGAGAGCAACCTTGAGCCCCATACCTGTAATGACGGCTGTGGGGTTGAGCATTTCCCGCATACCCGGGCCGCCCTTCGGGCCTTCGTAGCGAATGACGACGACATGACCTTCCTTGATTTCACCGCCCGTAATGGCCTTGATGGCTGCTTCTTCCGAATCGTAGCATTTGGCTGTTCCTTCATAAGTCAGAAGCTCTTTTTCCACAGCGCTTTCCTTGATGACGCTGCCCAAAGGCGCAAGGTTTCCTTTGAGGATGGCAATACCGCCCTTATTCATGATATTTCCTGCCAGGATGAAAAACGGAATGGCAAGAAGGCTGAATACGGATATGCCTGAAAAAATTCTCTGCGCGCCCGTAAGCACGGCTGCCCCTGTATTGAGCACCGGAAGGATTGCACAGATAGATGACACTGCCAGGGCCACTGCGATGGGAACTCCCGCCAAAAGCATCACAACCAAAAGCACTAAAATAATCAGTCCGCAGACTACTGCTATATTCATACCCCTGCATCCTCCTTTTTGCTGAAATCCGTGTGCAGCATGTCTGCCGCGTTCATCAGACTGAACATCATGATAATAATGCCTGTCACAGGTACAATCACATAGATATATCCCATAGGCACTCTGAGGGATGCTGTGGTCTGGATCATGGTCAGCTTTGTGATGGAGATACCGCCGTAAACCATGACCACACCGGCAAAGGCAAAGGTCAGGAGGTCAATGATGACTTCCAGGTATTTCTTTGCGGTACCGCTAATCTTATCTGCCAGAAATCCCATCCTCATATGGTCCCTTTTGCCGAACACATAGGCGGAAGCCAGCAGGGCCATCCATGTGAAGCTGTAGGTCAGAAGTTCCTCGGAAACAGTACTTGGCTTGTTGAAGAAGTAGCGGGTAACAATCTGATAGGTTCCGATTACAGTCATCAGCATAAACAGGCAGATGATGAAAATTCCCAGAACCTGCATGATTCTGGCTCTCACTTTATGCATTGTCTCCATTCTACTTTCCTCCCTTCGCTTTTTCATTTATTTCCTGGATATGATTGTACAGGTCCACAATCTTGGGATTATCCTTTAACATGGTCTCATGAAGAGGCAGCACCTTTTGTTTGAACGCATCCACGTCCACGTCGATAAATTCCACGCCCATGTCATTCATGGCAATGTCCTTGGCTTCCTCAATGCTCTTATCCCACTCCTTAAGCTCCACCTCCGTGGACAGGGCAGCCGCGTCCTTGAATACCTGGTACTCCTCAGGACTTAAGCCATTTAAGAACTTCAGGTTGGCAACCAGCATATCCGGCACCATCTGATGCTTGTTATAGGCATAATACTTGGCAACCTCGCCGTGCTTGTTGTTGGTAAGCGCCAGCTCATTGTTCTCCGCGCCGTCAATGACGCCCTGCTGGATGGCCGTATATACCTCACCGAATCCCATGGGGGCTGCCGCTGCTCCGAAGGCATTGACCATGGCCACGCTGGCCGGGCTCTGCTGAACCCTTATCTTCTTTCCCTTTAAGTCATCAGGGGTATGAATCGGAGTCTTGGCATAAAAATTCCTGACGCCTGCATTGTACCAGGTAACCACCCTGAAACCGGCTTCGTCTGTGGACTCATAAACCTTTTCCATGTAATCCGTATCCTGCATAACAGACTTGTACACATCCTCCGAGTCAAAAAGATAGGGCATACTGAAAATTTCGTATACGCCTGCAAACGTCTCAAGATTGGCGGTTCCGGCCACAACAAAGTCAATGGCCCCTGTCTGAGTCAGCTCAATGGCCTTCTGGGCAGAACCCAGGATTTCATTGGGGAATATCTGGACCTCGTACTTGTCCCCCAGCCGTTCCTCCACATATTCCTTAAAAGCTAAAAGCCCTATATGCTCCGGATGCGTCTCTGACTGGGCATGGGATACACGGATAATCCGTTTTCCGGAAGTCACTGAGCCACAGCCTGTAAGACCTGCTGCCACAGCAGCCGCAAGGGCGGCTGCGGCCACTCTCTTTATGATTTTTCTCACTTTTTTCATTCCTTTCCCTTTATACGGCAAATTCTTTTGTTTCAATACATCCCAGAAACCTGCGTTCCTGTTTATTCTGGACTGAAATACTGTTTCCCATACCGCAAAACGGCGGCCTTTTGCTGCCCGCTGCCCAGCTCTGTAAGAGTCCCGGCCCTTTTCTCCACAACAAAAGCCCCTTGGCTATCAACCAGAAAACGTTAAGATTTTTTGGCGCCTTCTTAACACTTTCTTAATTATATAGCCAGGGGCTTTTATTTTGTACCGTAAAAGTTTGTCATACAGGAAGAAGATTTTGTCCTCCCCCATTTTTTTCTAGCCACCTTCGCACAAATGCACAAAAACCTGCGTCTATTTTTGTGCAGTCTCACTATCCCTGTACTCGGATGGTATCATTCCGGTCATGCGCTTGAACACTTTTGCAAAATAATTGGAATCATAATACCCTACCTGCATACTCACATCCTTGACGCTGATACTCCTGTCCCTCAGCAGCTTCTTGGCCTCATTGACCCTGAAGCCTGTAAGGTAGGATGTGAAATTCTGGTCAAAACATTGTTTAAACAGCTTGCAGAAATAGGCGTCTGAATAATTCATCATCCTGGCAGCGTCCTGCATGGATATTTCCTTCATATAATTATTCCGTATATACTCCCGAATGGTTTCCGCCACCTGGGCCAGACGCCCGTCCCCGTCGTCCCTGGGCTGGCCTTCTGCCGGTCCACTGCCGGGCCAGGCTTTTTCCGGGCTCTCATCCCCATCCGGCGGCTCATTGTCTTTCCCCGCTTCTGCCAGCCGCTTATCCGTCAGCCGTTTGTCCGTCAGCCGCATGGCCTCCTCCATGACGGCCACCAGCTCATCCTCCTCGCAGGGCTTCAGCAGATAGTCCAGTGCCCGGATGACAATGGCTCTCTTTGCATAGGAAAACTCGTCATACGCTGTCAGGAAAATGATGATGCAGTCCTCATCCAGGCTGCGGATGTGCTCGGCTGCCTCCACCCCGTTCATCTCCGGCATGGATATATCCATAACCACAATCTGGCTTTTTTTCCTTTTATATGTCTCCAGGGCCTCTGCCCCGTTCACTGCCTCGCTGATATCCAGGCTGTCGCCAAAATGCCGCTTTAGACGCTTGGCCAGCGCCATCCGTTCAATCTGCTCGTCATCCGCCAGCAATACACGATACATATACCTCATCCTTTCGTCCTGTCATCAGGGTGTAAAGGCCATCTGCACGACCGTTCCCCGTCCCTCACTGCTGTATATGAAAACCTCGCCGTCCTGATACATGCCATGGACCCTGCGGTATATATTCCCAACCCCGACGCCGGTGGCCTTCTCATCCCCCTGTTCCAGGGCCATGCGTATTTCCTCCAGCCGTTCCTGCGCCATTCCCCGTCCTGTATCAGCCACCGATATCCAGAGCCGCCTTCCCTCCATCCAGGAACGGACATGTATCCTTCCCCCCTGTCCCTTGGGAGAAATGCCGTGGATAATGGCGTTTTCCACCAGAGGCTGCAGGGCGAAGGAAGGCACCAGCACCTCCATGGTATCCGGCTTACAGTCAGTGTCATAGCGGATTCTCTGTCCGAACCGCATCTGCTGTAAATACATGTAGTCCTGCACCACCTTAAGCTCCCGCTCCAGGGGCATCACGGAGTCCGTGGATTTTAGGTTATAGCGGAACAGCCTGCTCAGGGCATGGATCATCTTCTCTGTGGTGTCTGCATCCCCAATCTGGGCCGTACTGGCAATCATATTCAGTGTATTGAACAGAAAGTGGGGATTTATCTGGTTTTTCAGCATCTGCAGCCGCACCTCGTCCAGCTGCTTCTCCATCCTGTGCTTTTCCGTCAGGGCTTCAATATACCCCCTGGTGCTGGCTTTCATGGTGCAAAAAGCCCTGACCAGGCTGGCAATCTCATCACCGCCCTCCGCATGGGTGTCCGGGCCTGTGAAATCATTTTCCCCTATCCGTCTGGAGTCCTCCGCCAGCTCCACCATGGGGCGGACAATGTTTCTCTGTACCGACCGGTTCAGCCATCTTACCATCAAAAGAACAGCGGGCGCTGCATCTCATACCGCTCATTACCCGACTGCACGGTCATCTGTTCCAGACGGCCCGCATGGGTTGCCAGATATCCCTGGACCCGGTAAATGGTATAGAGGCGGTCCAGATAATCCGGCGCCCCTTCCTCCATCTTCAGAAACGAATCCCTGGCAGCGGCGTAATTCTCATACATATTTAAAATGGACCAGGTGACCCCATAACGGTCCCCACCGATCTCCTCATAGTCAAAGGGCAGGGACTTAAGCGCAGAGCGGGTCCTGGCGCAGGACATCTCATATTTCTCCCTGTTTTCAGGCGACCTGTCCCCTGCGTAATACTGGAAGGAACTGCTCTCAGCATCCATGGCCGACCAGAAGGCCAGGCTCCGCGAATTGCCCATAAGCAAATCCCCGAATCCCTTCATGCCATAGCCGGCGATCAGCATGACCGCTGTTATGGACAGTATAACCACGGCGGCCGTGGAAATGGTAATCCATCTGACCTTCCGCTCCAGGGAACAGGACATCCAAATACCATGCAGTTTTCTTCCCAGCCTTCCTTCCATACAGCCTACCTCCATTGTTCATAGCTTATTCTATAATAGATTTTACCATTTTGGAAGAGACAAACCAAAAACATGACGGAACTTTGCAATTTTTCACAGCAAAAAACGCCTGCAGCCGGTAATATAATCTTCTATTTACCGGCATGGGCGTTTTCCTGCGTTTTCTGCTTTTCCTGCTCTTTTCTGCATTCCCCAGCTTATTTCTGGGCTTTCCAGCCATAAGCCGCGAACCATCACAGCAGCTGGTCCTTTTCGGAAGGCACATACACTGCAATATCCTCAATATCGCAGTCCAGTATCCTGCAAAGGTCGTTCACAGTCTTCATGGATATGTCCATGTTGTGTTTCAGCCTGTGAAGGGTACTGTCCGACACGCGGTGCTTCTTTGTAAGTGTGTACCAATTTTCCTCAGATTGCTCCAGTGTCTTCCAGAATGGTGAATAATCTATCATCTTTATCTCCTGTATACGCTCAAGCCGCCGAAGGGCTGGTTTCTTAGATAGATTAAGCATAAGTTAGATTTCACATCTTGAATATCTTCGCAATTACGAATATACTATATAAATGTAAATGCTGTTGTTTACATATCTGAAAGGCAGGACAAAACAAATGGATTATTTCACAAAGGAAGGCATGGAAAAGCTTCTGGAAGATGAAGAGGTAGTCCGCCGTTTGACGGAGTTCATGGCCATGGATGGAGAAACCTTTTTCAACGAGGTGCGTTCCCATCTGTCCCCTGAGGAGCTGGAAGAATATCTGGAGGAAAATCCGGACGAGAGAATCTATCTGAAAAAGTAGGAATCCATCAGATATATCCATCAAGCAAAAGAGCGGCCTGTCAAATGACAAACCGCCCTTCTTCATTTTCTTCCTCAAAGTAATCCTTATAGTCCACCTCAATGGAATGACGCATACGTTTCATGCTGTAATAGAGATGTTCCTTCAGGGCTTCCTCCAGCGCCTTTTCATTTTTATCCGCAATCAGGCGGAACAAATCCTCATGCTCGCCAATGATGCGCATGAAATCCGTCTCCGTGATAAAATCCAGCATCCTGAACCTGGTATAGTGGAGCTGCTGGGCCTGAAGCATCTCCCACAGCTTCTGACGCCTGACAGCCGCAAACCAGATGGAGTGCATCTGCGCGTCCATGCGGTAAAACTGCTCCGGCTCAAAGCCCGGTTCCCTGATAACAGCCTTCTGCTGCGCAATGCTGTGGCGGATGTCCTCCATGACCATGGGCGTCTGGACTTCCAGGAAATCCCTGAGCACCATGGTTTCCACAGCCACACGCATATATATCATCTGCTTGATGTTATCCAGGCTCAGAAGGGTCACATAGGTGCCGCGGTAGGGAATGGTCTCTGCAAATCCCTGCTCCTGCAAAAGCCGGAGCGCGTCACGTACCGGTGTTCTGGACACCCCAAAGCGCTCGCATATATCATTCTCACTAATCATCTGGCCCGGTTTAAGCCTTAAATCCAGGATTTCCTGCTTAAGTGTCTCGTATACAAGCTCTCCCCGGTTCTTGAAGTTCATCTCTCCCATGGCTGGACCCCCTTATCAATACCCGCATACAGCACAGGCGTAAAATACGTTCTTCTTATCAAACAGTCCGGCCGCATCAAAAGCTGCCGGACTGTCAACTGGTCTATATTATAAATGATTCCCCCGGAAAATTCAAGCCGGATTATTTAGGCTGCTTGCCGATGTAAGCCAGGATTCCTCCGTCCACATACAGCACCAGGCCGTTGACGAAATTGGATGCATCAGAAGCCAGGAATACAGCAGGCCCGCCCAGGTCCTCTGCCTCGCCCCAGCGTCCTGCCGGAGTCTTGCTTACAATGAACTGGTCAAATGGATGCCTGGAGCCGTCGGGCTGGATTTCGCGCAGCGGAGCGGTCTGGGGTGTTGCAATATAGCCGGGCCCAATGCCGTTGCACTGGATGTTGAACTCACCGTACTCGGAGGCAATGTTCTTGGTCAGCATCTTCAGTCCGCCCTTTGCGGCAGCGTAAGCGGATACGGTCTCGCGGCCAAGCTCGCTCATCATGGAGCAGATGTTGATGATTTTTCCGTGGCCCTTCTTAATCATGCTGGGGATAACTGCCTTGGACACGATGAACGGCGCGTTCAGGTCCACGTCGATAACCTGTCTGAACTCGGCAGCCGTCATATCGCACATGGGAATCCTCTTGATAATCCCTGCGTTATTCACCAGGATATCCACCACGCCCACTTCCTTCTCAATTTTGGAAACCATCTCATTGACAGCATCCTCACTGGTAACGTCGCATACGTAGCCGTGCGCTTCAATTCCCTCTTCCTTGTAAGCTGCCAGTCCTTTGTCAACCAGCTCCTGCTTGATATCATTGAACACGATGGTGGCTCCTGCGCCTGCCATGGCCTTTGCAATGGCAAAGCCGATTCCGTAGGAAGCGCCTGTAATCAGGGCTACCTTGCCCTCCAGTGAAAAGTTATTTAAATAATCTGCCATTTCTTTTTCCTCCTCGTTTTAATTATTTCATCTGGTTTGGCATCATGGTGTCCATGTCGTCAAACTCCATGTTCTCTCCGCCCATGGCCCAGATAAATGTATAGTTGGATGTGCCGGCTCCGCTGTGTATGCTCCAGGAAGGGCTGATAACAGCTTCCTCGTTCTTCATCACAATGTGCCTTGTCTCGGTGGGCTCTCCCATCATGTGGAATACCACGTTGTCGCCGGGAACCTCAAAGTACATATAAACCTCCATGCGGCGCTCATGGGTGTGGGCCGGCATGGTGTTCCATACACTGCCCTCTTCCAGTACGGTCATGCCCATGGACAGCTGGCAGGTCTTAAGTACGTCCGGATGGATAAACTGGTTGATAACACGCTTATTGGCTGTCTCAGATGCTCCGCAGGGCCTCTTGGCTGCCTTTGCAATGGGGATGAAGGTGGTGGTGTAAGAAGTGTGGGCCGGTGCGCTTACCATGTAGAACTTAGCCGGTGCAGACGCGTCGTCGCTGGAAAAATATACTTCCTTTGTTCCTTTTGTGATGTACAGGCAGTCCTTATATCCCATCTGGAATTCCTGTCCGTCAGCCACAATCCTGCCGCTTCCGCCGATATTGAAAATACCAATCTCGCGGCGCTCCAGAAAATAGTGGGTTCCGAAATTCTTCCAGCAGTCAATTCCCTTATCTATGGAAACAGTTTCTGTGGTAGGCATACATCCCAATGTCACCATGCGGTCCACATGTGAATACACTGCCACTACCTCATTGGCCACATACAGGTTCTGAATCAGGAACTCATCCCTCAGCTCCTGGGTGGTGTAACGCTTTACATCCCTCTGATTTGCAGAATAGCGAATATCCATTATCTTGTTTCCTCCTTTAAACTTGACTTTCTTTCATTTTAGTTTGTATTTGTTCTTTTCTACTTGTATACAACTTTTTAAATCTGTATACA
>OHBR01000946.1_pt1 | contig 12144 bp, 9 predicted proteins | sample 1577461 | NCBI WGS metagenome assembly OHBR01 (sample SAMEA3879579, study PRJEB24766) | human gut metagenome | biome: human-associated habitat; feature: feces | place: USA | collected 1985/1987
TCTGCGCCGAGTAAAAAAAGGGGAGGTTAGGAAAGGATGCGCTCAAGCGATCGCTATCCTCAAACGTGGGACGGTCCATTGTACGATAGGCCCTGAGGCCATTGTTTCCACAAAATCTCTTTTAATCAATGGCCTCACGTACTTCATCAAATCAGCCCGATTTTTGGGCTGATTCAAAAGGGAATGACGAAGGCATATTTCAGGCGACTTTAACATGAAATTGCGTATCAAAATATGCTGCGATGCGCCATGACTTCATTGCCAACTCATGAATCTTGAAAAGGGCAATGAAGACTCCCTGTGTAGAAAATCGGCGCGATTTGTGCTCTGCCCCAAAATACCCGACATTGACACCCCTGCCCCTCCCATATTATAATGACCCTATCAGATCATGTAACTGACGGAAGTGGGGGTACCCACAGGGAGCATGATCGCAGTGAGCCGACCGTCTGGGCGAAAAGGGCCCGAGGTTGGCTTTTTTCTATATGAGGGAGGAATGAAGATGAAGGAATTCGAATTAAAGTATGGCTGCAACCCGAATCAGCTTCCAGCGAAACTTTATATGAAAGATGGCAGTGACCTGCCGGTTACGATTTTAAATGGCCGCCCTGGCTATATCAATTTCCTGGATGCCCTCAATAGCTGGCAGCTCGTCAAGGAGCTCACCTTTGGCCAATGCTTATGCCCGTGCCCGCGGTGCGGACAGGATGAGTTCCTTTGGCGATTTCGTGGCCCTTTCTGATGTGTGTGACGTAGCGACGGCAAAAGTCCTTCAGCACGAAGTCTCAGATGGCGTCATTGCTCCAGGCTACGATGACGAGGCTCTTGCCATCCTCAAAACAAAGAAAAAGGGTCGCTACAATGTCATCCAGATTGACTCGAACTATGTTCCTCATGAAATGGAAACCAAAGAAGTCTTCGGTGTCACTTTTGAACAGCGCCGCAATGCGGACTCCATTGGAAAGGACTGCCTCCAAAAAATCGTCACAAAAAACAAGGATCTTCCCGAAGGGGCCCAACGGGATCTTCTCATTGCCCTGATTACCCTCAAGTATACCCAATCAAATTCCGTCTGCTACGTCAAGGACGGACAGACCATCGGCGTCGGTGCCGGACAGCAGTCCCGCGTCCACTGTACGCGCCTTGCTGGCGACAAGGCCGATAAATGGTGGCTCCGTCAGTCCCCGAAAGCGCTCAGCCTGCCCTTTAAGCCTGATACGCCGAAGCCGGTCCGGGATAATACTATTGATGTCTATCTTTCCGACGACGATGATGACGTCCTTACTGACGGAATCTGGGAAACGCTCTTTACAGAAAAGCCGGAACGCATGACGCGGGAAGAACGTAGGGCGTGGATTGCCCAGAACAAGGATGTTGCCTTGGGGTCCGATGCTTTCTTCCCCTTTGGCGACAATGTAGAGCGTGCCCATCGCAGCGGCGTCCGCTATATCGCCCAGGCTGGCGGTTCCATCCGTGATGACCAAGTCATCGAAACGGCTGATAAGTACGGTATCGTCATGTGCTTTACGGGCCGCCGTCTGTTCCACCACTAAGGCACGGCGTGTGGTAAGGAGAACGCCAGGTTCCTCACGGGAAGGCTGAGATACCTTCCCGGTGGGGGCCTTCTTTTTGTTTTTAGGAGCGTGTTTTATGGCTGTCAATGCCCTTTCGGGGAGTGTTTGGAAGAGCCTTGTTTCTTTTTCCATTCCCTTTGTCATTTCCTATTTCCTGCAGACCCTTTACGGGATGGCAGACCTTGTTATCATCGGCCAGTTTGAAGGACCGGCGAGCATTACGGCCGTTGCCGTCGGCAGCCAGATCATGCATATGGTGACTGTTGTTCTTGTGGGGCTTTCCATGGGGACGACCATTGCCATTGCTCGAGCTGTAGGGAAGGGAGAAGCAGAGAAGGTGAGCTGCACCATCGGGCAGACGCTGCTCATTTTTGGTATCCTTTCTGTGGTCCTTGCAGGGTTCTTGATTAACTTTCTTCCCCGTATTGTGGACATCATGGCAACGCCGCCCGAAGCCGTCAGGGGGACAAAACACTATCTTTTTATCTGCTTTTTAGGCATTCCCCTTATTACGGGATACAACCTCATCAGCTCTATCTTTCGGGGTCTTGGCAATTCCCGGACACCGACCTATTTTGTGGCCCTTGCGGCCGTCATCAACCTGACCCTTGATCTCCTTTTCATGGGGCCTTTTGCTATGGGACCCTTGGGGGCTGCTTTAGGAACGACCATCAGCCAAGGTGTCAGCGTCCTTGTCGGCGTTTTTGTCATGAAGCGCCATCCCATGGGACTTGGTCTTTCCAAAGCGTCCTTCGTCCCTTCGGGCTCCCTCATCCGTGAAATCCTCGGCGTTGGCATTCCCATTGCCGTCCAGGATGCGTTTATCCAGATTTCTTTCCTCATCATCACCATGATTGCAAACCTGCGCGGCGTGACGGACGCAGCGGCTGTCGGCATTGTGGAAAAAATCATCAGTTTCCTCTTCCTTGTCCCATCTTCGCTCCTTTCGGCTGTTTCTGCCCTCAGTGCCCAGAACCTTGGTGCGGATAACCGCAAGCGGGCCCGCGCCTATCTTTATGATGCCATCAAGACGGCCGTGTTCTTTGGCCTTTCGGTGTCCCTTTTGATACAGGTCATGGCGCCGCGTTTTGTGGGTCTTTTCACCTCTGATGAGGCGGTCATTGCATCAGGTGGACCCTATCTGAAAGGATACATCTTTGACACAATCTTTGCGGGAATCCATTTTTCTTTTAGCGGCTACTTCTGTGCAGCTAAAAAATCCATCTATTCTTTTCTCCACAATCTTATCGCCATCGTCCTTGTGAGGATTCCTTTCGTCTATTTGGCATCCCGGGCCTTTTCCGATTCCCTTTTTCCGATGGGCCTTGTGACCGCTTCGGGGTCCCTTCTTTCTGTCCTGATTTGCTGCTTCCTGTTCCGCCACTTGGAAAGGGAGAGGACCGAAGTGTTACAAAACTGAATATCAATTTGGATATCACGCAGCCCTCTTTCGGAAGTTCCTAAAGAATTTCTGGAAGAGGGCTGTTTTATTCAGTGAAGTGTGCTATAATAAATAGCGAACAAATGTTTATAAAGGAGGCAATCATGAAACTGCGCTATTATATCTGCATCGATCTCAAATCCTTTTATGCCTCCGTAGAGTGTGTGGACCGGGGCCTTGATCCCCTTGATACGTGCCTTGTCGTTGCCGATAAGAGTCGCTCGGATCGGACCATCTGCCTTGCTGTATCGCCGCCCCTAAAAAAACGGGGAGTCCCGAGCCGGCCCCGCCTCTTTGAAGTGATCCGCAAAGTCGATGAAATCAATGCCCTGCGCCGCAGCAAGGCGCCCCAGCGTTCTTTCCGGGGGATGAGCCATTTTGATTCACAGCTTAGGCATCATCCGGAAAAAGCGCTTTCTTATATTGTCGCCATGCCGCGCATGCAGCGCTATATCGAAATGAGTCGGGACATCTACGGCATTTATCTGCAGTACATTGCTCCTCAGGACATCCATGTCTATTCCATTGATGAAGTCATGATTGATGCCACGCCGTACCTTTCGACGTATGGCATGACGCCCTATACCCTTGCCATGACCATGATTCGCGACGTCTATCAAAAAACGGGCATTACGGCAACGGGCGGTATTGGGACGAACCTCTATCTCAGCAAGGTGGCCATGGATATCGTAGCAAAAGCCCTGATGCCCGATCCCTATGGGGTACGTATTGCTTTTCTTGATGAAACCGCCTATCGCAGGACTTTGTGGGGCCATCAGCCCCTGACGGACTTTTGGCGTATTGGCCCCGGTTCGGCCCGGCGTCTTTCTGCTCATGGCCTTTACACCATGGGGGATATTGCCCGCCTCAGTCTTTCCGATGCCTCCCTTTTGTATGATTGGTTTGGCATCAATGCCGAGCTGCTCATTGATCATGCCTGGGGGTGGGAATCATGCCGTATGAGCGACATCAAGCGATATATCCCCAAAGCCTCCAGCCTCGGCACAAGTCAGGTCCTGCCCAAGCCCTATTCACCGGAAAATGCCCGCCTGATTGCATGGGAGATGACGGATGAACTCATCTTGGACCTTGCCCGCAAACGTCTTGTGACTGATGAGGTGGCCATTACCATTGGCTATGAACGGACGCAGCCACAAGGTTTTTCCCGGGACCTGCCACCATCAGGCCGCAGTCATGGCTCGGCTCGTCTTGCTGGATGGACCCATGCCGGACAGCCTATCATGGCAAGCATGATGGCGCTTTATGACCGCCTTGCCCATCCCTATCTATGGGTGCGCCGGATGAGTGTCACTGCGGTCCATGTGCGCTCCCAGGATATTCAGGACCCTGTTCGGCAAGGGTTCCTTTTTGCCGAGCAAACACCCCTTCTTGATGGAGATCCACGGGAAGCACGGCTTCAGGAAGCGGCCCTTGAGGTCCATCACCGATTTGGCCGCAATGCCCTTGTCAAGGGGCGCAACTTATGCAAAGAAGCCATGACCATTACCCGTCATGGTCAGATTGGAGGTCATCATGCCTGATCCTTATGCTGCAATCTTGGATCATCCCTATCCATTTGGAATCCCTCGGCCCCGTATGCCCCGGCTCCAGCGCGCGGCCCAGTTTGCGCCTTTTGACGCGCTGACGGGCTTTACAGAAACCATCATGGAACGGGCCCATTACACGGATCAAGCCGCAGAGCTTGACGAAGCGCAGCGGGAACAGCTCGACCAAAAGACCCGTTTTCTCATGGACCGGATAGGGGAGCGCCCTTATGTGACCCTTCATTATTTTGAACCGGACGGGCGCAAGAGCGGCGGCGTCTGCCGAACGGTGTCAGGCCGCCTCTATCGCATTGATTTATCAAGGCAGGCGTTTTACCTTGAAGACAAGGCACCAATCCCTGTTTCCCAGATCCGCGACATCGAGTGAAAGCCCTAGAGCAGGGACGACTCCATGAGAAGCTTCAGGTAGTGCCGCATGGGCGCCATTTTATGCTTGCTTACAGGCAGAACCGTGCCATCTTGGAGGATCAGGGAGTCGGACTGCAGGCAGCTGATGAACTTTGTGTTTACGATGAAGCTTTTATGGATCCGTTCGAAGGGAAATCGCCGAAGCCGCGTCTGTAGGTTCTTGAGTGTATCCCGGCAGGCGTAGCTTTTTTGCGTAGTGTGGATAAAAAGGGAGGAGCGGTTGGCTTCAAAAAAGGTAATATCGGAAAGCCGAACCTGATACATACTTTGGTCCGATGAAAAGATAAAGAACCGGTTGCCCATATCGGGGGCATGATCCATGAGGGACTCAAGAACCATGCGCATTTGCTGTACCGTCATGGCCTTGGTATAGAACTGGAAGATGGGGACGTCGTACCCCTCAAGACATAAGGATTCGTTGTCCGTCACGATGATAATGGGAATCCGCCGATCGTACTGCCGGATGCGCCGCGCAAGGGACAGATCGGGAAAGGGCGTGGAAAGGCTCTGGAGAATGATGAGCTGGAATTTTCCTTGACGGGAGAGACTGGTAAGGAGACTGGAAAATTTGGAGTAACGATACAGATGCATGATTTCTGGCAGGGCGGAGAGGGAATTGAGCTGATCGCTCGTTTCATTGAGATTTGCTCGTACGGAATCGAACAAGGCAATGGAAAACATAACAGACTTCCTTTCTGTAAAGAAGATACGTGATTTTACTGTCAACGGGGAGAAAAAGGAACAAAATAACATAAATGTAACAAAAATCACGATTTTTAGTATAACATAATTCAGAAAATTTTCAAAACAAATGAGAACAAATAAAAGTATCTATAAGAAAAACATAAAAAGAAATAAATCATATAAATCGGAAAATTGATCAGAAAAATGTAATAAAAAAAGTTAAAAGAGGGAGAAAAAAAGATTCCTATAGTAAAAACGGATTTAATGAGGGAAAAATATTCCTGAAAAGGATCGGCATCTAAAAAGGGGGCACATGATCGATCCTTGGAAAAGACCGTGCCCTGTCACCTAGAGAGGAAGGGGAATTGCCGCCCCGAAAGGGGCTTCTGATTGGCGGAGCATTGGCAACTATTATTTTATTTCGGTCAGGAAGATGATTGGCTGCGGGATCTGTCATCTCTCTGTCAAAGGTCCCTACAAAATTCTTCGATTTTACAGTATAATATATTGTTAGACTGACAAAGGAGAAGAACATGAAAAAGACTTACGCCATCATCAATTATGGATGCCAGATGAACGAAAGCGACAGCGAGCACTATGCCGGTCAGCTCCTTGATTTGGGCTATGAGGCCAGTGCGGACTATGAACATGCCGATGTCGTTGTTATCAATACATGCTGCGTTCGTGAAAACGCGGAAAAAAAGATTCTGGGAAAGATTGGGGAAATGAAGCGCCTGAAGCGTGAAAACCCGGATATGGTCCTATGTGTAGCCGGCTGCATGGCCCAGGAATGGGGCAAGGACCTCCAAAAAAAATATCCTCAAGTGGACCTTGTCTTGGGAACGGCTCATGTAAACAATTTCAGTTCCATCCTGCAAAATCACCTTGCTGGTCATGGCCGCGCTGAAAGCGTCTATGATGACCTTACTATCATGCCTCAGGAATTTGAGGGGTCCTTTGTTCGCAAGAGCAGCTTTGCCGCTTGGGTTCCTATCATGTATGGCTGTAATAATTTCTGCACCTACTGCATCGTGCCCTATGTGCGGGGCCGGGAACGAAGCCGCAGTGCCGAGGCCATCTGCCATGAGATTGAAAAGGCCGTGGCCTTGGGCTATAAGGAGTTCACCCTTTTGGGGCAGAATGTCAATTCGTATGGCAAGGATCGAGGCGAAGAGGAAAGCTTCAGCAAGCTTCTGGAGCTTGTCGATGCTATCCCTGGTGTAGAGCGAATCCGCTATATGACGAGCCATCCCCGTGACATGAGCGAGGCCGTTGTGAGGACGATTGCCGAAAGTCAGCATATTTGCAAGAACTTCCATATTCCTGTCCAGTCCGGCAGCAGCCGCATCATGAAAGCCATGAACCGTGGCTATGACCGGGAGCGCTACTTAAAGCTTGTAGAAACTATCCGCCGCTGTGTGCCTGACGCTGTCATCACGACAGACCTCATTGTAGGATTTCCGGGCGAGACGGAAAAAGATTTTGAAGAAACCTTGGACCTTCTTCGTACCGTTGAATATGATGATGCCTTTACCTTTATCTATTCCCCGCGCAAAGGAACGCCGGCAGCTGGTTTTGGGGCGCAGGTCCCGGACGCTGTGAAACACGAACGGCTGGATCGTCTCATGGCACTGCAGAACGAGATCTGCCTTAAACGCAACAAGCGCCTGGTGGGGCGAACCCTTGCCGTTATGGTTGAAGGACCCAGCAAGAGCAATCCGGCCATGCTGAGCGGACGGACGGACGGAAATGATCTGGTTCTGTGGCCAAAGATAAGGGACCATGCCCCGGGTGACCTTGTCAATGTAAAGATGGAAAGGGCCCAGACGTGGCTCATCAGAGGAAAGGAAGAGGCATAACCATGACGCAGACTGGTGAAGGGTATACCCCCATGGTGCAGCAATATATGGAAATCAAGAAGCAGCATGAAGATAAGCTTCTTTTCTATCATCTCGGTGACTTTTATGAACTCTTTTTTGGGGATGCCATTACCGCTTCACGGGAACTCAATCTGACGCTGACCCAGCGCGCAGGCAATACAAAACATCCTATCCCCATGTGCGGTGTACCTTTTCATTCAGTAGATGGCTACTTGGCCAAACTCATCAAGAAGGGATATCGCATTGCCATTTGCGACCAGATGGAAGATCCCAAGAAAGCCGTCGGGATCGTCAAACGGGAAGTCACAAAAATCTTGACGCCAGGAACGGTTCTTTCCGATGCCGTCCTTGATGACGAGCACAATCAATATCTCGCGGCTGTTTCTATAGGTGACGGGCGGGCCGTCCTTGGCCTTGCCGATGTATCCACAGGGGAGGCCAGTTGGTACGAAGCATCCGGCCCTTATTGGGAAGATCTTCTGATGGATCAGATCTACCGCATGCAGCCGGCGGAGCTAGTCCTTGCCTCGGATGAACAGCTGCCGGAACGGTTCCTGCAGGAACTTTCACAGAAACTGCCCCAATGCATGGTCAACCGCTTCCAAAAAGATGGGGGAATCGATGCTTTTGCCCGTCATTTTGGGACGGAAGGGAAAGCGTATACCGAACCGCTTGTACGGGATACGATTGAACTCATGCTTCAATATATCCATATCAATGTAAAAAGCGATTTGGCGCAGCTGAATCGCCTCACGGAAATTACGACAGACCGGACCATGGTCCTTGACGCAACGGCTATCCGCAATCTGGAACTGGTCCGGAATATGAAGGACGGTACGAAAAAAGGCACCCTCCTTGATATCCTTGATTACACCGCGACCGCCATGGGAGCCCGCCTCATGCGGCAGTGGATTGAATCCCCCCTTTATGATGCGGCCCGCATTACAAGTCGGCAGCAGGCTGTAGGCACGCTTGTAGGTGATTCCCGGCTGCGGACAGAGCTCGGTGAAGCCCTTAAAAAAATCACAGACCTTGAGCGCATCCTTTCCCGAATCGAAGTGGGGTCTGCCAATGCTCGGGATATGGCCTCCCTGCGCACCGCCCTTCTGGCCGTACCGGACCTTAAGCGCCTGCTTGCCCCCTATCGGGATGGGCTCCTGGCAAAGCTTTCCTCCCGCATTGACAGTCATGAAACCGTCCTTGATGAACTGCGCCGCGGCATTGTCGATGACCCGCCCTTTACGGTCCGGGAAGGAGGGATGATTCGTAAGGGGTATAATGCCGAACTGGATGAGCTCCATGATATTGCGGAAAATAACAATGCCTGGATGCAGGATTTTGAGCTGCGCATCAAGGAAGAAACGGGAATCAAGAACCTAAAGGTCGGATTCAACAAAGTCTTTGGCTATTATATTGAAGTGTCCAAAGGGCAGGTTTCCCAAGTACCGGATAGCTTTATCCGCAAGCAGACCTTGGTCAATGGGGAACGTTATATTGTTCCGGAACTGAAGGCCTTTGAAAATAAGATTCTCAGTGCCAAGGAAAAGATCCAGCAGCTTGAATATTATCTCTTCAATGAAATCCGTGACTGTGTCCGTGATGAGCTTGTTACAATCCAGGATACGGCCCGTGCCATTGGTGAGCTTGATGCCATCTATTCTCTTGCCATGGCTGCCTTCAAGGGAAATTATGTCTGCCCGCGTCTCAGCGACAAAGGTGAAATCATCATCAAGGATGGGCGCCATCCTGTCGTGGAAAAACTCCTCGAACGGGAGCTTTTTGTCCCCAACGATGTCCATTTAAATGGGACGAATGAACGCCTCATCATCCTGACGGGCCCTAATATGGCCGGGAAATCGACCTATATGCGTCAGGTGGCACTGCTGGTCCTCATGACCCAAATGCCGGCCCAGGAAGCGGATATCGGGATCTGTGACCGCATCTTTACCAGGGTGGGGGCTTCCGACGACCTGGCTAGCGGACAGAGCACCTTCATGGTGGAAATGAATGAAGTGGCAAACATCCTTAAAAATGCCACGAGCCGCAGTCTCATCATCCTTGATGAGGTCGGGCGCGGAACAAGCACCTATGACGGGATGAGCATTGCCCGTGCCGTGGTGGAATATATCAACGAAAAAATCAAGGCCAAGACCCTATTTGCAACTCATTATCATGAACTGATTGAATTGGAAGATCTTTTTGATGGCATCAAGAACTATTCCATCGCCGTGAAGGAAAAAGGCAACGATGTGGTCTTTTTGCGGCGCATTGTGCCTGGCGGAACGGATCGCAGCTATGGAATCCACGTCGCTAAACTTGCAGGTCTGCCCAAAAAGGTCCTGGACCGGGCGGATGAGCTTTTGGAGGAATATGCCGCCGAGGCACCGCTTTCCCATAAGGGCACGCATCATGTCGAGATTTCCAAGGAAGCGGCGACGGATGAGACGCAGGGAAGCCTTTTTGGCGATACCATCCGGGATACCCTCATGGGACTTGATGTCATGACCATGACCCCCCTTGAGGCCATGAATACCCTCTATCAACTGGCGGAAGAAGCCAAACGGGAAGGAGGAAAACTTTCGTGAAAGCAAAAGTCCAGCTCCTGGACCAAAATACATCCAACCAGATTGCTGCTGGTGAAGTTGTTGAAAAGCCAATGTCCGTTGTCAAGGAATTGGTGGAAAACGCCCTTGATGCCGGTGCCACCCATGTGGATGTCACGATTTATGAGGGGGGAACGGAATATATCCGCGTCAAGGACAACGGGTCCGGTATGGACGAGGAAAATGCCCGTCTTGCCGTACTGCGCCACGCAACAAGCAAGATTGTAAAGGCTGAGGACCTACTTACCTTAAAGACCCTGGGGTTTCGCGGGGAAGCGCTGCCGAGCATTGCCTCTGTCAGCCATTTCAACCTTCTCACACGGGAAGAAGGCGCGGAGTTTGCAACAAGCATCACCATCGATGGCGGGGAAAATATGAGCGTTGATGTGATGGGCGGAGATGTGGGGACGACCGTGACGGTAAAGGATCTTTTCTATAACGTTCCAGCACGGCGCAAGTTTTTGCGGACGGTCAGTACGGAGGGTCGCTATATCAACGATATCCTTTCCAAAATGGCCCTTTCACGGCCGGATGTCCATTTTACGCTTCAAAATAACGACAAGGAAGTCCTTAATACCCCGGGAAGCGGTGATGAACTCGACGTCATTGGGGCGCTTTATGGGAAAAATGTCGTTGAGGCCCTTCTTCCCGTAGACCATGAACAGGATGGAATCCGTGTCAAGGGGTTTATCAGTCGGCCCACCCTTCTTAAGGGAACGCGGCAGTGGCAGACTCTTTTTGTCAATGATCGGTATATCGTAAGCCGGATGGTGAGCCGTGCCATCGATCACGCCTATCAGTCCCAGATCCCTAAGTCAGGGTTTCCTTTTGCCATGCTGAAGCTCACCGTGGATACCCATGCGATTGATATCAATGTCCATCCCCAAAAAAGTGAGATCAAGTTTGGTGATGAGCAGGCTGTTTACCGGGCTGTCTACCACGCACTTACAAATGCCCTGACGCATCCTATGCGGGGGACGGAAAACGGAAAGGATGAAGTGACCTTTAAAAAGCCGTCTCCCCAAAAAGACGAAAGCCTTGCCGAAGAAGTAAGTATTTTCCCTCATTCCCAAGGCCGCAGCTTTCTTCCCCAGAATCCTGCCTTTGGCCAGCCGATTTGGCGTACGCCGGAGCCTCAGGTTGAGCGGCCTGATCGCTCCTATACGGACGAAATCTTTGGCGCGCAGCGTACGGTGCCACGCGCGACAGAACCCCATGCCATAACGGGCGAAGAGACAAGCGGAGGAATAGCTGGCTCCGTGAATGAACGAGGGGAAATCCAGGCCCCCAGTGGGATTGACGTAATCTGGCCCTTGGGACAGGTCAACCGGACCTTCATCGTCGCCCAGTCAGAAACAAGCCTTTACCTCATCGACCAGCATGCGGCCCATGAACGTATCATGTATGACCGTTTCATCAGGCAGCAAAAACCGGTCCCCAGTCAAACCCTTCTTATGCCGCTTTTTCTTTCCGTAAGTGCTGCGGATGTGGATGCCGTGACAGAACATCGCGACGAATTTCTGAAACTCGGTGTCGACGCGGAACCTGCCGGGGAAACTTCCCTGCGTGTTTCTGCCCTGCCGGCCGATGTGGAAGACGGGGAGGCCGAAGCCTTTATCCAGGATATCCTGACCCTTCTTTAGGAAAACCGCTCCATCAAGACCAGTGACCTACGGGAGGAAGTCCTTCACTATGCGGCCTGTCACAGTGCCATCCGGGCAGGTGAGCTCCTGAATATCCGGCAGATGAGGGAAGTTATCTTGGAACTTCTCAATACGGAACATCCCTTTACCTGCCCCCATGGACGGCCCTGTATGATTGAAGTGACGACGCCGGAGCTCTTTAAGCTCTTTAAACGGACATGATGGGGAAGAAGAAAGGGCGCTTTGCCGTAACTGTGGGGCTCAAGGGCGGTACGGAGCTTATCAAAATGGCGAAATCCTGGGCGGAAACGCTTGCTATTCCTTATCTGAAGCGGCCCCGTGGAGT
>OHBR01000961.1_pt1 | contig 12033 bp, 11 predicted proteins | sample 1577461 | NCBI WGS metagenome assembly OHBR01 (sample SAMEA3879579, study PRJEB24766) | human gut metagenome | biome: human-associated habitat; feature: feces | place: USA | collected 1985/1987
TTCGGGGTATGAAAAACAACCAGAATCTGTTCTTTTCCCCGGAGGAAAAGGGAAGGGCGTTTTCGGATGTCTTAAAAGAGGTGCAGGAGTATATCTCCAGCAAATATTCCACGCTCATGGTAGAAGGCGGGAGCGAGGAAGTAAAACAGCAGGTCAAGCGGTACATCACAAAGTATATCTGCGACTACCGCATCACGGTAAAGGGAAAAACACAGGAACAGTTGATCGATGACCTTTACACGGAAATGGCAGAGTTTTCCTTCCTCACCAAGTACATTTTTGGAACCGGGATAGAGGAAATCGATATCAATTCCTGGCGGGATATCGAGATACAGTACAATGACGGCAGGTGTGAAAAGCTGGAGGAACACTTCGAGTCCCCGGAGCATGCGGTCAATGTCATAAGGCGCATGCTCCATGTGTCGGGCATGGTGTTGGACAATGCCTCCCCTGCGGTGTTAGGGCATCTGAGCAAAAATATCAGAATCGCCGTGTTAAAGACGCCGCTCGTGGATGAAGATGTGGGGATTGCAGCGTCCATCCGTATTGTCAATCCGCAGAGCCTGAAAAAGGAAAACTTTGTGGATGGCGGCACCGCAACAGGGGAAATGCTGGATTTTCTGGCAGAGTGCCTGCGTTATGGAATCAGCATCTGTGTTGCAGGAGCAACCAGTTCGGGAAAGACCACGCTTGCAGGCTGGCTGCTTACCACCATACCGGATGGAAAGCGCATCTTTACCATCGAAAACGGCAGCCGTGAGCTGGCACTTGTAAGGGAAAAGGATGGAAAAGTGACCAACAGTGTCATCCATACGCTGACCAGATACAGCGAAAATGAAAAGCAGAATATTGATCAGGACATGCTCCTCGATATGGCACTGCGTTTCAACCCGGAGATCATCTGTGTCGGGGAGATGCGTAGTTCGGAGGCGTACACGGCACAGGAATCGGCAAGAACCGGTCATACAGTGCTTACCACGATCCACAGCAACAGTTGTGAATCCACTTACAGCCGAATGAGGACACTGTGCAAGAGAAAATATGACATGGATGATGAGGTGTTGATGGATCTTGTAACGGAGGCATTTCCTATCGTGGTGTTCACCAAGCAGCTTGAGAACCGCAAGAGAAAACTCATGGAAATCATGGAGTGTGAGATCACGGCAGACGGAAAGCGGAAGTTTAACCCGCTGTACCGCTATGAGATCACCGAAAATCGGATGGAAGGGGACCGCTTTATCATTAACGGCACGCATAAGAAGGTGTGCGGAATTTCCGAGAGCCTCAAAAAGAGATTTTTGGAAAACGGCATGCCAAAAGATGTGCTGGAAAGAATTGAAAAAGGAGGGGAGAAAGCATGCTGACATTACAGGTCATTGCCTGCATCGGGATCATTACAGGGGCATTCCTGCTGTTCCACATCCGGCTAAATGACTTTACGGGGAACATTTTCCACAGGCTTTTGGACGCACCGAAAGGAATCCGTGAGGAGATACTGGAGGAAACCAAGCGCAGGAAAAAATCCTATTTCCGAAGGGAAATCGAGGAAGTACAGGCAATTTTGAAAACAACGGACAGGGAGGAGCTGTTCCCGCTTTTATGCACGGCATCCCTCCTGCTGTTTGCCGCAGGAGCAGCCATTGCCGTCATGATCGGAAATGTTTTTTTAATTCCGGTGCTGGCGTGCGGATTTTTATTTCTGCCGTTCTGGTACATCAGGCTGACCGCATCCCATTTCAAAAAGGATGTGTCATCGGAACTGGAAACCGCACTGTCCATTATTACAACGGCATACCTGCGAAGTGAGGACATCCTTACTTCGGTGGAGGAAAACCTCGAATATTTAAATCCGCCGGTCAAGACCGTGTTTGCAGATTTTGTGTCAAGAATCCGCCTCATAGATCCAGACCTTGAAGCAGCCTTGGAGGAGCTTAAGGGAAAGATTGAAAATGATGTGTTCATGGAGTGGGTGGATGCCTTAAAGTCCTGCCTGTATGACAGGTCACTAAAGACAACGCTGACACCGATCGTGGCGAAACTGTCGGACATGCGCATCGTGAATGCAGAGCTGGAATATCTGGTATTTGAACCCAGAAAGGAATTTATCACAATGGTGGTGTTGGCAGTGGGGAATATCCCGCTGTTATATTTCCTGAACCAGTCCTGGTACGATACGCTCATGCATACCATCCCCGGACAGATTATGCTGGCAGTTACCGGCGCAATTATTTTTGTTTCCACGGCATGCGTCATAAAACTGACAAAGCCGATTGAATACCGGACATAAGGGGGAGGGATAAATTGAAAATCGTACTGATAGTTGTATTCATCCTGACGGCATGCGGACTGTTCCTTCTGCTGTCGGGCATCTTAAAGCTGCCGACACTGCGGACCGGCAGGGCGATGATGCAGTCAGGGAAGAAAGAAAAGAAACTGCAGAAAACACTGGATGCGTTCTACATGGACGGAGCGGCATACTTAGGAAAATACATCGGAATGAATGCCTACAAAAAAAGCAGGATGCAGAATGTCCTTAATGCGGCAGGACTTAAGATGACACCGGAAACCTATATGGCGTATGCCTATCTGAAGGCAGGGAGCATTTTTCTCCTGATCCTTCCGGCACTGCATGTATTTCCGCTGCTTGCCATCCTGCTCGTGCTTTTAGGAGTCATGGTCTACTATAAGGAGACAAGAAAAGCAGAAGAGCTGATAAGGGAAAAAAGGGAGCAGATCGAGGGGGAGCTGTACCGTTTTGTTTCCACCATCACACAGGAACTGAAAAACAGCAGGGATGTACTTTCCATGCTGGAGCATTATAAGGAAAATGCCGGGGAGATGTTCCAGAAGGAACTGGACATTGTGTGTGCCGACATGCGTTCCAGCAGCTATGAGGCAGCACTCACCCGTTTCGAGGCAAGGCTCAATTCCCCACAGCTCTCCGATGTGGTCCGCGGACTGATCGGTGTGTTAAGAGGAGATGACGGTGCAGTGTATTTCCAGATGCTCACACACGACTTCAAGCAGGCAGAACTGCAGAGGTTAAAGGCAAAGGCGGCAAAAATCCCGCCGAAAATCCGTGTCTTTTCTTTTGCCATGCTCTTATGTTTCCTTGCAACCTATTTTGCCATCATCGGCTATGAGATCGTAAAGTCCATGGGAACACTGTTCTGATAAAAGCGCAGGAAGGAGAAAGATTGAAAAATAAAATTTTTCAATCGCGAGATTTGTGTCTGCGCGCACTTGACACAAACTCGTTATGCGCAAAAAGCGTGCGCAGAAATGAGGCAAAAAATGAAACGGATCTATAAAATCATGAGGGACAAAAAGGGGGAGGGATATATCGATGCGGCAGTCGTTGTATTCTGCGTGATGTTTGTCATTGCCCTTGGCGTCAGGATATTCCCGGTTTTTATCACGAAGATACAGCTTGACAACTTTGCAGACGAGCTGGTGAGGGAGGCAACAGGGATACATCCAGCCGTAAGCTGGTCAAGAACCGGAAAAATCCAGTTGAATGAAGAGGTGACGGTAACACTGACGTTACAGAAAGACCTTGGACTTTTTGGAAAGTTAAGGTCGTTCCCGGTAACCATAAGGGCGAGGGCATCGGGAAAGAGTGAGGTGTATTGGAAATGAGAAAATGCTATCAGAGTTTCAAAAGACTTCTGACAGGGCAGGAGGGAAGCATGGCTCCGGCTGCTGTGGCGGCAGCGATAGCCATGCTTTTTATCATCCTTGGTGTTTCAGAATACATGCGCCTTGTCATCACGGCAGCCGGCATCAAAGATGCCATGGAATCTGCCGTGGTTTCCGTGGTAAATGACAATTACAATGAAGTTTATCATGGTGTCAGGGAAGGATATGCCGCAGGATATGAACCGGACGATACGGGGTTTACGGCATCCGTAGACCATGGGGATATCTATGGCAGGATGTGTTTTCTGCTTGGACTGGAAGAGGATGGGAACAGTTATGTCCGCTATAACAACAGCGGCGAACTGGAGTACAGGCTCAAAAATCTTTCCGTGGACATCCACAACACGGCACTGGCATCACCGGGAGGAACTTATTATGCGGATGCAGAGGTCACGATGGAAGTGCCTGTGCGTTTCGCAGGAAAAATCTTATCGAATATGTCGGTCAGACTGAAGGTAAGGGCAACCTACCGGGAGAAATTTTAGTAACATGTTACAGATATCGTAAGACTTATTACATTTCCATAGACTTTCCAGACGTTCTATGGTAGCGTGTGAACTACGAAAATCAATCAATCGAAAAAACATAAGGAGGGAATGCCATGAAAGATAAGACGAAAAAGTGGCTGGCAATCGCAGGACTTCTCGCAGTATGTGCAGTGCTTGTGTTTGGAATCAGCAGGGTGCTCTACCATGAGCCGGACAGGGAGGCACAGACCGTGGAGAGAGAATCGGAGGAGACAGAACTTTTTGTGGAGACAGAAACACCGGAACCTGTGCAGGCAGAAAGCACAGAAGCAGAGACGGAAGAGCCGCTTGTGATCGAGAGGGACTTCCGTAAATGACAGGGAGCAGGAAATTCAGGAAACCCCGAAGAAAACAGAAGAGGAAAAACCGAGTGAGCCGCCTGCACTGTCGGAGGGAACAGCCACGGACCAGCCGGATACACCACCGTCCTATGAGGAGGAAAAACAGGAGGAACCGGCTCCGGCAGAGAACCAGACGCCAAAGACAGGTGATACCAAAGACGGCATGGTATATGTGGAAGGCTTCGGATGGATTACCGATGAAGGGGAAGGCTCAGGCACCTACGCAGATGACATGTATGAAAATGGCAATAAGATCGGAATCATGGATTAAATAAACAGAACGTAAAGGAAAGGCACAGCAGAAAATGTTGTGCTTTTTTTGTGGGCAGATACGGGCAGTGTGCCATATCTGCCCGCTGTGTTTAAAGGAGAAATGCATGAAATATATCAAACAGAAAATCCTGCTGTTTGTGCTTTTGCTTGCCATGGCAATGCCGGTATCGGTTTATGCAGCCGGGGAAGGGAACATCGACAATGGCGGTGGAGGTATGGGAGCAGGAACGGGAACTAATTTTTGGAGCAGCCACGATGAGGGTGTGCGTGTAACGGTAATCAGAGCCAGCGACGGTTCAGTTGCATCAGCATCCATTGACCTTACCAACAAGCATCCGACTGATATCCGGGTGCATTTTGGAAAAGTAAGCAAGACTTCCTACAGGAATGGCGCAGGACTTTCTGCAAGGATGGGGGGCTATACATTTTATAATCCTGCACAGTCCCTGCCACAGATCATCAGCACTTCACGAGGTGGGGCAAACCTTACAGCCATCAAACAGTACTTTACGGACGAGCAGGTGATCAGAGCCATTGCGGGATATGTTGGAATGGATTTCCAGACGCTGACAAACGGAGAGTACAAACTGTTATTAGAGCCAATCGCATATGTGACTTTTGAGGGAGTCCGAACTGCGTTTACCGCCACGGAAGCGGCAAAATACAACCAGTTAAGGGGCGGCCTGTTGCGAAAGAAAATGCCATCCCTTTCCCATAAAAACCTGCCACTTGCCATGTTCCTAGAAATATCGGATTTAGGGTATCCGGCGTGGAGCGGTTCTAAGACAGAGAAAGCAAATGATGAGGATATCATCCGTGCATTAGGACTTGGCATCGTGCGGTTTAATGAGGTAATCACACCGGAAGTCATTGAAGCGGACTATGAATACCGTGTGGATACGGATGTGATAACGGCGGTCACGGTCAGTGGAGGACAGAGCGATCCAGACAACTCTGTCACCGTGACATTTTCTATCCTGGGAAGAAACTACAAGGTTGAAAATGTGTATTACCCGGAGGATGGACAGCAGCTTGTGTGGGTAAAATGGCATACCCCGTCCACAGAACAGCATATCACGATTAGCGTGACCGCCAGCGGAGGCAGTGCATCCGTGAGCCGGGGAACCATCACGGCGAACATTGTGGATCTGGATGACAATCCACCGCCAAATCCTGTTGCAGATGACAGAAATGACAGCTACCGGAAAGAAAATGCAGTGATGCCTGTAAATCCAGAAAAGACACAGGCGGCATGGAGTGTCTGGAAAGCCAAGTGGAAGGAAAAATGGGTATGGCACAGTGACTGGAACTGGGAGTCAGAGGACCATTCGGCAAGCTGTGAGGCAGGATGCACACAGAGCCATGGATACTGGCAGGATGATGGCGAGTATGTAGATGAAGGCTGGTGGGAATTTGAAGAGAAACATTATTCGGCATCCCTGACGGCGGATATGCATCTGGTCACCGATGAAAAGGCACCGACAACAAATGGCATGGTTACAAAAAGCGGATACGGTGTGAATGTCTCCCTGAGTGCAAGGGCATCAAGCAGCCAGACATCTGCAACAACGGCACCGCAGACGGCAGTCAGTTATTTCCCGGAATTTTATTACGAAACCTACTGGCGGCTTTTAGAGAGAACCCGAAATGGATACAGTGCGGTCTTTGAATTTAAGAATAATGAGTATTCCACTTATTACCGGAGGACACATTTCACACCGGTCTGGATGCCGGATGGGGAGTACCGGGTATACACTTATCTGCTTGACTGCTGGACACCGGATGGAATGCTTTCCATGAACCTGTCAGACGCTGTGCAGATATCGGGAAGCCTGTGGGATGACTGGCATATCGCACCACAGAATGTGGGGTAGGAAATGGGATATGAGAGAATCCAAAAGCCGGAAGGACTGCTCTACCATTACACTCGAAAAGAAAATCTGGAATCCATCTTAAGGGATGGAAGGATACGGAAATTTTGTGACCGGGAAACATGGTTCACAAAATCCCTTGCAGATACGCTGCGGCTTATGTCACTCACGGTGATGCAGGAGGGAGCAGCTTATTATGATGCGAGGGGCAGGCTGCAGCGTTACCCGGCATTTGTACCGGAGGATTATGTGGTTTTAGAACTTACCCCGCGCTACCAGAGCGGGGAATGGGTGATCTGGAATCAGGAACTTCCACCCAATGCACCGGAGTCCGTAAGGGAGCTTGCGGAAGAGTTCAGCCACTTAAAACTCGGATACCGTGGAGATTTAAAGTTCTGGGAGAATCCTGTCATTTATGAGATGACAGACCTTTTGGAAGAACCGGAACAGACCAGTGAAATGAAAATGCAGTAAAAAACAGAAAAAAGGAAAGGAAGATCAGATGAAGAAAAAGAAATGGATGATGATGGCAGTGATGGTGCTTGCACTTACGATGATGTTTGGAACTACGGTATATGCGTCAGGGAAAGGGGATGTGGCAGGCGCAATCGAGGGTACATGGCAGGATGCCTCCGCACAGATCAAGACAGTAGTCAATAAGGTGGTGTTCCCGGCAATCGACCTGATACTTGCCGTATTCTTCTTTGCAAAGCTGGGTACGGCATACTTCGATTACCGAAAACACGGGCAGTTTGAATGGGCGGCACCCGCAATCCTGTTTGCGTGTCTGGTATTCACGCTGACGGCGCCGACCTATATCTGGAAAATCCTTGGCATATAGGGGATGGTGAGAAAGAAGGTGTCAGATGTTTATATTTGATTTTGTTGCGGAAACCGTACTAGACCAGATCATCGACTGGCTGTATGGGAAGATCATTGGATTTCTCAATGATTTTTTTGCAATGATGAACAATATGGGAGTGGAATTGTTTGACCTGCCGTGGGTGAATGCAATTACCACTTTTTTTGGATGGCTTGGCTGGGCATTGTTTGTGGTAGGGCTGGTGGTCGGAGCTTTTGAATGTGCCATAGAGTATCAGGGAGGAAGGGGCAGTATCAAGGATATTGCCTTAAACTATGTCAAGGGATTTATGGCGGTCAGCCTGTTTTCCATTCTTCCGGTCAACTTATACTCCTTAAGTGTGTCGCTGCAGAGTTCCTTCGGATCGGCATTATCCGGCATTACAGATGCGGAAAGCATCGGGATGACTGCACAGCAGGTGCTTATGTCAGCCGCCATGCCGGGAGTGGGGAATCCGATCCTGCAGATATTCTGTGCCGTGATGATGGGGTATGCCGTGATAAAAGTGTTTTTCGGAAACCTGAAAAGAGGAGGCATTCTGCTCATACAGATCGCAGTTGGAAGCCTTTATATGTTTTCTGTTCCAAGAGGATATATTGACGGTTTTACCCAGTGGTGCAAGCAGGTCATTGGAATCTGTCTCACCGCTTTCCTGCAGTCCACCATGCTCACGGCAGGACTCATGATCTTCAAGGACCATCCTCTGCTTGGTCTGGGTGTCATGCTTTCCTCCACGGAGGTGCCGAGGATTGCCGGACAGTTCGGACTGGACACCAGCACAAAGGCAAACCTGATGAGCGGAGTTTATGCAGCGCAGACAGCCATCAACATTTCAAAAACGGTTGTCAAAGCAGTGGCAGCATAAGGCGGTGAAAGGATGGAGAAAAAGCTGGGGAGTCTGTTCGATGGGATCGGGGGATTTCCATTGGCAGCAAAAAGAAATGGCATACGGCCTGTGTGGGCGAGTGAGATAGAAAAGTTTCCCATGGCAGTTACCATGCACCGGTTCCCGGAGATGAAACACATGGGAGACATTACAAAACTGCATGGGGAAAACCTCCCGGTTGTGGATGTGATAGCCGGGGGTTCGCCATGTCAGGACTTATCCATTGCCGGGAGACGCGCAGGACTTGCGGGGATGCGTTCCGGTCTCTTTTTAGAGCAGGTACGCATCATAAAAGAAATGCGCAGGCAGGAGGAAAGGAGGAAAAACAGCAGTGGAAGGAGAGCAGATGTCCCTGTTCGACCTCGGTATATGGTCTGGGAAAATGTGCCGGGAGCCTTCTCAAGCGGAGAACCAAAAGGAGCAGATTTTAAGAGAGTCCTCGAAGAAGTCTGTGGTATATCGGAGGAGTCCGTATCTTTACCTGGACCGCCGGATGGGGCATGGACTCCTGCCGGGATTATTCTGGGACAGGAATTCTCTGTTGCTTGGAGGGTACTGGACGCTCAATTTTGGGGAGTCCCCCAGAGACGCCGAAGAATCTTCCTTATCGCAGATTTTGGAGGCCACAGTGCCGGAGAGATATTATTTGAGTCCGAAAGCGTGTGGAGGCATTATCAGGAGAGCAGGGAACAGAGGAAAAAAGCTGCCGTCGATCTTGGAGGCGGCACTTTTGATGCAGGCACAGGAGCCGACATAGTGTGTCTGATGGATCAGGGAGGACAGCGGATGGATGTGTACCGGAACCTTATCGGTACACTTCTGGCACACAGTTCAAGCACACCGCCCATTATCATGGCGAGCAGTCAGGCAAATGCAGAAATCGGGATCGGATACTGTCCGACCATTACAGCAGCGGCAGGGATGGCAGGCAATAACCAGCCGATCCTGTTTGACAATCACGGACCGGACACCCGCTACAGCGGACCGGTGAAGGTGGCGCAGACCATTACTTCTGCACTGGGGACGGGAGGCAACAATACGCCGCTTGCTGTTCATGGAGAACCCTACTGCATCGCCGGAAATGTCATCAACCGTCAGGATAAAAACGGGGGAAACGGCTGCGGCTATCAGCAGGGAGTCAGTTATACGCTGACAACAGAGGACAGGCATTGTGTGGCATACACGGATGACCTGCAGAGAAAAAAGCGTGTGAGGAAACTCATACCGCTTGAGTGTGAAAGACTCATGGGGTTCCCAGACCACTGGACGGACATTCCGGGAGCAAGTGACAGTGTCCGGTACCGGGCATTGGGAAACAGCGTGGCAGTGCCGTGTGTGGAATATATCCTCTGCGGCATTGCTTATTTTTTAGAAAGACAGGAGGGAGAACGGGATGTACATATACCCGGATAATCTGAAATCAAAAGCGAGCATGTGGCTGTGGGAGTTAAAAGACCTTGCAGTGACAGGAATCATCGTACTGGTATCCGTGTTTGCATTTGCCTATGCAAAACTGTGGTTCCCGATGGTGATAGCAGGCGTATACGCATTTTTAACGATACAGGTGGAGGATACCACCATCTTAAAATTTATCCGCTATGCATGTGCGTATTTTTTGGTGGAACAGCAGCATTATGAATGGAGGTACACCGCAAATGAAACGGAAGAATGAACAGTCCACAAGGGAGCTGATGGGGACAAAAGAACTGTCGGATTACAGCATCCGCACCTACCGGAAGGATGAGCTGGTCTATTTTCTGATCCAGCCGAGCAACCTGTCCGTGTTGTCGGAGGAGAGCCTTTCCGCAAGAATCTATGGGCTCATGACGGTCTTAAAAGGCATCACGGAAATTGAGATGATGTGTTTAAATTCCCGTGAAAACTTTGAGGACAATAAAAGATATTTAAAGAACCGCGCGGAGGAAGAAACCAACCCGGCTGTGCGGAAACTGCTGGAACTGGATGCAGGACACCTTGACCGGATGCAGGTGCAGATGGCAACGGCGAGGGAGTTTTTACTGATTATCCGGCTGAGAAACCAGAAGGAGAATGAGGTGTTCGCTTACTTAAACCGTATCGAAAAAATGCTGGTGGAACAGGGATTTACATCCAAAAGAGCGGATGAGGAGGACATGAAGAGGATACTGGCTGTTTACTTTGAACAGAATGTCACAACGGAAAAATTTGAAGAATTTGATGGGGAGAGGTGGATCATTTTAAATGAATAACAACAGAAAGAAAAAAACACAGACACAGACACCGGGGGAAGAGAGGCTTAAGAGTTTCCTTGACATGATCGCACCGTCCGTCATCCAGTTTTACACGGACCATTATATCTGCGGGAATACGTTCCGCAGTGTCTGGGCACTCAGGGAATATCCGACTGCAACGGATGAGCAGGCAATCCTGCGCCACCTTGGGGAAAAGGACGGCGTGACACTGCGTATCTATACCAGACAGGTCACACCGGCAGAGGAGAAAAAAATCATCAGCAATGCGGCAAACAAGAACCGCATGAAACAGGGGAATACAGAAAATTTACAGGAGACAGTCACGGCAGCGAGCAACCTGCAGGATGTGACCAACATCATTGCGACCATGCACCGCAACAGGGAGCCGTTACTGCATACGGCTGTGTATCTGGAGTTATCCGCAGCGGACATGGATAAGTTAAAGCTGCTGCAGACCGAAGTGTTGACAGAACTCATCCGTTCCAAACTGAATGTGGATAAGCTGCTGTTGCGCCAGAAACAGGGGTTCTTATGTGTGCATCCGGCTGGCAGGAATGTCTTTCTGGAGCAGTTTGAACGTGCGCTTCCAGCTTCAAGTGTGGCGAACCTGTTTCCTTTTAACTACTCCGGCAAGACCGATAAGAACGGATTTTATATCGGGAGGGATAAGTTTGGAAGCAATGTCATTGTAGATTTCAACCAGAGGGCGGATGACAAGACGAATGCCAATATCCTCATCCTTGGAAACTCCGGGCAGGGAAAATCCTACCTGTTAAAACTGATACAGACCATCCTGCGGGAGTCCGGGATGAAAGTCATCTGCCTGGACCCGGAGCATGAATATGTTGACCTGACCGGAAATCTGGGAGGCTGTTTTGTGGATCTGATGAGCGGGGAGTATATCATCAATGTGTTAGAACCCAAAACATGGGATGAAAACGGCAGCCCGGAGGATACGGAGGCACCCTATGCATTCCGCTGTTCCTCAAAATTAAGCCAGCATATCTCCTTCTTAAAAGACTTTTTCCGAAGCTATAAGAATTTTACGGACAGCCAGCTTGACACGATAGAAATCATGTTGGCGAAACTTTATGAGAAGTGGAACATAAGGGACGATACGGACTTTGGCAGGCTTACGCCAAAGGATTACCCGGTCCTGTCTGACCTTTACGATCTGATGGAGGAGGAATACAAGCATTACGATGCGAAGAAGAAACAACTGTATACCGCAGAGCTTCTGCAGGAAATCTGTCTTGGACTTCACTCCATGTGTAAGGGAGCGGAGTCCAAATTTTTTAACGGACATACGAATATCACGGACAGCAGCTTCCTGACGTTCGGTG
>OHBR01000969.1_pt1 | contig 11938 bp, 4 predicted proteins | sample 1577461 | NCBI WGS metagenome assembly OHBR01 (sample SAMEA3879579, study PRJEB24766) | human gut metagenome | biome: human-associated habitat; feature: feces | place: USA | collected 1985/1987
CAAGCTGGTGGAAGACGGCACGTATGAAGGTACGCTGTTCCACCGTGTCATCAAGGACTTTATGATACAAGCAGGTGACCCGGAATCGAAGAAGGCTCCGAAAGGCAAGATGCTGGGGGCAGGCGACGTGGGTTATACCGTTCCTGCCGAATTTGTTTATCCGAAGTATTTTCACAAAAAAGGTGCTTTGTCGGCTGCACGCCAGGGTGATGAGGTGAACCCTGACAAGGCATCATCCGGCTGCCAGTTCTACATTGTGACCGGAAAAGTGTATAATGATTCTACCTTGCTGGGGATGGAACAGCAGATGAATCAGATGCGCTTGAACAATGCTTTCAACGCGTTGGCGCAGAAACACATGAAGGAAATCTACAAGATGCGCAAGAATAATGACCAGGACGGTCTGATGGATTTGCAAGATTCCTTGATTGCGCAGGCAGAGGCTCAGGTTGCCAAGGAACCGGAGTTCAAGTTTACCCCCAAGCAGGTGAAGGCTTATACTACCGTGGGCGGTACTCCACATTTGGACGGTGCATATACCGTGTTCGGTGAAGTGCTGGAAGGTATGGATATTGTTGATAAAATACAGAAGGTCAAGACTGACCGTAACGACCGTCCCGAAGAGGATGTGGTTATTAAAAAAGTGACAGTGATAGATTGATGATAGATTCTGTCATTCCATTTTATGAAAATAAACAAAAAGATATTTGACAACGGTCTGCGGTTGGTGCACAATGAGGACACCAGCACGCAGATGGTTGCCTTGAATATTGTTTATGACGTGGGTGCCCGTGACGAACATCCCGAGCATACGGGCTTTGCCCATCTGTTCGAGCATCTGATGTTCGGAGGTTCGGTGCATATTCCTGATTATGACGCTCCTTTGCAATTGGCAGGCGGAGAGAATAATGCATGGACCAATAATGATATAACCAATTACTACCTGACGGTTCCAAAATCGAATGTGGAAATCGGCTTCTGGCTGGAGTCCGACCGCATGCTGGAACTGGCATTCAGTGAGCAAAGTCTTGAAGTGCAGCGTGCGGTAGTGATGGAGGAATTTAAACAACGTTGCTTGAACCAGCCGTATGGTGATGTGGGACATCTGCTTCGTCCTTTGGCTTATCAAACGCATCCTTATCGCTGGCCTACTATCGGGAAAGACCTCTCTCACATTGCCAATGCCACGCTGGACGAGGTAAAGGAATTCTTTTTTCGTTTTTATGCACCTAATAATGCAGTGCTGGCCGTTACCGGAAATATTTCGTGGGAAGAAACGGTTAGGCTGACAGAAAAATGGTTTGCTCCCATTCCCCGTAGGAATGTGCCCGTAAGGCAATTACCGCAAGAAGTTGTACAGACGGCAGAACGCCGGCAGACGGTGGAACGGAATGTTCCTCTGGATGCTTTGTTCATGGCTTATCACATGTGCAGCCGTGAGGATGCCGATTATTATGCCTTCGATATTCTGTCGGATATTCTGAGCAATGGACGTTCCAGTCGCTTGACCCGCAGGCTGGTGCAGGAGCAGAAGTTCTTTTCCAGTCTCGATGCCTATATCTCCGGTACACGGGATGCCGGCCTGCTGCATATCAGTGGAAAACCATCTGCAGGCGTATCTTTGGAGCAAGCCGAGGCTGCTGTCCGGAAAGAGTTGGAAGAGTTGAAATCCGGGTTTGTTGGAGAACAAGAATTGGAGAAAGTAAAGAACAAGTTTGAGTCTACACAGATATTCGGCAACATCAATTATTTGAATGTTGCCACGAATCTTGCCTGGTTTGAACTGACCGGGCAGGCGGAAGACATAGACCGTGAAGTGGACAATTACCGCTCTGTGACGGCAGAACAGCTTCATAGGGTCGCCCAACAGACCTTCCGCGATGAAAACGGGATTGTGCTTTATTACCAAAAAGAAAACCTTTAGTATGAAAAAATTATTTGATACGTATAAGCAGCACTATAAAGCATTGCTTCTCCTGGGGCTACCCATTGTGGTGGGGCAGTTGGGAGTCATTGTGCTTGGTTTTGCCGATACGCTGATGATTGGGCATCACAGCACGGAGGAACTGGGTGCCGCTTCTTTCGTAAACAATCTGTTTACTCTTTGCATTATTTTCAGTACGGGCTTCAGCTACGGGCTGACACCGGTTGTAGGGGGCTTCTACGGTAACCGCCGCTTTGCCGAGGCAGGGCAGGCGTTGCGGTGTAGCCTGGTTGCCAATGTGCTGGTGGCTTTGTTGCTGACTCTTGTCATGGCTGTTCTCTATTTCAATGTGGAGCGGCTGGGACAGCCCGGAGAATTGTTGCCTCTAATCAAGCCTTACTATCTGGTGTTGCTTGCTTCACTGGTCTTTGTCATGTTGTTCAACGGCTTTAAACAGTTTACGGATGGCATCACCGACACCAAGACGGCCATGTGGATTCTGCTTGGAGGGAATGCGCTTAACATCGTAGGAAACTATATTCTGATCAATGGAAAATTGGGTTTCCCGGAGATGGGATTGCTTGGTGCGGGTGTAAGTACCTTGTTCTCTCGCATTGTGATGGTCGTGGTCTTTGCGGTGATTGTGCTTCGTAGTCGCCGTTTTATCCGTTATAGACTCGGATTTATGAGGCTGGGATGGTCGACACCGATGTTCAGGAAACTCAATGCTTTGGGCTGGCCTGTCGGTATGCAGATGGGAATGGAGACCGCTTCCTTCAGCCTCAGTGTTGTCATGGTGGGGTGGCTGGGGACACTTGCTCTGGCATCACATCAGATAATGCTCACTATCTCTCAGTTCACCTTCATGATGTATTATGGCATGGGTGCTGCAGTTGCTGTGCGTGTCAGTAACTTTAAGGGGCAGGGCGACGGGCAAAATGTGCGCCGTTCGGCGTATGCTGGCCTTCACGTCATCTTATGCATGGAAGTGGTGCTGTTGAGTATTGTCTTTGCACTTCGCGGTCAGGTCGGAGGATGGTTTACAGATAATATGGAAGTGTCCGGTATGGTAGCCGCTCTCTTCTTTCCGTTCCTGATTTACCAGTTCGGTGACGGATTGCAGATTAATTTTGCCAATGCCCTGCGTGGTATCTCGGATGTGAAACCGATGATGATTATTGCATTTATATCCTATTTTGTTATATCTTTGCCCGTAGGGTACCTCTGCGGTTTCATCTTCGGCTGGGGACTGACGGGGGTCTGGATGGCTTTCCCGTTTGGACTGACCAGTGCAGGGGTGATGCTGTGGCTGAGATTCCGTAGACAGACCAGGGAAAGGATTTGATAATATGAACAGTGTCTCCAAAGTAAAGATTGCCGTAGGCTACACTTTGTTGCTGGCGGTATTGTTTTTTTCCTTGTTCTTCGTACACCGGGAGATGGAGAACCTTATTCTTACCGATGACCGCGATGTACAATGGACAGACAGCGTACTAGCTTTGATACGCGAGAAGGATACCAATACGATAAGAATGCTGCGTACGCTGAGTGAGGCGAATGACAGCATGGTATCTACCAGTGACATTGAGCAGATAATTGCCCAGCAGGACTCGGTAGTGACCCAGCAACGTGTGCAGCACCGTATCATTACACATCGGGATACCGTCGTGACACGCCCTCGAAAGAAGGGTTTTTTCCGTCGTTTGGGTGAAGTGTTTGTCCCCCCAAAGAAAGATACGGCTATCCAGGTAAAGACCTCCCTCGAATTTGCGACGGATACGGTGATTGAACCTTATAATCCGGCCGATTCTTTGCATGAGAAACTGCGTGCTGTGGCCCAGCAGAAAAAAGCTGTAAACACTGTTATACAACGACGTAAACGCTATCTGCAACGCTTGGACCATATGCTGACCGCTCGTATTGACAGCTTGCTGAAAGATTACGAGACGGAAACTCTGCTGCGTGCACGGACGGAAGCCGAGTATCAACAGGCGGTCCGACGCCGTTCGGCCAAGATTATCAGTGGTATTGCCGTAGGTGCGGTGTTGCTTTCCGCTTTTTTTCTTATTATCATCGGCCGCGACATAACCCGAAGCAACCGGTACCGCCGTGAGTTGGAAGAGGCCCGCCGTCGTGCCGAAGATTTACTTGCTGTCCGTGAAAAACTGATGCTTGCCATTACCCATGATTTCAAAGCTCCGCTCGGTTCTATCATGGGCTATGCCGACTTGCTTTCCCGTCTGACGGTGGATGAGCGCCAGCGGTTCTATCTGGACAATATGAAAACCTCATCGGAGCATCTGCTGAAGTTGGTCGTTGATTTGCTCGACTTCCATCGTCTTGATTTGAACAAGGCCGAAGTCAACCGGGTCACCTTTCATCCTTCCCGCCTGCTTGAAGAGATACACGTCAGTTTTGAACCGCTTACGGCTGCCAAAGGGCTGGCGCTTCATTGCGACACTGCCCCGGAGCTGGACGGTACCTATATTTGCGACCCTTTGCGTCTGCGCCAGATTATCAACAATTTGCTGTCCAATGCCGTGAAGTTTACGGACCAAGGCAGTATTACCATGACTGCCCGTTACGAGGACCGTCGACTGGTAGTTGCCATTGCTGATACGGGTAGAGGTATGGAACCTGCCGACCGTGAGCGTATCTTCCAGGAGTTTACCCGCTTACCGGGTGCTCAGGGTAAAGAGGGGTTCGGACTCGGACTTTCCATCGTCCGTATGCTGGTACAGTTGCTTGAAGGCACGATTGATGTAGACAGTGTGCCAGGCAAGGGAAGCACTTTCACCATATATATTCCTATCTATCCCGTAAGGAGTGAAGGACGGAGAATGAAGGATGAAGAATCGGGATGTGTTACCACGCCGAATGGCAATTCTTCATTCCCCGTTCCTCATTCTTCACTGAAGAATGTCCTCCTTATTGATGATGACCGTATTCAGCTTACCCTTACTGCCGCCATGCTTCAGCAGAGTGGTATAAATTCTGTCTCTTGTTTACAACTGGATGAACTGCTGGATGCCTTGCGCACTGCAACCTTTGATGTTCTGCTTACTGATGTGCAGATGCCTGCTATTAATGGTTTTGATTTACTGAAACTGCTGCGTGCTTCGAACATACCGCAGGCACAGTCTGTTCCGGTGATTGCTGTCACTGCTCGCAGTGACATGCAGCGTGAGGAATTTACGGCGCATGGCTTTGCCGGATGCCTGCATAAGCCGTTTACCGTCAGTGAATTGCTGCATGAATTGAATGTGGAGGACAAAGGGAAGGAGGTTACGGAAGTTTCGGAAGCTTCGGCTTGCCCGGGGTATAAATTCTCTTCGCTCACCGTTTTTTCGGTCGATGACCCCGAGGCTGCAAAGTCCATTCTGGAAAGTTTTGTGGCTGAAACCCGTCTCAATGCGGAGCGTTTGCAGAAGGCTGTGGAGAATGAGGATGTGGACGAGATGGCTGCTGTCTCCCACAAAATGATTCCCCTCTTTACGTTGATTGGAGCTACGGAACTGGTTGCATTGCTGAAACTGTTGGAAACTTCTCATGGAGTGCCTTTTACCGGAGAGTTGAAAGAACACGCCCTTGCCGCCCTCGTTTTGATAGAGGATGTCATTACTCAGGCAACAGCTTTTCCGTAATGGGGGAACAGAGAAGAATACGTGATTTTTCTCTGTCGGGAACCAAATGTCGAAAGAAATTGTTTACTTTGTAGGACTTTTAAATACGATGAAAGATTGACGTTCCGATGAGAAGAAAATGGTTGAGAATAGCACTGTGGGTGCTGCTTACTCCTATTATACTGTTTATAATATTGATGATACTGCTCTATGTGCCTCCCGTACAGAATTTGATACGGAAGCAGGCTACAGCAATTGCATCAGATGCTACGGGTATGGACATATCCGTGGAGCGGATTGACCTTCGCTTTCCTTTGAATTTGTTGGTCCGCGGTGTATTGGTGGTACAGCCTGCCGACAGTGCTGTTGATGTGCAGCATCCCGATACCTTGCTGAATCTTGGAAGTTTGAACGTACGGGTACAGGCATGGCCTTTACTCAAAGGGAAAGTGGAGGTGGATGACATTACCTTGAAACAAGTTGCTGTCAACTCCTCCAATTTAATGGAAGGTATGTGCATCAAAGGAGTACTGGGGCATTTCTTTTTCGAAAGCCATGGCATAGACCTTACAAAAGAAGATGCCATCCTCAATAATATAGAATTGAGCGATACCCATGTGCAGGTGATGCTTGCAGATACCACTGAGACTCCCAAGGACACTACTGACACTGCGTTAAACTGGAAAGTCACACTCCATACTCTGAAGTTGAAGAACGTCTCGGTCGATTTACAGATGCCATTGGACTCCATGGGGCTGAAAGCCCATATAGGAGATGCTGAGATTGCGGACGCTGCTGCCGACCTGAAACACCAGTTCTATGGCTGGAGAAAATTCCTGCTGACTGGAACTTCTGTCAATTATGATACCGGCGGCCCGGGGAGTGCGATAGGCTTCGACCCCTCGCACATTGCTCTTCGCGACATTCGTATGGGCATTGATTCTGTGATGTACTACGGTAGAGATATGAATGCCGTTATCCGGGAATTTTCCATGTATGAGCGTTCCGGTTTAAGTGTGACTTCCCTGACCGGGCGGTTATTTGCCGACTCTACCGTTATCCGTATCCCTTCTTTGAAGTTGCTGACACCTCATAGTGAGATGAACTTTACGGCACAGACTTACTGGGAACTGATAAATATACCTACCACCGGTCGTCTGACAGCCCGTTTCAATGCCCGTATCGGCAAACAGGATGTACTGCTTTTTGCCGGTGGCCTGCCGGAAACTTTCAAGGAAGCCTATCCGTTCCGTCCGTTGGTGATTCATGCCGGTACGGAAGGAAACCTGAAGCAGATGCAGATTTCCCGTTTTACGGCTGAGCTGCCCGGAGCCTTTTCGTTGAATGGGGGAGGAGAATTCTGGAACCTGACCGACAGTGTGAAACGCAATGGAAACATGGACTTCGAGATGCATACGCAGAACTTGAACTTCTTGACCGGACTAGCTGACATTGCTCCCGATGGCTCCATCATCGTGCCGGACAGTATGCACCTTGCGGCACGTGTCGGTATGGAGGGGACGCAGTGCACTGCCGCCCTGAAACTGAAGGAGAAGGAAGGCGCCTTGAATTTGGACGCCGCCTATAATCTTGCTACGGAAGCCTACCATGCCGACCTTGCCATCAACAACTTGCAGGTGCATCACTTCCTGCCCAAGGACTCTATCTATACTCTTACGGCAAAGATGTCCGCTAAAGGACAAGGGGTGGATGTGGCATCACGAAAGACTGTGGCTGCTTTGAATGCCTCTTTGGAAAAACTACAGTATGGGCATTGGGACATTTCCGGTGTAGATGTGCATGCCGGACTCAAGTCATCCGTTGCTACCGTCCGTCTTGCCAGCGATAATGTTCTTCTCAAGATGCAGGGAAATGCGGATATGCGTCTTGACCGCAGCTATTTGGATGGCGCTTTGGATTTGAATGTGGAAGAGGTGAATCTGCATAAGCTGGGTTTGGTGCCCCGACCGTTGAAACACCCGTTTGCCTTTACAATGGGAGCGGAGGCACGTCATGATTCTCTCAAGTTGAGGCTTGACGCCGGTGACTTGAATCTGCGTTTCCGCGCCCACAGCACGTTGAAGAAGTTGATGGAACAGTCGGATAAATTTGTCTCTATCCTGACAAAGCAGATTGATGAACGGCGTTTGGACCATGCCGCTTTGCGCCAAGTCCTTCCTTCAGCAGGCATGCATCTGGAAGCCGGTAACCAGAATCCCGTCAGCTATTTCCTGGCTGCAAAGGGTATTTCCTATAATGATTTCAAACTGAGCTTCGGATTTACTCCGCAAGTCGGCATCAATGGGCGTACAGCTGTTCACGGATTGCGCATGGACTCCTTGCAGCTCGATACGATATTTTTTACAGTGAAGCAGGATACTGCTCGGATGAAGTTGCAAGGTGGTGTCATAAACGGTCCCAAGAACCCGCAGTTTGTGTTTCGCAGCACATTGACGGGGGAAGTCCGTAATGAAGATGCGGAGCTGACTGTGGATTATGTGGATGGAAAAGGGCAGACTGGTGTGCTGTTCGGTATTAACGCCCGTCCGTTGACCGAAGGACACGGTCGCGGTAATGGTGTGCTGCTGAACCTTATTCCTGCCGAGCCGATTATCGCTTTCCGTAAATTCCACTTTGCGGACAATAGTAACTGGATTTATCTGCATAAGAATATGCGCGTCTATGCCAATATTGATATGGACAGCGACGATGGTCTGTGTTTCCGTATGCAATCCGACAAGAATGATACCCTTTCCTTGCAGAATATAAACGTAGAATTGAGCCGATTGCGCCTGGATGAACTTACGGAGGTACTTCCTTATATGCCTCGGCTTACGGGATTGTTCTCCGCCGAAGCAAATTATATACAGACTGCCACTTCCCTGCAGGTGTCCGCCGAAGCCAATGTAGAGAAACTGACCTACGAACGCCAACCGGTTGGAGATATAGGTCTGGGGGCTACCTGGTTGCCGGGCGACAAGAATACGCACTATTTGAATACCTATTTTACACATGATAACGAAGAAGTGATGATCGCCGACGGTATCTTGACGCAGAAGAACGGAAAGGATACCCTGGAAGTGTCCACCCGTTTCGAGCATTTTCCATTGAAGATGGCCAATGCATTCATCCCTGACCAAACGGTGGCCTTTACCGGAGATATTGATGGAGGGCTTTATATTTATGGTTCGCTGGACAAGCCTCAAATGCATGGTGATATTGTTTTGGACAGTGTGTCTGTCTATGCACGCCAGGCGGGAGCACGTTACTGGTTCGACAACCGTCCGGTACAGATAAAGGACAATCAGTTGATATTCGATAAGTTTGCCATTTATACCACCAGCAAGAATCCGTTTACGATTGACGGTAAGGTTGATTTCCGGAATATGGAGCGTCCTACTGCCAACCTCAATCTGCTGGCAGAGAACTATACGTTGCTGGATGCACCGCGTACCCGCGAAAGTCTGGTATATGGAAAGGTGTTCGTTGATTTGCATGCCACGGTGAAGGGACCGCTTGACGGGCTCACGATGCGTGGAAACATGAATCTGCTGGGCAATACCAACGTAACCTACGTGTTGACCGATTCCCCTTTAACGGTGGAAGACCGTCTCAGTGGGCTGGTTACCTTTACCTCATTCACCGATACGACGTCGGTAAAGGCGGATGAAGTTCCTGCCATGTCGTTGGGAGGATTGGAAATGTATATGTCCGTCCATATTGACGATGCTGTCCGTCTTCGTGCCGACTTGAGTCCCGACCGCAGCAAATACATCGAACTGGAAGGTGGCGGTGATTTGAATATGCAGTATACTCCCCAAGGGGATATGAGCCTTACCGGACGCTATACCCTTTCGGGTGGCGTCATGAAATATTCGCTGCCTATCATCCCCTTGAAGGAGTTTCAGTTCAATCCCGGCAGTTATGTGGATTGGCGAGGGAATATTATGAATCCTACGCTAAGCCTAAAGGCTACGGAACGTATGCGTGCTTCTGTGGCCGACGGTGACGGGGACGGTTCGCGCATGGTGAACTTCGATGTTTCCATTTCCATCAAGAACAGGCTTGACGCTCCCGATTTGATATTCGATATTTCGGCGCCCGAAGATGCCGCAGTAGAGAATGAGCTGCAGGCAATGGGTGCAGAAGAGCGTAGCAAGCAGGCCATTGCCATGCTTGCCACGGGTATTTACCTGAACAGTGGTGCCAAAGGAGGAGGTTTGTCAATGGGAGCCGCCTTGAACTCAGTGCTTCAGAGCCAGATAAACTCCTTGGCGGGAGGTATAAAAGGGGCCAATATCAGTGTAGGTGTGGAAGACCGTACCTCTGCTGAAACGGGTGACACGCAGAAAGACTTCAGTTTTCGTTATTCCCAGCGTTTCTTCAACGACCGCGTACAGATAGTCATCGGTGGAAAAGTGTCCACCGGGGCCAATGCCACGAACGATGCGGAATCATTCATTGACAATATATCGCTGGAATACCGTCTTGATGCGTCGGGTACTCGATATGTCCGTGTATTCCATAATAAAAACTACGAAAGCATACTCGACGGTGAGATAACCGAAACGGGTGTCGGCCTTGTGCTGCGCCGGAAGATGGACCGATTGAGTGAACTCTTCATCTTCAGGAAGAAAAAGATAAAACCGGAGGCTGAAAATAGCGATATGAAAAAGTAGGAATGTGATATGAAACGACTGATATTATATATTGCAGGATTGATATTTCTGGCAGGTTGCTCCACCACGAAGCACTTGCCCGAGGGGGAGATACTCTATACCGGCCAAAAGCCGATGATTGTATTGAACCGCAGTGAAACGTCTGTTGGTGAGATTGCTATGGAAGAGGTGGAAGCCGCCCTTGCTACGGCACCGAACAATTCGTTGCTGGGAAGCTCTACTATCCGCTATCCCTTTCCTTTCGGACTGTGGATTTACAATGGTTTCCAGAAGTATGAGAAGGGATTCGGAAAGTGGATATTCAATAAATTTGCCGCCACTCCGGTGCTTATGTCTACGGTGAATCCCGATATACGCCAGAAGGCGGCGGTTAACTTGCTGCGCGATTATGGCTATTTCAACGGAAGCGTCAGCTACAAGACATTTATCGACCCGAAGGACTCGCTGAAGGCAAAGTTGCAATATACGGTGAACATGCGTAACCCCTACTTTATAGATACGGTATATTATCGTGGTTTCAGCGAGCGTACCACTCGCATTATGGAGCTGGGACGCCGACGTTCCCTTATCAGTTCGGGAGAACAATTCAATGTGGCTGATTTGGATGGGGAGCGTACCCGTATCAGTACCCTGCTGCGTAATGTGGGCTGTTATTATTTCCGTCCCGACTACCTGACCTATCAGGCCGATACCATGATGGTTCCCAATGGGCATGTCCAGATGCGCTTGATTCCCGTTCCCGGTATGCCAAAGGTAGCCGAGAAGCAGTTCCGTGTGGGGCGTAAATCCGTCTATCTTCTTGGAAAGCAGGGGCAGGAACCCAATGACAGCATGGATTACAAAGGCTTGACCATACATTACTACAACAAACCTCCGGTACGTCCCAACATGCTTTACCGTTGGTTGAACTATCAAGGTTATCGGCGGAAACGTCAGATACAGGACAGCGCAGGTATTGCCCGCCAGCGTTCTATGCAGAGTTTGTATAGTTTGTACCGTCAGACCCGTATTCAGGAGCGTCTGGCAAGCGTCGGTATTTTCCGTTATGCGGAGATGCAGTATATACCGCGTGATACGGCGTTTGTGTCTGATACATTGGATGTGAGGGTCATTGCCGCGCTCGATAAACCCTACGATGCGGAGTTGGATTTTAATGTCACCATGAAGAGCAATAACCAGACGGGACCGGGTGCCGCTTTTACGGTGACGAAGAACAATGTCTTCGGTGGCGGTGAAAGCTGGAATGTGAAGTTGAACGGTTCGTACGAATGGCAGACGGGCAAGGCAAGTTCTTCCTTGATGAACAGTTATGAACTGGGTATCTCCACTTCGCTTATCTTTCCGCGCGTGGTGTTTCCTAGGATGGGCGACCGTGAGTATGACTTCCCGGCTACAACGACTTTCCGTTTATATGCCGACCAGATGAACCGTGCCAAGTATTATAAGCTGTTGGCTTTTGGCGGTAATGTCACTTATGACTTCCAGCCCAAATCGACTTCCAGGCACAGTATAACTCCTTTCCGGTTGACATTCAATGTACTGCGCAATCCTACTGCCGCTTTCGATACGTTGCGTGCCGAGAATCCGGCACTCTACGTTAGTTTGCGCGACCAGTTCATTCCTGCCATGGAGTACACCTATACTTATGACAACGCTTCCGTGCGCGGCAAGCGTAACCCCATCTGGTGGCAGACCACCGTTGCGTCGGCCGG
>OHBR01000975.1_pt1 | contig 11882 bp, 8 predicted proteins | sample 1577461 | NCBI WGS metagenome assembly OHBR01 (sample SAMEA3879579, study PRJEB24766) | human gut metagenome | biome: human-associated habitat; feature: feces | place: USA | collected 1985/1987
AAAAATCAGCAGTAGTACGTTTTAAGGTAGTAGGAGAGGATGCATATTTCCTCGCATGGACCACAACTCCATGGACACTTCCAAGCAACGTGGCACTCTGTGTGAACCCTAATGACACATATGTAAAGGTAAAGGCTGTTGATGGCTACACATATTATATGGCAGAGGCACTTGCAGACAAGGTGCTCTCACAGCTTCTTTCAAAAGAGGACGCCAAAGCAGGCAAGAAGGCATATGAGGTGCTTGAGACATACAAAGGAAAGGATCTTGAGTACAAGGAGTATGAGCCGCTTTATGACTGCGCTAAGCAGGTTGCCGATAAGCAGGGCAAGAAGGGCTTTTTCGTGACATGTGACACATATGTTACTATGTCAGATGGTACAGGAATTGTTCATATCGCTCCTGCATTTGGTGAGGATGATGCCAATGTCGGAAGAAATTATGACCTTCCATTTGTACAGTTCGTAAACGGAAAAGGTGAGATGACAGAGGAAACTCCATGGGCAGGAACATTCTGTAAGAAAGCAGATCCGATGGTATTAGAAGATCTGGAGAAGAGAGGACTTCTCTTTGCTGCTCCGAATTTTGAACACAGCTATCCACACTGCTGGAGATGTGACACACCGCTCATCTACTACGCAAGAGAATCCTGGTTTATCAAAATGACTGCAGTCAAAGATGACCTGATCCGCAACAACAATACTGTAAACTGGATCCCGGATTCTATCGGAAAAGGACGTTTCGGTGACTGGCTTGAGAATATCCAGGACTGGGGTATCTCCCGTAACCGTTACTGGGGAACACCACTTCCGGTATGGGAGTGTGAATGTGGACATCAGGAGTGCATCGGAAGCCGTGCAGAACTTGCAGAGAGAAGCGGAAATCCGGAGGATGCAAAGGTAGAACTTCATCGTCCGTATATTGATGCAGTTACCTTCAAATGCCCGGACTGTGGCAAAGAAATGCACCGTGTACCGGAGGTTATTGACTGCTGGTTCGATTCCGGAGCAATGCCATTCGCACAGCACCATTATCCGTTTGAGAATAAAGACGTCTTTGAGAAACAGTTCCCGGCGAAGTTTATCTCCGAGGCAGTTGACCAGACAAGAGGATGGTTCTACTCTCTGATGGCAGAGTCCACCCTGTTATTTAATAAAGCTCCGTATGAGAACGTCATTGTTCTTGGACATGTACAGGATGAGAACGGACAGAAGATGAGTAAGTCCAAAGGAAATGCGGTTGATCCGTTTGATGCATTAGAGACTTACGGCGCAGATGCGATCCGCTGGTATTTCTATACAAGCAGTGCACCATGGATCCCGAAGCGTTTCAGTGGCAAGCTGGTACAGGAAGGACAGCGTAAATTCATGGGTACCCTGTGGAATACTTATGCATTCTTCGTGCTGTATGCAAACATCGACCAGTTTGATGCAACAAAATATACCTTAGATTATGAAAAATTATCCGTTATGGATAAGTGGCTGCTGTCAAAATTGAATTCCGCAATCAAGGGAACGGATGAGAACCTTGCAAATTACCGCATTCCGGAAGCTGCAAAGGTACTTGATGAGTTCGTGGATGACATGAGTAACTGGTATGTCAGAAGAAGCCGTGACCGTTTCTGGGCAAAGGGCATGGAGCAGGATAAGATCAATGCTTACATGACTCTTTACACAGCTCTTGTGACGATCAGCAAGGCAGCAGCTCCGATGATCCCGTTCATGACAGAGGAGATCTATCAGAACCTGGTACGTTCCATCAATACAGAGGCACCGGAGAGCATCCATCTGTGCGACTTCCCGGCTGTCAATGATGCATGGATCGACAAAGATTTAGAGAAAAATATGGATGAGGTCTTAAAGATCGTTGTTATGGGTCGTGCGTGCCGTAACTCAGCGAATATCAAGAACCGCCAGCCAATCGGAAATATGTATGTCAAAGCACCGAATGTACTGCCAGAATATTTTGTGGAGATCATCGAGGATGAGTTAAATGTGAAGAAAGTAAACTTCACAGAGGATGTCAGTGCATATACAAGTTATACGTTCAAACCACAGCTTCGTACTGTCGGACCGAAATATGGCAAGTTCTTAGGACAGATCCAGAAAGCACTTGCAGAGTTAGACGGAAACAAGGCAATGGCTGAATTAAAGGCAGACGGTGTACTTACACTTCCGTCAGTTAGTGATGATGTAAAATTATCTGAGGAAGATCTTTTAATCACCATGACACAGATGGAAGGTTATGTGACAGAGGGCGATAATACTGTGACTGTCGTACTTGATACAAACCTGACGCCGGAACTGGTAGAGGAAGGATTTGTCCGCGAGATCATCAGTAAGATTCAGACCATGCGTAAGGAAGCAGGATTTGAGGTTATGGATAAAATCTCCATTTACTATCATGCAGATGAAAAAGTAGCCGACATCTTTAATAAGTACGAAAATGACATCATGGGTGATGTTTTAGGTACTGAGGTTGTAGCAGAAGCTGATTCTTTTGACTCCGGAGAAAACGGAATCTACTGCAAAGAATGGAACATCAATGGGGAAAAAGTATTGCTCGGAGTCAAAAAAGGAGAAAACTAGATGAAGGAAAATGTTTTCAACAAAGAAGCGTTTATTGAGGATGTAAAAGAAAATGTAAAGAATCTTTACCGCAAAACGTTAGATGAGGCGTCACAGCAGGAGATTTTTCAGGCAGTTTCCTACACGGTAAAAGATGTCATTATTGATGACTGGCTTGCCACACAGAAAGCGTTTGACAAACAGGATCCCAAGATGGTTTACTACATGTCCATGGAGTTTTTAATGGGTCGTGCGCTTGGCAACAACATGATCAATTTAAAAATGTACAAAGAGGTCAAAGAGGCACTCGAGGAGATCGGTCTGAACTTAGATGAGATCGAGGATCAGGAGCCGGATCCGGCACTTGGAAATGGCGGACTCGGACGTCTTGCAGCCTGCTTTATGGAGTCACTGGCAACACTTGGATACGCAGCTTACGGCTGCGGTATCCGTTACCGTTACGGAATGTTCAAACAGAAGATCAAAGACGGTTTTCAGGTGGAAGTGCCGGATAACTGGTTAAAGAATGGATATCCGTTTGAACTTCGCCGTCCGGAGTATTCCTATGAAGTTAAATTCGGCGGTTATGTCCGTGCAGAAGTGACAGAAGAGGGAAAAACACGTTTTATACAGGAAAATTACCAGTCTGTTTTAGCGGTACCGTATGATATGCCGATCGTAGGTTATGGCAATCATGTGGTAGATACCTTAATGATCTGGGATGCAGAGCCGATGGAGTGCTTTGAGTTAGATTCCTTTGACAAGGGAGATTACCACAAGGCAGTAGAGCAGGAAAATCTTGCCCGCAACTTAGTGGAAGTACTTTATCCGAATGATAATCATATCGCAGGAAAAGAGCTTCGTTTAAAACAGCAGTATTTCTTTGTATCTGCAAGTGTACAGCGTGCATTAGCACGTTACAAAAAACATCATGATGATATCCACAAGCTGCCGGAGAAAGTGACATTCCAGTTAAATGATACACATCCGACTGTTGCAGTGGCAGAACTTATGCGTATTTTACTTGACGAAGAAGGATTAAGCTGGGATGAGGCATGGGAGATCACAACAAAGACCTGTGCATACACCAACCACACGATCATGGCTGAGGCACTTGAAAAATGGCCGATCGAGATATTCTCAAGGCTGCTTCCGCGTATCTATCAGATTGTTGAGGAGATCAACCGCAGATTTATTTTACAGATCCAGGCAGAGTTCCCTGGAGATAATGGCAAGGTTGCCCGTATGGCAATCGTTTATGATGGTCAGGTAAAGATGGCACATCTTGCGATCGCAGCAGGATATTCTGTAAACGGTGTGGCAAAACTCCACACAGAGATTTTAAAGAATGAGCAGCTTCATGATTTTTATGAGTTATTCCCGCAGAAGTTCAACAACAAGACGAACGGAATCACGCAGCGTAGATTCTTAATGCATGGTGATCCATTGCTTGCAGACTGGGTAAGTGAGCATATCGGAAATGACTGGATCACAAATCTTGCCCATATTGAAAAGCTGGCGATTTATGCAACTGATAAGAAAGCACAGCAGGAGTTCATGAATATCAAATATCAGAACAAACTGCGTCTTGCAAAATACATCAAAGAGCACAACGGCATCGAAGTAGATCCGCGTTCCATCTTTGATGTGCAGGTAAAACGTCTGCATGAATACAAACGTCAGTTGCTGAATATTTTACATGTCATGTATCTGTATAATGAATTAAAAGAGCACCCGGATATGGATTTCTATCCGAGAACCTTTATTTTTGGTGCAAAGGCAGCAGCAGGCTACAAGAACGCAAAACTTACGATCAAACTGATCAACAATGTGGCGGACGTTATCAACAATGACAGAAGCATTAACGGCAAGATCAAAGTCGTATTTATTGAAGATTACCGCGTATCGATCGCAGAGTGGATCTTTGCGGCAGCAGATGTCAGCGAGCAGATCTCCACAGCTAGTAAAGAGGCATCCGGAACCGGTAACATGAAATTCATGTTAAACGGTGCACTGACACTCGGAACGATGGATGGTGCCAATGTTGAGATCGTCGAGGAAGTCGGTAAAGAAAATGCATTTATTTTCGGTATGAGTTCCGATGAAGTCATTGCGCATGAGAGAAACCGTGATTATGATCCAATGCAGATCTTTAATACGGATCAGGATATCCGCAAGGTATTGATGCAGCTGATCAACGGATTCTATTCACCGAACGATCCTGAGCTGTTCCGTGACCTTTACAACTCACTGCTCAATACACAGTGTACACAGTTTGCAGATACCTATTTCATCTTAAAAGATTTCCATTCCTATGCAGATGCACAGAAACGCGTCATGGAAGCATACAAAGATGAGGAAGGCTGGGCAAAGAGTGCAATCTTAAATATCGCACATGCCGGTAAATTCTCATCTGACCGTACGATCCAGGAATATGTAGATGATATCTGGCACTTAGACAAAATTACCGTAGAGGTATAAGAAAATCGTATAAGATAGCAGACTGCCTGTTTTAGCAGGCAGGTCTGTGCACAGAAAAAGAAACCCGGCTTTGGGGTCATGAACCTTAAAGCCGGGTTTTTACATAATAATGTTTTTTTAATATCTTAGTTTAAAATCTTAATACTTCCTAAAAGTGGAAGCTCTTTTTCTTCATCTTTGCAGGCATATACTAATCCCATGATCCAGAAAATAAAGAATACAATGGAGAGAATGCCGCTGACAGCCCATCCACAGATCGGAATGCGCGAAATAATAATGCTGTTGATCAGTGATGCAAGGTATAACACCAGTGACTGGTTTAAATGAAATTTTGCACCCTCTTTGTCACCGGCGCAGAATGCAATCAGCCAGCCGATAAGCGTGATGTAGGAAACGATTCCTGTTGTTTTCTTGTCCATAAGTAAACCTCCTCGAAAATTTAATAACATTTGTATTCTAACACTCCTGTCAGCAAAATGCAAAAAATATAGAGAAAAAAAGAAAATTTTGCAGAAATTAAGGAAAATGTAAAGTAAATCTTTTGAAAATCTTTATTTTTTTCTGCGGGCGTTCTTTGCATTCGGAAGGTATGATAATACTCAAAGGAGGGTAAGAGCAGGAAGATATCAGTTGTGCCGGGAATAATACAGGATTTGTTTCATTTTGATAAGGTAAATGATATACTGATAGGAAGTGTGGCAAAAAGGAATATCTGCGGCACAGAAAGAAAAGGGGAGAAGTGTGAAAATCTTTCACACAGACAAAAATAATGGAACAGTACAATATTTTAATCGTAGAAGATGACAAAGAGATCCGTGATGGAATCGAGATATTTTTAAAAAGCCAGAATTATAACGTTTATAAGGCGGCAGATGGTATAGAAGGTTTAGAGATTATTGAGAGTAAGGAGATACATCTTGCGATCGTTGATATCATGATGCCGCGTATGGATGGGGTAACAATGACATTAAAACTCAGGGAACATCATGATTTTCCTGTAATTATGCTTTCGGCGAAATCAGAGGAGACAGATAAAGTGATCGGGCTGAACATCGGAGCGGACGATTATGTGACAAAACCATTTACGCCGTTAGAATTGATGGCGCGCGTCAATTCCCAGATCCGGCGTTATACAAAGTTTAACAACAAAAGTCAGGAGAAAAAGGAAAATGACAGGGTACATATCATTGGCGGAATTGAGCTGAATGAAGATACGGTAGAAGTATTTGTGGATGGAAAACCGGTAAAAATGACACCGATTGAGTTTAAAATCTTAGCACTTCTGATGAAAAATCCGGGAAGAGTTTATTCGGCGGACGAGATTTACGAGCGTGTCTGGAATGAAAAAGCGATCAATACGGATACGATTATGGTGCATGTGAGAAATATCAGGGATAAGATCGAGATCAATCCGAGAGAACCAAAATATTTAAAGGTGGTGTGGGGCGTTGGATATAAAATGGAAAAACAGCCGTAAGGCGGGGATTGTGATAACAGCAGGGTTTCTTCTTGTTTTAGCAGTTATCAATTTTTTATGCTATCCGGGAATCAATCGCAGAAGCAAAGACTGGATGCAAAAGACAGAAGCAGCAAAAACAGGTGCAGACAGTGATACGCAGATTCGGACACAGTTTCTGAAAAATCTGTATGAGGGATTTTATCTGCTCGATCTGGAATATCAGAATCAGAAGAGTGAGACGGAGATGTCAGCAACAGATCTTTATATCGCATCTTATGCAAAAGCGGATGAAACCGACAGGTGGGAGTCACAGGAACAATTAGAGCAGGTAACCAATGATGAAGTATTGTCGGTGATGGATGAATGGAGCAGTCAGTTTGAAAAAATCCGTTCCCAGATTGATTATTGCGTCATGGAATCCGAAGATGGAAGCAGACTGAAAAATACAACGCAGAATTTAGAGAGCGTACTCGGTGGAGAGGAAAAGGATGTCAGTGAACAACTGGCACAATATTACAGCGAATTGTTTGCGGTAAAATTTAATGAAGTCGGGGCGATGGAAGTAATTCCTCTGCTGTCAGACAGGGAAAATAGCGGCGATCTTTTAGTAAAATCCTTAGGGGCACAGGAACGCAGTGAACTGTTAAAAACTAATCTGGAAGAGTATTTTAATCCAACAGACATGCCCGTGCTCAAAGGACCGGAAAATATAGAGTTTGTGATCGGTATTTCCAAAGAGAAAGCATCTGAAAATATTCTTTATGATGCTGGCAGTGATGAGGAAGAAGATTATTTTGAAAAGCTGTCCGCCTATAAAATTAATGGGGCACTTCCATTGTATGGCGTATCGGTTGTAGCGGTGATCGCATTTATGTTTTTTATGACAGGGAAAAAAGCCGGAGGCAATATCTTAAATGATGGAAAGGTACATGCTTACGCGGCAGAACTTGGAGTCACAGGTGTGATCTGCGGACTGTGTCTGCAGAATTACTTTATGGAACTTATCTGGTCATATGGATTTGATTCATTTTCGGATGCGGCAGATGAACTGATGGGTGGACAGGTTTATGATGTTGTGATCAGCGTACTTACTGTAGTTGGAACTTTGTGGCTGATCTATGCAATGTGGTTTGCAGCCGCATATCTGCTGAGACCGGTATTTTCAGTCGGACTATGGGAATATGTTAAAAGATACAGTCTGGTCTATCAGATCTTCCCATGGATAAAAAAACAGTTTAAAAAGACAGGCAACCGGATCAGACAGTGGTGGAACACACTCTCCGGGGAGATCACACACATTGATTTCAGTGAGGAAACGACAAAATTGATCTTAAAAGTTGTCGTTATAAACTTTGCAGTGCTTGCAGCCTGTTCCTTGTTCTGGTTCTTTGGGATCGGTGCATTAGTTGTCTATTCGATCGTCCTGTTTTTTATTATAAAGAAACATTATGAGCAGATCAATAAAGATTATCATGCGATGTTAGATGCCATGCAGACGATCGCAGAAGGTAATCTTGATCAGGAGATTCAGGGGGATTTTGGCATATTTAATCCGTTCCGGGACGAACTTGCGCAGATCCAGACCGGTATGAAAAAAGCAGTGGAGGAAGAGGTAAAGAGCCAGCGTATGAAAACAGAACTGATCACAAATGTTTCACATGACTTAAAAACACCGCTCACTGCCATCACGACATACATTGAACTGCTGAAAAAAGAAGACATCACGGAGGAAGAAAGGCGTTCTTACATTGATACTTTAGAGCGTAAATCACTGCGCCTTAAGGTGCTGATCGAAGATCTTTTTGAAGTCAGCAAGGCAAACAGCAATAATATCGTACTTAATAAGATGGAACTTGACGTTGTAAACCTGATCAAACAGGTCAGCATTGAACATGTGGATAAGATGAAAGAGCGGGGACTCGAACTTAAGTGGAATGTGCCGGAAGAAAAAGTACTGTTAATGCTTGATAACCAGAAAACCTACCGCATTTTTGAAAATCTCTTTGTCAATGTGGTCAAATATGCAATGCAGGGCAGCAGGGTTTATTTAGAGGTGCGAAAGAAAGCATCCCTTGTAGAGATCATCTTAAAAAATATGTCTGCTGAGGAAATACATATCAGCGGTGATGAGATCACGGAACGATTTGTGCGTGGCGACAGTTCAAGAAACACAGAAGGTTCCGGACTTGGTCTTGCGATCGCAAAAAGTTTTACCGAAGCCCAGGGCGGCGAATTCCACGTCGAGGTCGACGGGGACCTGTTCAAAGTTGTCATTTTGTTTTAGGGACGGGTGTGTTATAATACCGTTTAGAAAATGTAGATCTCTGCAAAACTCAACAAAATGTGGAGCTATTGCGAGAGACTGACAAATGAATAAGAAGGTGCTGGGGAGCCGCCGGTACTTAGTGACCGTATTTTGGTCACTTAGTATCCGTTGCGAGCGACACGCAGCGGAAGCGTGCCTTCGTTTCATGTGTCAGTCTCTCGCAATTTCAGAAAATGTGGATGAGTTTTGCAGGTATTAGAATTAACAAATGGGAGGATAACAAAATGGAAACAATGGACGACTACAAAGACGAACTGGAAGCCTCTTTCCGCAGGATCAACGAGGGAGACATCATTTCCGGTACAGTCATTGATGTAAATGAAGAGGAAGTGACTCTGGATTTAAAATATTATGCGCAGGGAATCATCAAAGTTGCTGATCTGAGCAATGATCCTGATTTTAATGTCATGGAACAGGTACACAAGGGAGATGTGATCGAGGCAACTGTGGTACAGACGGACGATGGTGCCGGAAATATCGTACTTTCCAAAAAAGAAGCGAACGATATACTCGCATGGGATAAATTAAAACAGATGATGGAAGATGAGACAACAGTCAAAGTCCGCATCAAAGAGAGCGTACCGAGCGGCGTTGTCACCTATCTGGAAGGCATCCGTGCATTTATCCCGGCATCCCAGATCACACTTGACTATGTGGAAGATACGGATGCATGGATTGGAAAAGAGATCGAAGTGCGTGTGATCACTGTGGATCCGGAAAAAGAAAAACTGGTTTTATCCGGCAAAGCGGTGGCAAGAGAAGCAGAAGCCGAAGAGCGCAGCCACAAGATCTCCATGATCGTACCGGGAACTGTACTCGAAGGAACTGTCGAGACACTGATGCCATACGGCGCATTTATCAACCTTGGAAACGGACTGAGCGGTCTGGTACACATCTCACAGATCTGTGAGCGCCGCATCAAAAAGCCATCCGAAGTATTAAAAGAAGGACAGAAAGTCAAAGCAAAAGTCCTTAACACAAATGACAACAAGATCAGCCTCAGCATGAAAGCATTAGAGGAAGAAATGGTCGATACCGCAGGTGTTGCAGAGGAAGAATTAGAAAAATATACCGATACAGAATCCACAGGCACCAGCCTAGGCTCGCTGCTGGCAGGATTTCACTTTGACGCGTAAGCAGTAAAAACATCAGAGGCATCAAGAGACAAAAATCTTGACGCCTCTGTTTTTTTGCCCAGAATCTTTGTCATATATTGTTGACAAGGAAACAAACTTGCGCTATATTAAAACAGAAGTAATTGTTGACAAGGAAACAATATTTGCTTTTATGTAAGGGAGTGGATGTATGAAAGAGCAGGAGCTTCTGTTAAAAGAGCTTGCGCTGATGTTAGAGCGGCAGGACATGCTCTCGAAGCTGACCGAGGGGAAATGTCTCGATGAATATGGCTATTCCGAGACGCACTGTATTGACTATATTGGAAGATTAGAGTTACCCAATGTTACCAAGATCGCAGAACATATGGGGATGACAAGAGGCGCGATCAGCAAAATGACAAAGAAGCTGTTAGCGAAAGGTCTGATTGAAAAATACACTTTGGAATCGAACAAAAAAGAAGTCTATTTTAAACTGACGGATCTAGGAAAAATGTTGTTTGAGGAACATGCAAAACGTCACAAACGCTGGGAAAAAAGGGATATGGAGTTTTTGTCCCATTATTCTACAGAGGATGTAAAGACGGTGTATCAGTTTATGAAAGAATTTAATCACTACTTAGAGGGACAGATTGAAGAATTATCATAACGATGTAGGAAAGTATGAAACAGTTACGGATCAGACAGAAGTTTTGAGATCCATAGGATCGACATAAAAATTGCCTGCGGGCAATCCGCAGGCAACAGGATATTTAAGATTCACTGTCAGTGTCTGTACTGACATCGTCATTAGTATCTGTGCTGACAGCTGCATCAATATCTGTGTTTGTTTCAGTATCAGTATCTTCGTCCGTATCTGTTTCTGCAGAAGGAATCACGCGTACAGGGATGTCTTTTGTGATATCTTCAATTGTTTCAGAATCAGAATTTATGGAAGTAAGGACTGCAGTGCGGTCGGATGGGGTTTCAGAGGTACTTCCCACAGCAGATGATGTAGTATCCGTATTCTGTAAAGCAGAAGAGACATCTGTTGATGTTGTCTGACCAGATATCATATTTTTCAATTTTAAAATAGCGGTTAAGATATCGAGTGCATCTTTGCTGATATTTTTGGATGAGAAGAAATCAGCAAGCATCTGATTTGCCTCATCTCTCGCACTTCCGGTCAGGTTGAAAATAGAAGAAAGCTGATCTGAAACAGAAGATACGGTATTTGAAACAGCAGAACCAAATTCTTCCATATAAGAGAGTACTTTTTTGACGTAATTCTGTGTCTCGGTAAAAGGCGGGATGCCGCCGTATTTGTCCACATTCGCGCTGCCGGCATTGTAAGCGGCGAGCGCAAGGGAGATATTTCCCTGATAATTGGATAATAACTGGCTGATATATTTTGCACCGCCCATGATATTTTCTCTTGCATCATAGGAATTGGAAACACCAAGAGCAGCAGCGGTAGATGGCATTAACTGCATGATCCCGACAGCGCCTGCATTGCTCACGGCAGAGGGATTGAAGCCGGATTCTGCTTTGGCGATCGATTTTAATATAATAGAAGAAACACCATAGGAATTGGCGGCCTCTTCAAAAATAGAGTCAAGTTCGCCTGAAGTATAGGAATTTGCAGAGGATGCAGTTGTCTGGGCTGCGGATATCCCTGATGTATCTGCGCCTGTGGTACCGGTCTGTGAGGTATTCTGGCTGTTTTCCAAAGCTTTTGTACTGTCAGCTAACGCAGCCGCAAAATCATCCGTATTAGACTGTTTTGCAGCTTCGGCACGCTTTGCAGCCTGTTCATTGATGCGGCTGACTAATGCGTGATCCATATAATTTAAAACGGTAATACTCATTCATAACTCCTTTTCGTGTAAAACGCGACTAAAAAGAGTATAGCACATGTTTTTGCAATAGTGAAGTTTTTGTTGAAAATTGTCTTGATG
>OHBR01000983.1_pt1 | contig 11797 bp, 8 predicted proteins | sample 1577461 | NCBI WGS metagenome assembly OHBR01 (sample SAMEA3879579, study PRJEB24766) | human gut metagenome | biome: human-associated habitat; feature: feces | place: USA | collected 1985/1987
AGTAATCAGCGCCGCACTCCAGCCCAGTCACCCTGTCCTCCAGCTCGCTTTTGGCTGACAGTATCAGCACGGGAACCGGACATCCCATTTTCCTGGCTTCCTTTAACAGGGTGATTCCGTCCATTCCGGGCAGCATCAGGTCCAGTACAGCTGCGTCATAGCCCCCGTCCTTTAACAGCCAGCAGCCGGTATTGCCGTCCCCGCAGATATCGCAGTCATACCAGTGCTTTAAAATATCGCGGATGGACTCTGCCAGCCGCCTGTTATCCTCCACAATCAAGACCCGCATCTATATCCTCTCCCTGTTTTGAGTCATGTCTGAAAAATCCACCTGTATTCTCTCTCAATTCGGTACGAACCGCAAGAGAACAGAGGTGGATTTCACAGATAATTCACAAACCTGTACCGCACTTTTACCTGCTGCGTATCTCCCTTCTCATAAAGCTGATATAGGAAGCTGCAAACACCACGGCTGTCAGCGCCAGCAGGCCTGTCAGATGGGGCCATACCAGAAGGCAGCTCTGTCCCAGCGACAGATACCCGGTGATTGCCCCGGACAGCTGCTGGGGCAGGATAATGTTGGTGGAGCGCACCATGGGATTCATAATGGTGGACACCGCCTCACTGTACAGGTAATAGGGAGACAGGCGGTTAAGGCTCATCTGGCAGCTGTAATTGTCCAGAATCTGCCCTGCCGACGCGGTCTGCCCCATGGGATACAGGGCATTGGCCACAATGCTCACCACCAGGGTCATAAACAGCGCGAAGAAGATCCACAGCGCAATCACAATCATAGCTGATGTGGCTGCATGGCGGCACAGCACGGAACAGAGGATAGACAGCGCCAGCCAGAAGCAGATATACACAGAGGTGAAAAACAGCAGCACCAGCACCCTTCCCGCTCCCTCGGCAGAAGGCGGCACCCCGGTGGCCAAAAGTCCCACAGAACCTGCGATGAGTCCCATGGAAAAGACCATTAGGAAAATAATCGTGGCGCCTGCCAGAAACTTACCGTTTATGACCGCATCCCTGTAAATGGGCTGCGCCACCAGGCGGTTTAAGGTGCCTTCGGAGCGCTCGCTGTTGATTGCGTCAAAACCAAGGCTCAGCCCCACAAACGGCCCCAACAGCGCAATAAAGGAGGTAAAGGAAGGGATGGAGCTTCCGCTTAAGGTGAACAGCTTCAGAAAAATGTAGCTGGAATCAGACGCAACCGCATCCGAAAGGCCGGTCAGAGCCCCATATATGCTGGCACAGCTGGTCAGCAGAATCAGTCCCAGCACAATCAGGAACCGCTTGCTGCGTATGTGGTCCGACATCTCCTTGCGGTACAGGGCCGTCATGCCGCCCATACCCTTACATGGTCTCACCCGCGCACCTCCATCTGACATATTCTTACCGCTGTTCCCTTCCGAAAGAAAGGAATCCTTTATTTTTCTTTTGATTGAGACCACCATTTTTCTGCTCTCCTTTCTCAAAATATCTGCGGTAAATTTCATCCAGGTCATTTCCCCGCTGTCTTAAATGACGCAGGGTATAGCCCTTTTCCAGGGCCCTGCGGTTCAGCTCCCTGCACAGGTCCGACCTGGAATGGACCACGTAAAAATCGCCGGTCCGCTCCACCTGCTCCACATTGCCAAGGCTCCTTAGCAGTTCCTCGAATCCGCTGTCATCGGGAAAAGCAGCTGCCTCCAGGGCATAATGTCCTTCCCGGCGCATCTGGCCCGCCAATTCGTCAATCCGCCCGCAGGCAATGAGGCTTCCATCCACAAAGAGTCCCACCCGGTCGCAAATCTGCTGAATCTGATAAAGCTGGTGGGATGATATGAGAATGGTCCTTTTATCATCCTCCGCCAGGCCGCGTATCAGGGTCATAAGCTCTCTCATTCCTTCCGGGTCGATTCCCAGAGTAGGTTCATCCATGATGACCACCTTCGGGTCCTTCATCAGAACATCAGCGATTCCCAGCCGCTGCCGCATGCCCCGCGAATAGGTTCCCGCCTTCTGGTCGGCTGCCTCCGTCATCCCCACCTTTTCCAAAAGTTCCTCCATCCGTCTGTCTGTCACATCATCGGACAGTCCGTTCAGCTGTCCTGTAAAACGCAGGTTCTCCCGCCCCGTCATATCGGAATAAAACCCCACATTATCCGGCAGATACCCCACCATCCGCTTGACGTCGATGGCCTGTCTGGCGCAGTCCTTCCCGTCTATGTACGCACTGCCGCCGGTGGGCTCGGTCAGCCCTAACAGCATCAGGGTGGTGGTGGTCTTTCCTGCTCCGTTTGGTCCCAGCAGCCCGAATATCTCTCCCCGCCGGATTTCCAGTGTCAAATCACAGACCGCTTCCTTCTCCCCGTAGGATTTGGACAGGTGTTCGGTCCGTATCATCATTTCTTCATAATCCATAACAATGGCCCCTTTCCAGCGATTTATCCATACAGGCTACCTTCTGCCGTATTTGCGGAACACATAGCCCAGGCCCCCGGCTGTACACAGTATGATGAGGACAGCCACCACGCCCCATACCGTCTTTGTCTTAACCGATACCCTGAAATCAGCGCTGGACTGGGTCTGCTCGCAGGCTGCGGTAAATGTGTTCACATAATCCCCTGTGACGGCTTCCGAAGAAGGCTTTACATGGGCGATGACCTCTGTGGTGCTTCCTGCCGGTATGGAAGGGATGATATTGTTCTCCGTGTTGTAGGTCACGGTCCAGCCTGTTGGCAGGGATGAATTCAGAGAAACATTTTCCAGGTCCACATTACCTGTGTTGGTGATGTTAAGCGTCACATCCGAGGACCGTCCCGCATAAGCGTCAAAGCTCAGGCGTCCGTCCGGGGTGGAAACCTTAAGGCCGTAGCTGCCTGTAATGACCACCTTCAGGCCGATGTCCAATGTCTCCTCCGCCGACACAGCGCTGCAGGATATGTCATATTCCCCTGCCGCAACCCCCTCAGGCGGCGTCACCGACACTGTCATACCCTTGCTGGCGCCGGACTCCACCTCCAGGGCAGCCACCTTGGCTGTCTCACCGGTGGGGGTAAAGCTTACACCCCAGCCGGAGGGTGCATTGGATGACAGGCTGTAGGACTGCGTCTTAAGCCCGTTGTTAATCAGGGTGGTGCTGAAAGTGAAATTAGTGCCTGCGGTACCCTCCTGCTGGGGATATTCCGAGGTAAAGCTTCCCTTTCCCGCATTCATCTCATTTACCATAAACGAGATAGGCAGGCTGGCTGTAAGGCCCTCTCCCGCGGACGCCTTCACCTCCACTGTATAGGTTCCCTCTGTCAGCTCCTTCGGAACCGTCACGTGAAGGGTCATCTGGGAGCCGTCTCCTCCGTTTTTCACATGGATACGGCTCACCTGATAGCTGCCGCCCTGGAGATATCCCTCCCATCCCTCAGGCATGGCAGAGACCTCCAGATCCGCATCCAGACTGGCCCCTGTGTGGTTCTCCAGCGTGATGGGAATATTCAGGTTGTCTCCCGGCTTCACGGATATGCCCGGATAGTCCGTATTCAGGTCCAGGCCGCCGGCTCCGTAAACCGTATGCGTACCCATGAATACCAGGAACACGGCCGCCATAAGGACGGCCAGAACCCCAAACCGCTTACCTGTTCCATCCTTTCTGATTACCATTGCTTCCTCCATAATTTCCTCCTTTTGCCCGGTACGGGCATCTGTATTTTCTACCAGCTATCATAACGGAGAAACCTTTAGCCAACCTTTAATAAGTTTGAACATACTGTGAAAAAATACAGTGCCGTGGTTCTGCCCGTTCCGCAAAAAGAAGGAGCCGCGCACCGGGCGCAGCCCCTTCTGCTTTTCCTCCGGCAGAGCCGGATTCAGGAATTACTTATCGGCTGATGTATTCTGCTGCAACCGAGTTGGCTTTTTCCACGGTCCGCTCCTCATCCACGCGGACCAGCCGTCCCTCCCTGACCGCCACTTCCCCGTTTACCACTGTGTAATCCACGCTGCCCTTAAGCCCCACCGTGCACAGCATGGATTTAGGGTCAAACTGGGCGCCGGTCAGTTCCATCCGGTTCATGTCCACCAGGAAGAAATCCGCTGCCATGCCCACTGCTATCTGGCCCAGGTCATCCCTTCCCAGTATGCGGGCGCTTCCCCTGGTGGCTATCTTCAGGATGTCATAAGCAGACGGCGCCTGCCGGCTCCACCAGAGCCGGTGAAGCAGATAGGCCACCCGCATCTCCTCCAGAAGGTTGGAGCCGTCATTGCTGGCAGAACCGTCCACAGCCAGCCCCAGGGGCACTCCAAGCTCCAGCATCTTAGGCACCAGCGCAACGCCGGAGGATAACTTCATATTGGATATAGGGCAATGTGCTACCCCGGTCCCGGTCTCAGCCAGCCGTTTCAGTTCATCCTCAGTAAAATGGATTCCATGGGCAAACCACACATCCTCCCCCATCCATCCCAGGCTCTCCATGTACTCCAGGGGCCGCATCCCGAAACGCTCCGTTGTGAACCGTTCCTCGTCCTTTGTCTCAGCCAGATGGGTGTGGAGCCTGACTCCCAGCTCTCTGGCCAGCTGTGCCGATTCCTTTAAAAGCGTCCCAGTCACGCTGAAAGGGGAGCAGGGTGCCAACGCCACCTGGTGCATGGAATACCTGCTTTTGTCGTGAAATTTCTTCACGGCCCGTTCTGAATCCTTCAGAATCTGGTCCACGGTCTGCACCACGCTGTCCGGAGGCAGCCCGCCGTCCTTCACGCTCAAATCCATACTCCCTCGGGTGGCATGGAAACGGATTCCCAGGGCATCTGCTGCCCCGAACTGGGCATCCAGCAGCCCGTCCCCGGCTGACCCGGGAAACACATAGTGGTGGTCCAGACAGGTGGTGCACCCTGTTTTCAGCAGCTCTCCCATGCCTGTAAGCGCACTGTAATAGACCACGTCCTCATCCACGTGCTTCCATATCTCATATAATGTTTTCAGCCATGGAAATAACTCCATGTTCTGTACCTGCGGTAAATTGCGGCTGAACGTCTGATATAAATGATGGTGTGTATTGATAAGTCCGGGATACATCACCATATTAGATGCGTCAATCACATCCTCCGCTGTTCCTGATTCCAGTGTTCCTGCTTCCTGTCCGATTCCGGCAATGACTCCGTCCCGGATGAACACATCCACACCGTCAAGCAGTCTGTCATCCCCGTCACATGTAACAAGATGCTTAACGTTCTTTACGAGTAAGGTTCCTTTCATGATTACCTCCTGATGTAAATTCATAAACAATCTTTGCTTCATAGACTATATGACTGGTATACTGCCGGCGGCACGGGTGTCCACGATGCACCCTCATACCGGTTCAGTCTATATGATACCCGACGTATGCCCCGTGGTCCCAGCTATGTTTTAAACAGCGATATAGATATGATTTTTTCAAAGAACAATTTGATACCATAACAATATAGCAATCTTTTCAGCTGAAATCAATGTCCAATGCGGCAAATCTTTATGCAATTTTTTATGCATATCTAACAATTTTTTTGCATTGAAAAAACCGCCTTTGTCTGATTTCTTATTACGTTTTTCTTTATTTTATCTAAAAATATTGTAACTATCCACCCTTTTTATTATAATAGGCTGTATAAAACATGTATTGATACATGCAGGAAAGGTCAAAGTAGGTACCCCTATGAACAGTATCCTGGACAATGACTTATTTCAGGCTCTCTCAACCACATCCCATCACGTATATATCTATGCCTGCGACATGAAGAAAGACCTGTCCCGCTGGTCGGAAAATGCCGTGGACTATTTTGACATGCCCGGAGAGTACATGACAAATGCAGGCAGTATCTGGCTGAAGCGCATTCACCCTGACGACAGGGAGCGGTATACCAGGGACCTGGAACAGGTATTCTCCGGCAGGAACACCCACCACAAATGTGAATACCGCGCCCTGAACCGGCACGGTGAATATGTGTGGCTGGAATGCCGGGGCACACTGATTCTGGACGGTGAACAAAAACCAAAACTGTTTGCCGGTCTCATGACACGTCTGGATGCCAAAAACAAATACGACCCCCTGACCAACCTGAAAACCATCTATGCGTTTAACAACTGCGACTTCACCGGAAAGCCCGGCTCCCTGCTTCTCATTGACCTGGACCATTTCCGTGAAATCATCAATAAATTCGGTTACAGCTTTGGGGACAATGTCCTTTACCGCTTCAGCCGGAAGCTGGAACTGCTGTGCGGACCGGACCGGGATGTCTACCGGCTGGAGGGGGATGAGTTTATCATCCTGTCCCCCGGAGGAACCGCAAAAGACACCGAAGCTCTTTTTGGGGAAATTACCCTGGCCGCCCGGAACCTGTGCGGACCCGACGGACAGGCAGTCCATTTAAGCATATCCGGCGGCGCTGTCCTCTATCCCGAATACGGCAGTAAACGGGACGTGCTCTTGGGATGCCTGGAACATTCCCTGGAGCATGCCAAACAGATTTCCCGCGGAAACCTGGTATTCTTCTCCCTGGAAATCGCTGAGCACCACAACCGCACCATACAGCTGAAGCATGCACTGACCCGGTCCATACAGAATCAGTTTCAGGGGTTCCAGCTTTATTACCAGCCCCTGGTGGATGCCTCCTGCCACAGGGCGGTTGGATGCGAAGCCCTTCTTCGCTGGTTTGACCCGTCCATCAAATGGGCCACCATCACTGATGTCATCCGGCAGCTGGAATACAGCGGGGATATCCATATAGTGGGGCGTTTCATCGTGGACCAGGTATTCCAGAAGGCAAGGAAATGGCAGAAGGATTTTCCGGGACTGATGGTTGGATTCAATGTATCCTATCTTCAGTTTAAGGATTCCGGATTTGTGGACTATCTGATTCAGAAAGCCAATGACTATCAGCTGAATCCCGGATTTCTCTGCATTGAGCTGACAGAGAGTTCTAAGGTGGATGATTTCAACACCCTGGCCGGGTGCTTTGAGAAGCTTCGGTCATTTGGCTTTTGCATATCCCTGGACGACTTTGGGATTGCCTACTCCACCCTGCTGCTGATTCGCAACCTTCCCGTGGACTCTGTGAAGATTGACCATTCCTTTACCCTGCACTTAACCCCGGACAATACCATGGATTTGGCTATTGTGGAATGTGTGGTGAACCTGTGCAGGAAACTCCAAATCAACATTGTGGTGGAAGGTGTGGAGACCGGGGAGATACTGGATATCACCAGCAAATTCCCTGTCTCCCTGCTCCAGGGCTATTTCTTTGACCGTCCCATGCCGGCTGATGAATTTGAGAAAAAGATATTCAAGATATATGGATAGCCGAAAGCCCTGCATGGACCGCCCCTGTGAGACGGCCCGTACAGGGCTTACTAAACACTGGATTACATACTTGTACCGTAAATCATATTCGGCAGGAACAGCACCAAATCCGGGAAGAATACGCAGATAGCCAGCGTGGCCATAATAGCTATGAACAACGGCAGCGAATACTTCGTGGTCTCCTGCACCGAACAGTCCATGATATTGGAACAGGTGTACAGCGCAACTCCAACCGGAGGCGTGGAACAGCCCATGGTAACAATGGTCATCATGATGATGCCGAAGTGAACCGGGTCAATGCCGTACTGTGTGATAATCGGAATCAGGATGGGAGTAACAATCAGGGTAATAACCGTTGTCTCCATGAACATACCGAACACGGTCAGCATAATTAAAATCAGCAGCAAAAGTATGTATTTATTGCTGGTCAGGCCCACCAGCAGAGTGGTCAGGGTCTTGGGCAGCTGGTCAAATACAACGCCGTAGCTGAATATGCCGGAGAAAGCCAGAATCATGGTAATCACGGATAAATCCTTTACGCTGTCCACGATACACTTCTTAAACTTCTCAAGGTTCAGTTCCTTATAAATGAAGATACCTACGAACAGTGCGTAGAACACGGCAAATGCACCGGATTCCGACGGAGTCATGACGCCGAAACGAATCAGCACTATCAGCAGGATTGGGAACATAAGCGCCCATATACTCTCAAAACAGGACTTGATGATAACCCCTGGAGGTGATGGCTTATCATGGTCCGGCTGATATCCGTAGTGGCGCGCGGACCAGGAGGTGGCAAGCATCATGAAGATACACATAATGATACCTGGAAGGAATCCGGCTACGAACAGGCGGCCAATGGAAACCTCGCCTACAGTGCCGTACAGAATCAGGCCCATGGAAGGTGGAATCGTGGCTACAATCAGTCCTGACAGACAGTTAATGGCAGCGGCCCAGCCAGGCGCATAGCCTCTCTTTGTCATCTCAGGCCCAAGGATACGGCATTCCATGGCTGCATCCGCAACCGCGGAACCGGATACGCCGCCCATCAGGGTTGAGAGAACCACGGAAACCTGTCCAATGGAACCGTACATATGGCCGGTCAGCACGTTTGCCAGCTTTACCAGACGGGATGTGATGCCTGTGTTGTTCATCAGGTTGCCGGCAAAAATGAACAGCGGAATGGCAAGCATGGTAAAGGACTGGGTGGTGGACAGGGATTTCTGCACCAGAATCGTCCACGGAATCTCCGGCCTCATCAGGAAAAAGGAAAATCCGGACACTGCAATTGCAAAGGCCACGGGCATTCCAAGGAACAGGAGAATCAAGAAAAATCCAACTGCACTTAACATTAATTAACCCCCCATTCTTTCATTGGTTTCCTGATATCGCCGAGCATCTTGCCCAACATGCTGAAGAACATCAGCAGGGAGCCCACCGGCACCGCCAGGGTACACCAGGCATAGCTCATCTTCAGGGTATTGAAGGTGCGGTTCCAGCTCTGGGACACCAGCAGGAAACCGTAAACAATCAGAATCAGCAAAAACAGCAACATGAAAACGTCAAACACCAGCATCAGAGTCTTCTGGACCGCCTTGGGGAACCGGTTGGACAGCATGTCGATTCGAATCAGGCCGCCGCTCTTGATGATGATATCAGAGCCGATAAAGGTCAGCCATCCAAATGCCAGCAAAGAAACGTCCTGAGCCCAGTTCACCGGCATTCCGACGGTTCTGGCCACTGCGGACCAGAACACCAGAACGGCAATCATGCATAACATTGCACCGGCCAGAAGCTCCTCTGTCTTTAAAATAACAGCAGAAATTTTTTTCATTTAAAAGCTTCCTTTCTGTATTGCGAAAAGTACCTGCGGATTAGTTGGTCTTGCCAATCTCCTTGTACAGTTTATCTCTCAGTTCAGCATATCCAAGTTTCTCATATACCGGGTCAACCGCTGCCTTAAATGGAGCAATATCCGGCTCTACGATGGTCATTCCTGCCTCAACCATTGCCTTCTCAGCCTCGTCAGCCTCAGTCATAACATCAGCAGCCGTCTCCTGGCCAACCTCAATGGAAGTCTCAACCAGCAGGGTCTGTAAATCCTCAGGCAGGCTCTCGAACCAGCTCTGGCCGCAGATTAATCCCTGCATCAGCTGGAAGTGGCCGGTCTTTGACTGATACTTGCACACTTCATACAGTCTGGACGGATAGGTAGACGTGTTCTGTGCTTCGCAGCCCTCCAATGCCTTGGACTGGATACCGTTGTAAACCTCGCCCCATGACATGGAAATCGGGGTGGCGCCCATGGCCTGGATGGTCTCGGTACATACTTCCTGTCCGATGGTACGGATTCTCATGCCCTTCAGGTCATCCGGTGTGTTGATTGGCTTGTTGGTCATGAAATGACGGGGGCCGTCATAGAACGTAAAGGACAGGATTTTGATGCCATGGTCCTTGGACAGGGTGTCTGTCCAGCCCTTAAATGTATCTGTCTGAGTTATCTTATAGCACTCATCATAGTTATCAGCAAAATAGCCCATCATCAGGATGGAGAAGTCCTTCACATACTGTCCCATACGGGAAGCATCTGTGTTGACTGCCACATTGGCGCCCTGGATGGCCTGCTCCAGCACATCCTCATCGCTGCCCAGCTGGCCGGACGGGAATACGCTTACCTTCAGCCTGCCGCCTGATTTCTCATTTAACACATCAGCCAGCTTCTGGTAGTTCCTGGTAATCAGGGCCTGCTCTGTCTGGGAAGTGGAAATCTTTAACTCATATACCTTGTCATCACTTGCGGCAGCCTCACTGCTGTCCCCTCCCCGGGCCTGTGTTGCAGCTGGCTGAGTATTTCCCATACCCGGCATGCCGTTACATGCCGTAACTGCCATCATTGCTGCGGTAAGAACACCTGCTAATAATACTCTCTTTTTCATTGTTATCCCCTTTCCTTACGTTGTCCAGCGTAACAGCTTTCGCTAAACGTTTACATATTTTCCTCATTTAGTATAAACGTTTACATATTTTCCATCAAGCATTTTTTGCAAAAAAGTTTAACAGATTTTTAACGCCATTTTTATGCAATCTTCACAATTTAAGAATTTTCAAAAAAGTTTATGGTTTTTTCCGCTTTCATTTTGACATTATTTCAAGAAACCTTTACAATATCTGTGTATGCATTTATAGAGAATCACAGGGAGGTGGACCGGAATATGGTAACAATCAAAGACGTGGCAAAAAAATGCGGCTATTCCGTCTGCACGGTTTCCCGCGCCCTTTCCGGCAAGGGATACTTAAAAGAAGAGACAAAACAGAAAATACTGGAAACAGTTGCAGAACTGGGGTACCGCCCCAACACCCTGGCGGTCAACCTGAAAACCGGACGCCGCCAGGCCCTGGCTCTGGTCCTGCCTTCCCTGACTAATATCTACTACACCAAGCTGGAACAGTACCTGGAGTCCTGCGCAGCAGAAAAGGGCTATATCATTTACCTGAACAATACGGAATACAGTCTGGAAAAAGAAAAACAGATTCTGGAAAATCTAATCGGGATGGACATTGCCGGCGTCATCATTACTCCTGTCACCAGCCAGCATGACCACATCATGAAACTGGCTGAATACAACATCCCTTATGTATATTTAAACCGTTCCTTTGAGGACGACCTGGAACACTGTCTCCGCCTGGACAATAAAAAAGCCGCCTATGAGGCGGTCTCCTATATGATTAAGCTGGGGCATAAAAGCATCGGCGGTATCTTCCAGAGCTTTGACAACCGTACCTACCAGGACCGGTATGACGGCATGGCCCTTGCCCTTAAGGAACACGGCCTGGACTGCAGCCCGGGCCGCATGCTCTTTGACATCAATCCGGAAGACATGGGCACCACCCCCGGCCGAATCCTGCAGCTGCTCCAAAAGCCGGACCGCCCCGGGGCGATTTTTGCCTGCAACGACATGACCGCCTTCAATATCTACCGGGCCTGTTATATCCTTGGGCTGCGGATTCCCGACCACCTGTCTGTATTTGGCTATGACGACTGTATCATGGCCAACTTTGTAACGCCGCCCCTGTCAACGGTCAGCGTCCCGGTCCGCAGGCTGGCCGGAATTGCCATTGATTTTATCCATGGTTATCTGCAATCCGGTGTCCTGGCAGAGCTTCCGGTGCTGAAAGCCTCCCTGGTCATCCGGAATTCCGTGCGGAACCTGAACCTGGATTAAACCATATTTGAAACACCCTTTAGAGTGCATCCATATCCTTTCCCGGATACACCATCACCAGCTGTACACTGCCCTTTGGCAGGATTTGGTATGCCTCTGTCCCGGCAGCTATCAGGAAGCTGTCCCCTGCCTTCAGGCTGAGCACCTGGCCGTCCTGTTCCATGGTGCAGCTTCCGCCGCATACCACCCCCAGGGTAAATTTATGGTTATGCCCCACAACAGCAGGCCCGGTCACCTCCAGCTTCTCCACAAAGAAGCAGGAGGTCA
>OHBR01000988.1_pt1 | contig 11732 bp, 14 predicted proteins | sample 1577461 | NCBI WGS metagenome assembly OHBR01 (sample SAMEA3879579, study PRJEB24766) | human gut metagenome | biome: human-associated habitat; feature: feces | place: USA | collected 1985/1987
CACACTATGTTGACAGCAGCGGTTACAGGCAAGTGCCGGAATTTTTACAGCCGCCGGAAAAGGAAAATCCCTTAAAGCACGTCGAGGACACTATCGAGCAGAACGACAACAATTTTGACGGGATTATCAACAACACCCCGTCCGTGGACGAATTGGAGAAAAAAGCAAAATCCGGGGAACAGATTTCTTTGACCGACCTTGCAGACGCAATCAAAGCAGAGAAAACGTGTGGCAAGAGCAAAGAAGAAAAGCCCTCTATCCGGGCGCAGCTTAAAGCGGATAAGAAAAAGGCGCAGAAGAAAACCACAAGACAGAAATCACAGGATTTGGAAAGGAGCTGACGCATGGGAAAATTGAGCAAATTTGAAGATGTGGACGTGTTTGCTTCCCTTAGTGCAATCTTGACGCAGAACACAGGCTTTTATCAAAGCGATTTTGACATTGATAAAAGCATAATCACGCAGGCGGCGACAAGCCCACACAAAGAGGATAAAACCCTCTTGTGGCTCTGCCGCCCTATGGGAACACATTGCTTTCGGGAACGCGACGTGTTTCTAAAGGACACCGCGCCCCACAACACTTGGCGGTTTTATAGGGAACAGACAAGTGACCGTATTCTTGCTTACGCAATCGAGCTGACAGGTACAGAACATGGGAAAATCAAAGGCAATCTCTATGAGCTTGACTATGCCAGGCATTATGAGCGTGTCAAGGACAAGGAGCTTGCCGCCGATACGGTGCGTCTGATTTATGAACGCGGTACACGGGATATACCCGCCGGACAGTATTTTGCAGGCAATCCCGATACGCTTTACGGAAAATTTGAACGCTTTGAAGCTATCCCCAACGACCCGGACGCGCTGCGATTTCTCTTGCAGGAGGAAAAGTACAGCCGGGAGCAGCTTGCGCCGGGGGACTTCAAGGCACATATCGCTGTTTTGCATAACGGGTTGATTGAAACAGAAGCGCGGCGCATTGTGGCAGAAATGAAGCGGCGCGATACGCCGAACAGTCCCAACCGGACACATTTCATGGTGGAGCTTTCCAACGTATTTATGCAGCTTGCGAACAGCAAAGATTTAGACCGCCTTTTTTCTATGCTGCCATATCAGACACTTTCCTTTTCCAAAATCGAGGGCAAACACGGGACGTATGCACTGATTGATAAAAACGAAAGCAGGAATAAGGATATACGAAAGCTCCGTCCCTCTATCCGGGCGCAGCTTCAATCCGAAAAGGAAAAAGCTGTCCCGAAAAGAACAGCCAAAGTAAACAAACACGATTTGGAGGTATGACTATGAACCGTTTTACCGTAGAAGAAACAAACCTTTTGAGTATTTACGCAGACAGCAGCAAACCGGCATTGCTTGAAAATATCCGCGCCGCGCTGCCATACATGGACGCTGATTTGCGGGAACTTGCACAAAGAACCATGCAGAAAGTAGGCGCACTGACCGAAGCGGAATATGCCGAGCTTGCCGTTTATGCCGCTGATGAAGTATGACCGGGAATAAGCGGCTGACACCGCCGCAAAGCCGCAGGGTAAATTCCCTTGCGAAAAAATCATGCTGCAACTGCGACAATGGAAAATGTATGTTGCTTGACGACGGGGAAGAATGTGTATGCCCGCAGCTTATTTCTTATTCGCTGCTCTGCAAATGGTTTCAGACTGCGGTGCTTCCTTTGGATAAGGAATTATACGCAGAACTATTGAAAGCCGAAGATATGCGGCGTTGCACTGTATGCGGTGCTGCCTTTGCGTCAAGCTCCAACCATGCGAAATACTGCCCGGACTGCCGGAAGCGTATCACCCGGAAACAGGCTGCCGAGCGTATGCGAAAAAGACGCGCCCTTATTACGCGATAGAGGGAAAAACAGCCCACTTTACAAGGCGTTCCGGGCGCGTTTCCTGCATGGGTAAGGGATTGATACCTAACCTTGTAAAAATGGGGTTCTACTGCGTAACATAAAGTCAAAACTGCACCTACGAAAAGACGGGGCGCGGTGGCTATTCGTTAGCTGCCGCGTCCCGTCTTTTTTCTTATTTCTTCCATTCCTCATTAACAACCGAAAAAATAGATTTCATAAATTGAGAGATAAATTCCAGATTTGCAGTTTGTGTATTCCCCTCATGGAAGTAACGCCATTCAGCAAATTTGTTGCTGTTCTGTGTTAAGTCATTCTGAAAATCTATATCACAATATCCAGAAGTTATTTTTTTCATTTCATCAATGGTACGCATTTTGATATGCTCTTGAATAGTATCATCTAACGCTGAAAACAAGTCATCGAGCTTATGACCTCTTGTATTTTGAGGTAACATAGATTTCAAAAAAAGTTCGCAAGCAAAAGAGCAATTAACGACCACTGATACAAACAAAGCGGCATCTAAAGTTGCCATTCCGTCTACGCCGTTGCTTCCATTTTTCAAATTTATAATGCCTTGACGCATTTTTTCATTTAATATGTCATAGGTGCGCTGAAAAATCACACCATTATTCATGGCTAATTCATCATAAATCATTTTTTATTTCCTCACTTTCTCTTGTGATATATATTATTTTATCACACGAAATCAGAATTATCTACTTGCTATTCACGCTCTGTTTCCTTTTCCCGTTCCGGCTCTTTACCCTGCCGCAAAATACTGTCAATGTTGCGCTTGATAACATCATATTCCTTGACCTGTTTTTTCAGCTTCCCATAGTCCGCATACAGAGTTTCTTTCTGTGTTTGGAGCTGTTCATATTCTGCTTGCAGCGCGGTAAGGTTCGGGAGCTTCTTTATACCTGCCGTTTGGAGTGCCTTTGCCGCCGCTTCATGGAGGATTATTGCCCGTTCATGGTCTGTCCGGTATCTGTCTTTATTCTTAGCTTTGCGGTATACGTCATAGGCGGGCTTTGTTTTCTGGTAGGTGGTAACATTCTTAATCAGCACCGCCATATCAGCAAGCCGTTTTTCTGCTGCCTTTAAGCTGTCCGCTGCCTGTTCACTTGCAGTCACGATTTCCGAGATTTTGGCGGTCAAATCTGCATACTGCTCAATCTTGTGTTCGGTGAGAAAATTCAGTGTTTTTGCCGCCTGTTTCAGATTATGGATTTTCGCCCATTGCTCATAGCCTTTGCTTTCCTGTGCTTTGATACAATTTTGAATATCAATCAATAGATTGATACCGTTGCGCTGCGGCTTTGGAGCTTTGACAGCGCGGGTGCGCGTTCCGCTGATACGTTCCCGTAACGCTTCCTCTGTGTAATCTGCGCCGAGGGTTTTCAGACGGGTAAACCGTTCCTGTCCCGGAGCGCGACAGGAAACATATTTCCCCGGTTTTATCTCATAGCCTGCTGTCTGTAACTGGGATAGTAATTCTTCAAAACTTGATACTTGGGGAATGAGTGCGTCCACCGCAATTTTAAGTTTGCCTTTCCAACTTGTCCCTGTCTTTTCGGCTTGATATTCCGCATAGCTTTTTCCTTTGCTGTCTTTCCCAGGAACGACCACAGACAGCCCATTTTCCCGGCATAGCCTGTCACTTATATTGCGTATGCCGTAATAGCTGCGCTTGTTGGAATTGTACTTGTGGTAATCTACAAAATTTACCGCGCAAAAAATGATGTGGTTATGGATATGCCCCTTGTCAATATGCGTTGTTAAGACATACTCATGCTGTCCCTTTGTAACCGCGTCGGCAAGCTGCCGCCCAATTTCATGTGCCTTTTCATAATCAACTTCTCCCGGTGCAAAGGACTGTATCAAATGGTGTGCTAAATTGTTCCCCTTATCCAACGCCTGCGCTATGGTAAATTCAAACTCAATATCTGCCGTTTCATAGCTGCACCCAAAAGAGGACACCAGTATTTTTTCGTCGGTTTTATCCGGGTTCTTCCATATCTTCTTGGTAGACACTGCCCGTCGCATTGACACGCTTTGCAATCTGATTGATGTTGACACCGATTTTCTGTATCTCTGCGGTCATGGCCTTTATATCGGCATGGTCTACCTGTATGATGTAACCGTCAATGGCAATTTTCCGAAGATACGCCGCCATGTTCCGGGTAGGTATCAGTTTCATTTTTTCTGCAATCAAATCCCGTTCTTCCTCTGTCACATAGAACTTGATTTGTACGGTTCGCTTTCTGCCACTCATGCGCTTATCGCTCCTTTCCGTTCCGAGGGTTTGGGACACTTCCCAACAAGCAATTTTGCAGGGCAAAATACGGAAGTGGGTACTCACTTCCTATGCTTGCTAAGAAACTTATCCCTACACTACCTACAACACTTGAAAAGGCAAAAATGACGGGATTTTTCAAAAATTTTGCAAAAAAAGACGCCACAGGCTGCGACGCTTCAATCTATCTTATACAGACAAAACGAGGGAACATCATTCCCCCGTTTCGTCGTTTTCGGCTTCCTCTATTCCTTTGGCAGTAGCGGACATGATTTTCAAGTCCTTTTCGCTCATGCTGTCGAGCATGGTATCAAGTTGGCGGCGGCGTGTGGACTTTTCCTGTTCCTTTTCGGGAAAAAAGAACTGGTCTACCGACACGTCAAGCAGCGTGACAAGCTCATACAAAATCTGTAAACTTGGGTGCTGCCCGCTGTTCTCAATGGACGCGATATATCGGGGCGCAATGTTCAGCGTGTCCGCTAACTGATTGCGTGATAAACCCTTTGCCTTTCTTGCCGCTTTGATAGCCTTTCCGAAAGCCTTAAAATCAAACTTTTCTTTACTCTGCTTCATAGTCATTTCACCCAACTACATTGTATATTTCATCTTCCTTGCAAGATATGAGTACACACATCATAGTATGGATAGAAATAGAGCATATTATTTACAGCAAAGGTCTTGTCACGAATTTTTTAATAAGTTAAAGTTTACAAAAGAGGACATGAAAAGAGAGGAATATAATTTCAGATTTCGATAGAATTATGGCGAGGAGGTAAGAGTAATGAAATGGTTGGAAAATTTAAGCAATGCCATTGAGTATATAGAAAGTAATTTGGATAAAGACATATCCATAGACGCAGCCGCTCAAATTGCGTGTTGTTCCACCTATTATTTTCAACGTGTATTTACATACGTTGCTGGAATATCTTTAAGTGAATACATACGTCGTCGCAGAATGTCACAGGCTGCTTTTGAATTACAGAAATCGGATAAAAAAGTGTTGGATATAGCATTGAAATATGGTTATTCTTCTCCCACAGCTTTTAACAGAGCGTTTCAAAGTGTGCATGGAATAACACCAGTTGCTGCTAAAAATATGGGTAGCGTTCTAAATGCTTATCCACCAATAAGGTTTTCTGTCAAGATTACAGGAGGAACAGCTATGTCATATCGAATTACAGAAAAAGCAGCTATGCGTATTGTTGGTATTCGTATTCCATTAGTTGCGGATATGGAAGAAAATCAAAAGGTAGTTCCTGAATTTTGGAAAAAGGCTTTAGAAAATAATTATCTTCCTAAAATCATAGAGCTTGCCAATCAAGAGCCGGGTGGTATCTTAGGGGTTACGGTGTATGAAAATCCACAAGAGATTTTTTACTTTATTGCTGCTTCAACAACCGAAGCAATTCCCCAAAATATGTTTGAATATGAAATACCTGCGTCTACATGGGTTATCTTTGAAAACGACGGACGTTTTAAGGAAGATGTTCAAAATGTTTTCAAACGTTTCTATACAGAATGGCTTCCGTTTTCGGGATATGAATATGCCGGATTGCCAGACTTAGAAGTATATCCAGTTATGCCGGGGAAACCGCTAAATGGTCATTCCGAAGTGTGGATTGGAATTAAAAAAGAAAAGAAGGAGGACTAATAAAATGAATTATGCCATTGAACTCAAAGATATTGAGCCTATTCGAGTAGCATACATGAGATATAAAGGCATTGCCACAGAAGCAAATAAAGTTTTTCCTAATGTGTTTAAGGCTATTCGAGGGAAATCAAACGGCGCACCATTTTTCAATTTTATTTCTATGAACTCTGAAACCAAAACAGGGGAAATAGAGTTATGTGTTCCGACAGCGGAAACGCCAAACGGAAACGGAGTTGAAGTGAAAGAAATCCCGCGTGTAAAAGCAATATGCGTTACTCATATCGGCTCTTATGAAACTTTAGGTGCGGCATATATCGCCATTGATGAATATGCAGCTAATCACAAACTGAAACTTTTGCCACCATTTCGAGAAGTATATATTAAAGGACCGGGAATGTTTTTGAAAGGAAACCCCAATAAGTACGTTACAGAAATTGTTTTCCCAATAGAGGGGGAATAATTTATGTACGCTATCCAAATTAAAAACGTAGTAAAAGAATACAAAAATGGCGTTCAAGCACTTTCCGGTCTGAATTTGACTGTTAAGCAAGGGGAGCTATTTTCATTGTTGGGTCAGAATGGGGCAGGCAAATCTACGCTAATACGAATACTTACCACATACCTAAAGCCAACTTCCGGTCATATTATGATGTTTGGGAAAGACATTGAAAAAGAAGCGACTACCATTCGTACAGAAATTGCTTGTGTTTCTCAGCAGACTTCTATTGATACTTACCTTTCATTGGAAGAAAATATGATTTTTCAAAGCCGTTTATATAAAATACCGAAATCAGAAGCATTTGACCGAATGGAAAAACTGATTGTAGCATTTGGATTGGAGCAATATAGAAAATACCCCGTATCTTCTTATTCTGGTGGCGTAAAAAGGCGACTGGATATTGCCCTTAATATGATGGCGAAGCCTAAATTATTGTTTTTGGACGAGCCAACGGTCGGTATGGATATTCAATCAAGGCGGCTTATGTGGGAAATGATAAACAAAATCCGTACTGATTTTGGAACAACGGTTTTTCTTACAACACATTACCTTGAAGAAGCCGATAATTTAAGCGATACGATTTGCATTATGAAAGACGGAAAGGAAGTAATTCAAGGAACACCTCTTGAACTGCGTACTTATCTTAGACAAGATACATTGCAAATTTATTTCCCCAACGTAAGTGTTCTCAAACAATACTTTCCGCAACTCCAAAAACATTTCTACGAACAAGAAATTTATGTTAGAAATGCCGTTTTGGTTATTCACACGCATGATAGTAAAAACGATATGGAGAAAGCAGTTTGTTTCCTTTTGCAAAAATCAATCCCCTTTACTGGAATAGAAATCACACAGCCAACTTTGGAAGATGTGTTTTTACGTTTGACTTCTAAAAGCGAGGGGGTATAGCCTATGAGTGTTTTTACTATATTGAAAAGAAATATGAAGTGGCGTTTTCATAATGCCTTTACAATCGTGATTACAATTTTACAACCACTTTTATGGTTAGTCCTTTATAGTGCTGTTGCCGGACAAACCATGCAAAACACAGGAATAAGTAACTATACAGGTTATATCTTACCCGGATTGATTGTATTAGTGAGCTTTTCTGCTTGCAGCAGTAGTGGGATTATGAATTACATGATGAAAGCAGACGGGAGCTTTTACCGTATTTTGATTGCACCTATCAAGCGTAGTTCAATTATTTTAGGACAGCTTTTAGAAGCCGTTATTTGCACATTCCTTGAAGTGGGTATTATGAGCATTGTAAGCCTACTATTCTCTGTTAAGCCGCAAATCAATTTGATTACATTATTGCTAACATTGATTTTGGTGTTTTTAACAGCTTTTTCAATGGCGGGGCTTGCGTATGGTATAAGTCTTATTTTACCTAATGAAGTTATGTATGAAACCGTAATGAATGCAATCGTGTTGCCTATCTTCTTTTTGAGCAACGCCTTATTTCCAGTAGACGGTATGAAAGGATTTTTAGCTTTTATCATTAACGCAAATCCATTCACTCACGTTATTAGTGCGATACGTTCTCTGCTTTTATATGGAACGATAGATATTGCAAATTACCTGTTTGTAGTATCTCTATTCGTACTAATTGCAAGCATAAGTTTTGGGTGGGCGTTCTATCGCTTAAACAAAGAAATGAATTTATAAATACAGAGCTGCCTAACGGTAAATAAAAAAAACCGTTGTTTGGTGGCAAAGTTTTCATGCACCCAACAGAATATCAATAACCTAACGGCGGTTTTGAAATAACAATCAAAACCGCCGTTTTCTTTTTCAAAATGGAAATACGGAGGGCGTGTTAAAGTCACCCATTTTTAAGGACATGGCGGTATCAAGGAGGTACTGTCGTGTCCTTTTCTATTGCTGCCGGACGACCTGATTTATCAAAAAAAGTTTATGTTCAACAACGGGATATTCCGGCTATGTGGGTGAGCTAAAAACTCATATATATGCTTGCAATATTTCTCTTGCGTTTGCCTGCGTTCTGCGGGCAGGCGCATTTTGTCGTTTTGGAGAAAAATTTTCAAATTTTTTCTCTGAATGTTTGGCACATTCCCCGCGCCATTTGTTGAGGGGTTACGAAAGGGGAAATCATCACCCGCTTTCGCGGTTGCGAAAGGAGGTGATACCATGAATGAACCTAATCGTACCCAGTGGCAAATCCGATGTGCTTTTAACGGGTTTTGCAAGCGGACGTTGAAGAATGAAGCTATCAACGCCCACGGGGAAATCAAAAGGCGGCAGCTACAAGAAGTTTCGTTTTCTGACCTAACTCCGCAAGAGGAAAATCAGCTTTACACCTACGACACTTACTTTGAACATGATGAAGCTGAAAAATCCTTTTGTGTGGCAGGCAAGGAAATAACTGCGAAGCTGCTTGCCGAAGCCCTGCACAGCTTGCCGGACGACAAACGAGAAGCCGTATTGCTGTACTACTTTTTTGAAATGAACGACGCGGAAATTGCAAAGCTCCGTGATGTTCCGAGAAGCACGATACAGTATCGGCGTACAAGCTCTTTTGAACTGTTAAAACGCTATTTGGAGGAACGCGCCTATGACTGCACATAATGGTAACACCGAACAGGACGAACGCGGCTTGTTACCGTACCCGGTAATCATAGCCGCAACAAAGGGTGACCCGGAAGCTATGAAGATTGTCGTACAGCATTACGAAAGCTACATAGCGTCCCTGTCTATGCGGAAGCTCATTGACGAGCGCGGCAATACCTACTACGGCATAGACGAGGACATACGCGACCGTTTACGGTCAAAGCTCATGCGGGCTGTCCTTTCATTCAAGGTATAAGGTAGACCCGGCAGCGTTCTCCTTTCCGCTGCCTACCTCTACCCTGCCTTTTTGTTCCTTGACAAAGAAAGCGACGCAAGATAACGGCGACGCAGCATAGGGCAAATCAGATACGTTCCTCTTGCGCCGAGCCATACGGCGGGTGCGCCATGACTTCCAAACAGGGAATGAGCGACCAACACCGCGCCGGAAAATAAGTGTAGCAGCTTATGGGCGACGACACGCAAGATACATAATGATACTCCCTTATAGCCATAGTCCGAGCGTTCAAAGCGTCGCAGGCAATGGGTAGGGCTGCGCGAGAACCGCGCAGGGGTGAAACTCCCGTGAGATTGCAGCTAACAATCGTCTGATTAAAGCTCTCTTTTTTATGTTGTAATAGTGGACTTGCCGCTATTCATATAGTGTATTAGCCATTTCTGAAAGGGGGCTAAACATTGGAAAAAGTACAAAACCCTATACCTATTTGTAAGAGTGTTTTCAAAAGCGGCGAAAACACTACTTCTAAAATGCAGTTCACAAAGACGTGGATTGAAATGATAAATAAAATTGAGAAAGGCAAAGTTGTAAACTTTTCTAAAAGATAATGACAAGCCATTTTTGTTGTGGTACGATTACAACAGAAATGGCTTGTTCTATCTCTTGGAGGAGATACGAACATGAAAGTAGCTATTTATTGCCGCTTATCCGAAGAAGATAGAAACAAGCAGTTTGAAACTGATGACAGCAACAGCATACAGAACCAGAAAGCTATGCTATTGCAATACGCTATGGAACAGGGGTGGGAACTTTACAACATATACAGTGACGACGACTATACCGGGTCTGACAGACGACGCCCGGAATTTAACCGTTTGTTGAAAGACGCAGAAGCACATAAATTTGATATAATTCTCTGCAAAACACAATCTCGATTTACCCGTGAATTGGAATTAGTTGAAAAATACATACACGGGTTGTTCCCTATTTGGGGTATTCGCTTTATCAGTATCGTTGATAATGCAGACACCGCAAACAAGGGAAACAAAAAATCCCGCCAGATTAACGGACTTGTCAATGAGTGGTACTTAGAGGATATGTCTGAAAATATCCGAAGCGTCTTAACAAACAGGCGTGTGAACGGTTTTCATATCGGTGCATTTGCTCTTTATGGTTACAAGAAAGACCCAGAGCAAAAAGGACATTTGATAATTGATGAAGAAGCCGCAGTCGTTGTCCGTGAAGTGTTTACCCTATTCGCACAAGGTTACGGTAAAACTGCAATCGCCCGTATGCTCAATGACAGGGGCATACCAAATCCAACTGAATATAAGCGTCTACATGGGTTGCGTTACAAACAGCCAAAGACCAAAAACAGCACCTTATGGAAGTATTTTGCTATTTCCGATATGCTGATAAATGAAATCTATATCGGCAATATGGTGCAGGGGCGCAGTGTAAAGATCAGCTACAAATCCCAAAAGTGCCTGCGGCAATCGCCGGAAAACTGGGTGGTGGTGGAGGGGACCCATGAACCGATCATTGACCCGGAGACTTTTCAGAAAGTGCAGCTGCTGGTGAACAGCCGCAAGCACACCCGAAGCCGGACCTATGACTTCTTACTAAAAGGATTGATTTTCTGTCACGAGTGCGGCTACCCCATGGCGGTGCTCAACCGCAAGAATGCCGCCGGAGAGGATCGCCTGTTCTTTGTCTGCCGGACTTACCAGCGATTCACCAAGGCAGGTATCTGCACCTGTCATTCCATCAAGGAAGAAACGGTGAATGAAGCGGTATTCACCAAGGTGCGGGAAGTCTGCCGGGCCTATCTGCATCCCGATAAGCTGTGCCCGATTGCGAAAGAAGCCGTGGAGAACGCCAGCAAGGCGGCCAGTTGTGACGCGGAGATGCAAGCGATGCAATCCAAAATCACTGCTCTGACTACCAATCTGGATCAGATGTACATGGACCGGTTGAATGGTCTGCTCTCCGAGGAGGACTTTCAGCGTATCTATCAGAAGGTCAAGATGGACCGCACGATTCTGGAAGACCGGCTGAAGAGCTTTCAGGAACAGGCAAAACAGCCAGTGAACACCGAAGAAAAGGCCAAGGCGCTGGTGAAACAGTTTCTGGACTCGGCACTCACCAGCCGGGAACTCTTGGTCAGTCTCATCGAACGAGTAGAACTGACCGAAGACAAACAAATCATCATCAAATTCCGCTTCCGTGAGTTGGAAGCGATTTCTTAGGGCCAATCGTTTACAATAGGCGAGTCGCTATGTATCCCGAATTGAGAAGCGGGCGCTGGAAAAGCTGGGCGAGGCGATGGAGGGGTGGGAGCCATAGGAGCGCGGTGAATAAAAATGCAGGAAGCGCTGCAACACAAGTGAAGAAAAAGAAAAAATCGTTAAAATACTAACGATTTTGCGCGATACGCAAGACATTGTGCAAAACATCTGTTTTTCAGAAAAAGAACCTTGCATTTTTGCAGCAAATATACTATAATAAGCCTGCAAGTACAGTTCCCCAGCAAATATAATTTTGAATTGGAGGAATCAGTAATGATGAAGAAGAAGCTTGCCCTTGTCCTGGCGATGGCCATGACCGCCAG
>OHBR01000989.1_pt1 | contig 11731 bp, 9 predicted proteins | sample 1577461 | NCBI WGS metagenome assembly OHBR01 (sample SAMEA3879579, study PRJEB24766) | human gut metagenome | biome: human-associated habitat; feature: feces | place: USA | collected 1985/1987
AGTCTGTACGGCTCACTGACACAATATTTCGGTACCCAGCCCATGACGTCGGGTCCCGTCTACGTCGGAGCATTCGTCTTGTTTCTGTTCGTACTGGGATGCTTCATCGTGAAAGGACCGTTGAAGTGGGCATTGATAGGAGCCACCTTCTTCTCCATCGTCTTGTCCTGGGGCAAAAACTTCATGCCGCTGACGGATTTCTTCATCGATTACGTCCCGTTGTACAACAAGTTCCGCGCCGTGTCCTCCATCCTTGTCATAGCAGAGTTCACGATACCTTTGCTGGCTATCTTTGCCCTGAAACGCCTGCTCGAAGAGCCGGAAATCTTAAAGCAGGAAAAGAAGCCCCTCGGCATCAGCCTGCTGCTCACTGCAGGCATCGCCCTGCTGCTTGCCGTTGCCCCGGGCAGCATCGGCTCCGGCTACGTGCCCGCCCAAGAGGCACAGATGCTGCAGAATGCCGTCAACCAGCAGATGATACCCGCCAACGAACTCTCCGGCATCCTTGCCAACTTGGGAGAGATGCGTGCCGAACTCGTCAGCAGCGACGCCCTGCGTAGCTTCATCATCATAGGCATCGGCTGCAGCCTGCTCTGGCTCTATGCAAGCGGCAAGCTGCGCAGCTCGCTGACCATTGCAGGTATCACCATACTCTGCCTGGCAGATATGTGGGGGGTCAACAAGCGCTATCTGAATGATGCCCAGTTCGTGCCCCACTCCATCCGTACGGAAACCTTCACCAAGACGAATACAGACGAGTTGATACTGCAAGATACCAGCTTGGACTATCGTGTATTGAACTTTGCCACCAGCACCTTCGATGACAACAACACCTCCTACTGGCACAAAAGCGTCGGCGGTTATCACCCGGCCAAGCTGCGCCGCTACCAGGAAATGATAGAGTATCACATCTCTCCCGAAATGCAGGCGGCCTACAAGGCCATTGCCACCGCCGGAGGTGAGATGGACAGCGTGGATGCCAATAAGTTCCGCGTACTGAACATGCTGAACACCAAATACTTCATCTTCCCTGCAGGACAGCAAAGACAAACCGTTCCCATCCTCAACCCACACGCCTACGGCAATGCATGGTTTGTAAACAAGGTGCAGTATGTGAACAACGCCAACGAAGAGATTGACGCCCTGGACAGCATCATACCTACGGAGACAGCCGTAGTGGATGCCCGCTTCAAGGATGTACTGAAAGGTACCACGGAAAGTTATAAAGACAGCCTCTCCAGCATCCGCCTGACAAGTTACGCACCTAACCGCCTGACGTACGAAACGAACAATGCCCAAGACGGTATTGCCGTATTCTCCGAAATCTATTATCCGGACGGCTGGCACGTAACCATCGACGGACAGCCTGCCGAACTGGCACGCGCCGACTATATCCTGCGCACAATGTATGTTCCTGCCGGACAGCACACCATCGAAATGCGCTTTGACCCCACCAGCCTGCACGTGACGGAAGGCATCGCCTACGGAGCACTGGCGCTGCTGGTGATAGGTATCATCGTGGCAGTGCTGATAGCTAAAAGGAAGTATGTAAAGGCATAAGAACAAATATCATATCATTCCCCCACAAGCACCCGACGCATTCCGCTATTCATACCCTGATACGGAATGCGTCGAGTGCTTATGTCCGTTCCGTTATCCCCTCATGTTTGTTCTGTCATTCCCTTATGTCTGTTCTGTCAACCCCTATATATTGATGAAAAACCACGGCTGTGAAGCATATTCTTCACAGCTGTGGCACGTCTTCTTCACGACTGTGGAAAAGGCGTACCACAGCCGTGCGCACATGATAAGCCCAAAGGCTTCTCAAGACAAACCACCGTGCAAAACACAACAGAAGCCTATGTAACACACAACGGAAGCCTATGCAAGAGACAAGAAAGCCCGGTCAGATGCGCAAAAAAACCGTTTCTACCCTCCCGGGTAAAAACGGTTCAAGTCAATAATACATGAAAAAACGCTATTTAGAGAGAGTCTCTTCTATAACGGAATGGTTCTCTTCCTTCTTCACTCATCATCAGCAGTTCTCCGAACTGACATCAAAGTTAGGGAAGCATAACAAGAACAACAAATAGAATCTACGAAAAGGCATATCTCATCGACAGAACGGAAAAGAATGAACCCTACAATAGGGAAAAGAATGAAAAAAAAGCTATAAACAGTCGGCAGAACGATATATTTCAGTAACTTTGCTAACGTGAAAACAGGCTGCACCCCAGCATAAAAAAATGAACAGTATGGAAACTACCAGACAAAATAAAATAGCCCGTCTCCTGCAGAAGGAACTGAGTGATATCTTCTTGTTGCAAACCAAGTCCATGCCCGGCATACTGATTTCCGTCAGTGCCGTACGCATCAGCCCCGACATGAGCGTGGCACGCGCTTATCTCAGTATATTCCCCTCGGAAAAAAGCGAAGAAATAGTCAAGAACATCAACGGAAACATGAAATCCATACGCTTTGAACTGGGTACCCGCGTACGCCACCAACTACGCATTATCCCCGAACTGAAGTTCTTCGTAGACGACTCACTGGACTATCTGGAACGAATTGATGAACTGCTGAAATAATGTCCCTTCCCTTCTTTATAGCCCGCCGCTACCTCTTCTCCAAGAAGAAACACAATGCCATTAATATCATCTCCGGCATTTCGGTGTGTGGGGTGGCATTGGCTACGTTGGCGTTGGTATGCACCTTGTCCGTGTTCAACGGTTTTCAGGACATGGTGGCAGGCTTTTTCACAGCTTTCGACCCGGAACTGAAAATCACCGTCCGCGAAGGTAAGGTTTTCGACCCGCACGAAGCGTGCATCCGGCAAGTACACGCCCTGTCCGAGATTGACGTGTGGACGGAAACACTGGAAGAGAATGCCATGGTGCAGTACAAAGACCGCCAGGCAATGGCCGTCATCAAGGGAGTGGAGGACAATTTCGAACAGCTTACCTCCATCGACAGCTTGCTCTATGGGACGGGAAAGTTCCTACTGAGCGACTCGGTGGTGGACTATGGTTTTCTGGGTGTGGAACTTATATCCGAGTTGGGCACCGGCATTCAGTTCGTGGACCCGTTGCAGGTCTATGCCCCCAAACGGAACGTACGGGTAAACATAGCCAACCCCACTGCGGCTTTCAACCGGGAGTATCTCTTCTCGCCCGGCGCCATCTTTGCCGTCAACCAGCAAAAATACGATTCACGCTACATACTGACGTCACTTGACTTTGCCCGCCGTCTGTTCAATTATGACACGGAAGTCTCTGCCATCGAGATGAAACTGAAACCCGGTTCCAACATCGGCTCCGTACAAAAGAAAATAGCAGGCATTCTCGGCGACCGGTTCATTGTACAGAACCGCTACGAGCAGCAGGCCGATGTTTTCCGCATCATGGAAATAGAGAAACTCATCTCTTATCTCTTCCTCACCTTCATTCTGGGTATCGCATGCTTCAATGTCATCGGTTCGCTGTCCATGCTGATACTGGACAAACGGGAGGACGTGGAGACACTGCGCAATCTGGGTGCCGATGACCGGCTTATAGCGCGCATCTTCTTGTTCGAAGGCAGGATGATTTCTGTATTCGGCGCCCTCTCCGGCATCGTTTTAGGATTGTTGCTGTGCTTTCTGCAGCAACGTTTCGGGTTGATTTCATTGGGGGGAGGCAATGGAAGTTTTGTAGTGGACGCTTATCCGGTAAGTGTACATGCCACGGATATTATTCTGGTATTCTTAACGGTCATCACTGTAGGCTTCTTGTCCGTATGGTATCCGGTGAGATACCTCAGCAAGCGGCTGCTGAGAAAAAGATAAAAAAACAGTTACTTCTTACGGATAATCGTCAATCCGTCACGCAGGGGGAGAATGACTTTCTCCACACGCGCATCCCACGCCACCAAATCATTGAAGGCTTTGATACTGATTGTTTGCAGGTCTGTGCGATGGGGTTGTTCTTCCAGCACATGGCCATCCCACAAGGTATTGTCGGCAATGATATATCCACCGCCGGAAAGGCGGGCGAGCACCATTTCATAATACTCTATGTATTTACGCTTATCTCCGTCAATAAAGGCAAGGTCGAAAGTGAGGTCCAGTTGCGGTACCCGCTCCAAGGCATCGCCAATGTAGAACCTGATTTTATCCGCGTAATCGGAATTCTCCAGCCACGGACGGGTGAAGTCCTCCTGCTCGTCGTTGATTTCAAACGTATGCAGCATCCCGCCCTCCGGCAGTCCTTCTGCTATGCAAAGTGCGGAATACCCGCTATAAGTCCCTATCTCCAGCACCTGCCGGGGACGAATCATCCGGACAAACATCTTGAGCATACGCCCCTGCAAATGTCCGGAAGCCATGCGGGGATATAGCAACTTGACATGCGTGTCGCGATAGAGCGCTTTCAGATAATCGCCCTCATCATCAATGTGCTGCAAAATGTATTCGTCAATCGTCACTTTGTTAATGGATTATAGGTTAGGGATAAGGGATTAGGGGTTAGGGGTTAGTTCTGCGCACAATTATTAATTAATCATTAACCGCTAATCCCTAACCCCTTATCCTTAATCCCTTATCCTACAAGTATCTGTTACTGTTAGGCAGCACACTATCTTCAGCATGCTTCAAGGCATCTTCTACGACATTGATTTCAAGGAAAGAGGTCTGTGTGCCTTCCTTACCGCTACTCAGGTAGCCCACCATGTCCGTAGGACATAAACGGCCTTCCTTCAACAAGCGACGCAAGGCTGCAAAGTAATATTCCTGCCCGTTGGCAAGTTCGGGCATATAGATAGCTTCCACACCGTAGGAAAGGGCAAGGTGCCGCATGGTCTTTTCCTTGTAGCAGATGGCCAACACCGGATATTTGCCACGGAAAGCGGCAAGGTTACGGGCAGTACGGCCGCTGTAACTGTCGGTGATGATTGCACGGATTTTCAGTTTGGTGGTAGCCTTTACCGCTTGTTTGGCCAGGAACGCAGTCACGTCGTTGCTGTTCTCGTCCAGCGGAATACGGATATCGTTGTCAGACAGCTTGTCTTTCTCCGCTTGGGCGGCAATCTTGGTCATCGTCTTCACCGCTTCTACCGGATACTTTCCATAGGCGGTTTCACCGCTCAACATCAAGGCATCCGTACGATAATAGATGGCATTGGCAATGTCCGTTACCTCCGCACGGGTGGGACGCGGATTGGAAATCATGGTATGAAGCATCTGTGTGGCAACAATCACCGGCTTCTTGGCAAGAATACACTTGCGGATGAGCACACGCTGGATGCCCGGAATACGTTCCTGCGGAACTTCAATACCGAGGTCACCGCGAGCTATCATCACACCGTCGGCTACTTCCAGGATTTCATCGATATTATCAACGCCTTCCTGGTTCTCAATCTTAGCAACAATACGGATATCGCTGTTATGAGCGTCAAGAATCGCCTTGATGTCGAGTATATCCTGCTTATTGCGCACAAAGGAGTGGGCAATGAAGTCTATGTTCTTCTCAATGGCATAAAGGATATTGGTGCGGTCCTTCTCCGTCAGAGAAGGCAGATTGATGCGGACGCCGGGAACGTTGACGCTCTTGCGGCTGCCCAGAGTAGCCTCATTCTGTACTTCGCAGAGCAGGTAGTCGGGGGTCTTCTCTACAACAACCAACTCCAAGTCACCGTCATCAATAAGGATATGGCCGTCCACATTCAAGTCTTTGACGAAATGGGGATAGGATACCGAGATACATTCACGGGTAGTCTCCTGCTCCGGGTTGCCTACCACCTTCACGCGGTCGCCCGCCTTGAAAGGAATGGGCTCAGCCAGAACCGTCGTGCGGACCTCCGGTCCTTTCGTATCCATCAGGATAGCGATGCGGTTGGAAACCGAACGCACATTGTTAATCAACTTCTCGGCACCTTCACGGCCAAGATGTGCAGTATTCATACGTACAACATTCATACCTGCATCGAACAACTGCTTTATAAAATCAACATCACAGCGCTGGTCAGAAATCGTTGCGACAATCTTCGTTTGCTTCAATAACATAATCTATATACCTATTTTATTTAATAATCTTTTAATGCCTCCATGGCCAGACGGTAGGAGTTCAGCCCGAAACCGAGAATGACACCCTTGCAAGCGCAGGAAATCATGGACACATGACGAAAAGCCTCGCGGGCATGTACATTAGAGATATGCACCTCAATCACCGGAGAAGTGACCGAACGGATAGCATCTTGCAGAGCGATGGACGTATGGGTGTAAGCACCCGCATTCAAAATGATGCCGTCCACATCAAAACCTACCTGCTGAATCTTGTCTATCAGCTCTCCCTCAATGTTGGACTGGAAATAGTCAATCTGTACATCCGCATATTTCTTACGGAGTTCGGCAAGGTAGTCTTCAAAAGTAACGCTACCGTAAATGGAAGGTTCACGTTTGCCCAAGAGATTTATATTGGGGCCGTTAATAATCTGTATCCTCATAACACAATTTTTTATACCTTTGCGGTGCAAAGATAGTGCAAACCGAAAGCAGATGCAAATTTATTTGCAATTTGCTGAAATGCAGCCTATTTTCGCGAAGCAAAGGTAGAAAAAAGAAATGAAATCAGAAGAAAAATCCACGAATAAGGAGAAACAAACGCTGATAATCAGAAAGTACCACCAGTATCTGAAACTGGAAAAAGCACTCTCACCCAATACAGTGGATGCTTACCAAACAGACTTACAGAAGCTGCTGCACTTTCTGGAAGGAGAGGGTATCGCTATCCTTGACACTACCCTGGATGACTTGCAGCATTTTGCCTCCGGACTGCACGACATCGGCATCCATCCCCGCTCGCAGGCACGCATCTTGTCGGGCATCAAGTCATTCTTCCATTTCCTCGTCATGGCCGACTACCTGGAGGGAGACCCCAGCGAACTGTTGGAGGGACCCAAAATCGGATTCAAGCTTCCAGAAGTACTGACAGTGGAAGAGATAGACCGCATCATCTCCGCCATTGACCTAGGCACAAACGAGGGGCAACGCAACCGGGCCATCCTCGAGACTCTATACAGTTGCGGCCTACGGGTATCGGAACTGTGCAACCTGAAAATCTCCGACTTGTATTTCGACGAAGGCTTCATCAAGGTAGAAGGTAAGGGCAGCAAACAGCGCCTTGTACCCATATCGTCCCGTGCCATCAAGGAGATAAGGAACTGGTTCGTGGACCGCAATGGAGGCTGGAAAATCAAGAAGGACTTCGAGGACTATGTATTCCTGGCACGCTGGGGCAAAAATATCTCGCGCATCATGGTATTCCATCTCATCAAGGAACTGGCGGAGAAGGCCGGCATCACCAAAAACATCAGTCCGCACACCTTCCGCCATTCCTTTGCCACCCACCTGCTTGAAGGAGGCGCCAACCTGCGCGCCATACAAAGTATGCTGGGTCACGAATCTATCGCTACAACAGAAATTTACACACATATTGACCGGCACAGATTGCGCAGTGAAATCATAGAACATCATCCCCGCAATATAAAGTACCGCAAAGAGCGGGAAATTCATTAAATTATGATAAAATTGCTGCGCGAGTTAACAAACTATAATAGGATTTAATATCTTTGCGTTGTTGTGTCCATGCCCAAACAGTACACTAAAATGGAATAGACAAATTTCAATTACAAACAATTAATTTATACCTAAAATGACTAAGAAATTGTATCTGCCGTTTTTAATGGCAATGGTTGTTGCATTAATGACATCGTGCAGCAAAAAGATGGGTGAATTGTCATCAGATTATTTCACCGTAACTCCTCAAGTTCTGGAAGCTGTGGGTGGTAAAGTTCCCGCTACAATCAACGGAAAATTCCCCGAAAAGTACTTCAATAAGAAGGCTGTGGTAGAAGTGACCCCTGTGCTGAAATGGAATGGCGGCGAAGCTAAAGGCCAGTCGGCTGTGTTCCAAGGCGAAAAAGTAGAAGGTAACGACCAGACTATCTCTTACAAGATGGGCGGCAGCTACACTATGAAGACATCTTTCGACTATGTACCGGAAATAGCCAAATCCGAACTGTATCTGGAATTCAAGGCTACAGTAGGCAAAAAGACTGTCACTATCCCTGCTGTAAAAGTAGCTGATGGTGTAATCTCCACTTCTGAGATGCTGGAACAAACATTGGGCAGCGCTAACCCCGCCAATGGTGACGACGCTTTCCAACGTATCATCAAAGAAAAGCATGACGCCAACATCATGTTCTTGATTCAACAAGCCAACGTACGCGCCAGCGAATTGAAGACTGCCAAAGAATTCGGCAAAGAAGTGAAAAACATAGACGAAGCTGAAAACAAGAAAATCAGCAACATCGAAATCTCCGCATACGCTTCTCCCGATGGTGGTGTAGGCTTGAATACTACACTGGCTGAGAACCGCCAGGACAACACGGCTAAAATCATCAACAGAGATTTGAAGAAAGCAAAAATCAATGCAGCAGTAGACACCAAGTATACGGCTCAGGACTGGGAAGGCTTCCAGGAACTGGTATCCAAATCAAACATCCAAGATAAAGAATTGATTCTTCGCGTTCTTTCCATGTATCAGGATCCTGAACAAAGAGAACAAGAAATCAAGAACATCTCTTCTGTTTATAAGACTTTGGCTGACGAAATCCTGCCGCAACTGCGTCGTTCACGCCTGACTTTGAACTACGAAATCATCGGTAAGTCTGACGAAGAAATCGCAAACCTCGCCGACAGCGATGCCAAGCAGCTGAACATCGAAGAATTACTGTATGCCACCACCTTGACTAAAGATGCTGCCAAGCAAGAAGCCATCTTCACAAAAGCTACTCAAATCTACCCGAACGATTTCCGTGCTTACAACAACTTAGGTAAACTGGCTTATCAGGCTGGTGATCTTGACAAGGCTGAAAGCTACTTCAAGAAAGCTCTCTCCATCAAGGATGCTCCTGAAGCAAACATGAATCTCGGTCTGATTGCCTTGACCAAGGGCGACAGAACAGCAGCAGAAAGCTATCTGAGCAAGGCTTCCGGTTCTAAGGAACTGAACGAGGCATTGGGTAATCTGTATGTTGCTCAAGGACAGTACGACAAGGCTGTCAGCTCATTTGGCGACACTAAGACTAACAGCGCTGCTTTGGCACAAATCCTGGCTAAGGACTACAACAAGGCTAAGAACACACTGGCTGCTATCGAAAGACCAGACGCTTATACTGACTACCTGATGGCTGTACTTGGCGCAAGAACCAACAATACATCTATGGTAACCAGCAGTCTGAAGAATGCCATTGCAAAAGAACCGGCTTTGGCAAAGAAGGCTACTTCTGACCTGGAATTCGCCAAATACTTCACTAACACTGACTTTATGAATATCATCAAATAATAAAGGTTAGATTGAAAAGAACGTGCCCGGCATAGAAATATGTCGGGCATTTTTTTTTATTCACACCAAAAAGAAGTATTTTCGCGACGAAGTATCAGAAAAAGAACCGGAATGAAGAAAATATATCTTGCATACCTTCTGCTTATTATATTGTCTGCCTGCGGCAGCAAAAATACAAATTCAGTCTACCTAAATGGTGAAATCAAAGGGCTGGGGAATGATACCCTTTATATATATGGTACGGACAAGTTCTATAACCGTATGGACACTCTGCTTGTCAAGGATGACAAGTTCTCTGCAACCCTCACCACCGACACACTTGCCTCTACATGGTTGCAATTCAGTGACGGTACGGAATATCCGCTTTACCTGGACAAAGGAGACAACATAAAGATAAAAGGTTCTGCCGCCGAACTTACTTCACTGGAAATCACGGGGTTCCCAATGAAGAACTGACCGCCTTTCAGAAAGAGTTGAAAGGTTTGAGTACTCCCTCGGAGAAAGCATTGGAAGAAAAAGCAGAAGCCTTCATCAACAGCCATCCTTCTTCACTGGTAAGTATCTATCTGCTGGAGAAATATTTCGTGCAAAAACCGCAACCGGACTTCTCCTTAATCAAAGAAATGACAGAACACATGACCGGAGGCCTGAAAGACCGCCCATATGTGGACGAACTGCTTGACCTTATCCAAGAAGAAGAGAAGGTATCCGTCGGGAAAACCATCCCTTACGTCAACCTGCCCAATGCCAAAGGCACACAAATCAGCCGTACTAGCTTTAAGGACAAATATCTGTTGATACATTTTTGGGCATCTTGGGACCCGCAAAGCATGGAAGCCAACGCTGCCCTGCGCCGGATTTACAAGAAAGAAGAAAAGAACAAGCTATTCGCACTCTGGGGCATTTCCTTGGATATCGACAGAAAGGAATGGGAAGAAGCAATCAAAAGAGATACCCTGAAGTGGGAACAGAGTTGTGATTTCTCCGGATGGAACACAGCGCCCATCAAACAGCTCGCCATACAAGCATTGCCTGCCAATCTGTTCCTTAGCCCTTCCGGAAAAATTGAAGGGAAGAATATGAGTGAGGAAGACATCAAAAAGAAACTGGAGGAGATAGAGCAAAAGGAAAAAGAGAAGAAAGAGAGTGAAAAGAAACTCAAAAAACAAAACCGACGGTAGCCTATCCTGCCATCACTAACCCCTAATCACTAAAAACGTGCTCATAAAAGTTTTTGGAGCGGCTGTTCAAGGTATTGACGCAACCCTCATCACCATTGAAGTCAACAGTTCCAGAGGCTGTATGTTCTATTTAGTCGGTTTGCCGGACTCTGCGGTCAAAGAAAGCCATCAACGTATCATATCTGCTTTGCAGGTCAACGGCTACCGGATGCCGACCAGCAATATTGTCATCAACATGGCTCCGGCTGACATCCGCAAGGAAGGTGCAGCTTACGATTTACCTTTAGCCATCGGCATACTTGCCGCCAGCGAAGTTATCCAGTCCGATAAGCTGGAACGCTATCTGCTGATGGGTGAACTAAGCCTTGACGGCAGCCTGCAACCTATCAAAGGAGCACTCCCCATTGCCATCAAGGCCAGAGAACTGGGGTTTGAGGGTATGATTGTACCGCAACAGAATGCCCACGAAGCGGCAGTAGTAAACAATCTGAAAGTGTACGGAGCGGGAAACATCAAGGAAGTTATAGAATTCTTTAATGGCACGCAGGAATTAACCCCTACGTTAGTCAACACCCGCGAGGAATTCTATTCCCAGCAGAGCAACTTCGATTTCGACTTTGCAGAAGTAAAAGGACAGGAAAATGTGAAACGAGCCTTGGAGGTAGCTGCTTCGGGCAGCCACAATATACTTCTCATCGGTTCGCCGGGCAGCGGTAAGTCCATGCTTGCCAAGCGTCTGCCATCTATACTTCCTCCCCTCTCTTTGGGAGAGAGTCTGGAAACGACCAAGATTCATTCTGTTGCCGGAAAGTTGGGCAAAGACGGTGGACTCATCTCGAAACGCCCGTTCCGCGCCCCTCACCACACCATTTCTACGGTAGCGATGACCGGTGGAGGAAGTTTCCCCCAGCCCGGTGAAATCAGTCTGGCACATAACGGAATTTTATATCTTGATGAGCAATTCCAAAAACACTTTCATTGTTATAACAATCTAAAAATAAGCTAGATAGTTAAAATATTAAATGTTTAACCATCTAGTTTTTTTATACGAAAAGTCTTAAGTCTTAGAAAAAGATAAGATGACAATTATCTATATCATTATAATTATTTCCTATTGCCTCTCAATAAGTTATGTTCTAGCAACTTAGAGTGAACACTATCCCATAACTC
>OHBR01001008.1_pt1 | contig 11574 bp, 10 predicted proteins | sample 1577461 | NCBI WGS metagenome assembly OHBR01 (sample SAMEA3879579, study PRJEB24766) | human gut metagenome | biome: human-associated habitat; feature: feces | place: USA | collected 1985/1987
GCGGAAGTGGACATTACCATGGCAAACCTGTCTATCCTGAAAAATAATAAAGCAAAAGCAATCCGGTTTTCCACCCTGGAGGCTATCTGCAAAGCCCTGGACTGCCAGCCGGGTGATATATTAAGTTATGAGCCGGAGGAAGGAGAGAGTGAGAATGGATGATAAGATGTATTTGACGGCTGTGACACCCAGGGGAGCTGTAAGCGGCAGCGGGGACCGGACAGAGGAAAGGCTGGGTAAGCGTCTCCAGAGAATAGGAAGGGATTTTGGATTTTTCGGCCTTCTCAGTATTTTTTACGGCGTGTGCGCCAGTTTCTGCCTGTTTCGGAATCCCATGGGGATTACGGTCCCATTGTTCGTGGCAGCCACCTATGGGTCAGCATTCCTGATATTCAGGAAAATGGGAGTGGCCATTAAGAAGGATTCCCGGCTGCTGGCTGCTGTATCCCTGCTGATTGGACTTTCCACCTGTTTTACAGGGAATGTGACAGTTGGGTATTATATGAACCGGCTGGCCCTGATTCTTCTGTTTTGTATATTCATCCTTCACCAGTGCCATCAGGATAATAAGTGGAATATAGGAAAATATATGGCTTCCATTGTTCTGTATCTGGCTCAGGCGGTAGGGATGGTTCTCTACCCCTTCCGCCATTTAGGGGAATATATACTGTCCCTTAAGGATAAACGGAGCCGGAATGTGTTCCGGCTGCTGGCAGGCGCCTGTGCGGCTGTACCGGCTGTCATATTCCTGTGTGTGCTCTTGTCTGGGGCTGATATGGTATTCAGGAACATGCTGTCAGTTGTCATTTCAAAGTTCCTCAATCCGGTTACCCTGTTCATGGTGGTGATCCAGACCATATTCTGGTCACTGGCCATGTACTGTCTGGTCTGCAGCGCCTATGGAGGAAGCATCAGCGACGGAATGGTCAATGTACGCAGGCATTCGCCGGTAGCAGCGGTCAGCTTCATGGCCATGGTGGGTTTGGTTTATCTGGTATTCTGTGTCATCCAGATTGTGTATCTTTTTATGGGAAAGGGCAGCCTGCCGGAGGGGATGACCTATTCCCAGTACGCCAGACAGGGATTTTTCCAGCTTCTCTTTGTGGCTGTCCTGAACCTTGTGATGGTGCTCATGTGTCTTAAGTATTTTCGGGAACATGTGCTGTTAAATGGATTTCTGCTTCTGGTCAGCCTCTGTACCTATATGATGCTGGCATCCGCGGCATACAGAATGGTGCTTTACGTACAGCAGTACCAGCTGACCTTTCTCAGAATCCTGGTACTATGGTTTTTGGCCATGCTGTTTGTGCTCATGGCAGGGGTGGTAATTCTTATTTTCAATCATGAGTTTCCTCTGTTCCGGTTCTGCCTGGCTGTGGTATCCTCCTTTTATCTGGTATTTGCCTGGATGAGGCCGGACTATATAACAGCCCGCTATAATGTGGCGCACAAGGACAGCATTGCCGGGGTGGAGCAGAGGGATTTTATGCGCCTTTCCACAGATGCCGCACCGGCCCTGGAGGGAATGGAGGATTCCGAAATAAAGGAGCGCCTTCTGTCCTGGTATGCCAAAAGATACGAGGTTTGGGATGATGGGAACCCCATGGGACTCAGGACCTTTAATTTTTCAGTGCTGAAAGCCAGAAATAAACTCTGAGAATTCCTCTATGAATCCCATGGTTTTTCATGTATACTATGAAAAGAAAAACGCGGATGATATGGAGCTGACAATATGAAAATAGCAGTGATGGGATACAGCGGTGCGGGGAAATCCACACTGGCTAAGAAACTGGGCAGGCTCTACGACTGCCCGGTTCTGTATTTGGACAGAATACAATTCGAACCTGGATGGAAAGAGCGTGACAGGGAAGAGGCAAAGAGGATGGCGGAGACATTTCTGGATGAGAATCAGGATACAGGCTGGATTATTGACGGCAACTACGCAAAATTCTGCCAGGAACGGCGTCTGGAGGAAGCGGACCTCATCGTTTTCATGGATTATACCAGAAGAATCTGTCTGTGGCAGGCAGTAAAACGGTATTTGGAGTACAGGGATAAAACCAGGGAGAGCATGGCGGAGGGCTGCCGTGAGAAAATGGACTGGGACTTCGTGAAATGGATTCTCCGGGATGGGCGGGATGAAGCCCACAGCCATCAGTCCATCATGGCCAGGTATCCCCATAAAACGCTGGTGGTCCGCAACCGGAAACAGTTAAAGGACAGTATGACCAGGCTCATATTGAGGAGCCGTGAGAGGACATTGGGATGAGACAGGAAGAGCTTCTTATAAACCGGCTGGCTGCATATGCAGGGTCAGATATGTATCCCTTCCACATGCCGGGACATAAGCGTATGCCGGGTCCCATGGACCGCTTTGTGAATCCCTGCACAGTGGATATAACGGAGATTGACGGGTTTGATAACCTTCACCACCCGGAGGGAATCTTAAGAGACTCCATGGATTGGGCGGCAGCCCTTTACGGGGCTGACCAGACCTATTATCTGATTAATGGAAGTACCAGCGGGATTCTGGCTGCTGTATGCGGAGCCGTACCCAGAGGCGGGAGAATCCTGGTGAGCAGGAACTGCCATAAATCCGTGTACCACGGAATCTGTCTGAATCAGTTGAAAACCTCTTATGTTTATCCACAGGAGATAGAAGGATTGGGGATACAGGGAGGAATTACGGCTGAAGATGTGGACAGGATGCTTAACCGGTATATGGATACACAGGCCGTACTTATCGTATGTCCGACCTATGACGGAATTGTATCCGATATAGAGGCCATTGCCCGAATTGTACACAGGGCCGGGCTTCCGTTGATTGTGGATGAGGCCCACGGCGCCCATTTCCGGTATGACGCCATGTTTCCTGTGTCTGCCCTGGACCTGGGAGCAGATGTGGTGATTCAGAGCGTCCACAAGACCCTTCCCAGCCTGACCCAGACAGCCCTGCTCCATATTAAATGCAACCGGCCGGACGGTGGATGCTATGCAGACAGGGAGCGGATTGACCGGTATATCCATATGGTGCAGAGCAGCAGTCCTTCTTATGTTCTAATGGCCAGTATAGAAAACAGTATTTACCAGATGGAACAGACGGATACGGCGCCTTATGGGAAACAGCTTCACAGGCTGCGCCGGAGACTGGGTCAGATGAGGCATCTTCGTCTTGCGGATACAGGGCTTATAGGACAGGCCGGAATCAGGGACCTGGATATCTCCAAAATCGTGGTGTCTACCAGGGGAACCTGCCTGTATCCGGCAGAAGATGGATTGACCGGGTTTACAGGCGCGCAGCTGGATGACATTCTGCGCAGAGAATATCACCTGGAGATGGAGATGTGCGGGGCAGATTACGTGACAGCCATTACCACGGTTATGGACAGCGGGGAAGGCCTGGAGCGGCTGGGGGATGCATTGACCAGGATTGACAGCCAACTGACGGATGCCGGTTATAAACCAGACGGGCGCAGCGGGAACCAGAAAAGTGTATACAGTATGCGGTGCGACACGGCCATGTCCATGGGAGAGGCCATGGAGGAGAAAATGGCGTCCGTCGGTCTGGAGGACAGCGCAGGGTGTATTTCCGGGGAGTTTGTCTATATTTATCCGCCGGGTATCCCCATTGTGGCTCCCGGGGAATGGATCAGCAGACCCATTCTGGAAGTGATCCTGGAATACAGGGATAAGGGGCTACCGGTGCAGGGCCCTGCGAACCAGTCCCTCAGGACCATCCGCATAGTTGAGAAGGACTGACGGGATATCAGAAGAATGAAACAGAAAAAGGGACGGAACAGAGAGACTGAATGAGATAAGGAAGTACGGAGTAAATCATGGGAAAGATATTTTATGTTATGGGCAAGAGTGCCTCGGGAAAGGATACCATATATAAGAAGCTTCACAGCAGGATGCCGGAGCTTAAGACCGTTACCATGTATACCACCAGACCCATACGGGACGGGGAACAAAACGGAGTGGAGTATTTTTTTGTGGACCGTTCTTATCTGGAACAGTGCAGGCAGGATGGGATTTTGATTGAGTGCCGGACCTATGACACGGTTTACGGTCCATGGAGCTATTTTACAGCGGACGATGGGCAGATTGATTTGGAAACAGGAAATTATCTGATTATGGGGACATTGGAATCTTATGAGAAGATGCGTTCCTATTATGGAAAGGAAGCCCTTGTACCAATCTATATCCATGTAGAGGACGGACTGAGGCTGAGACGGGCCCTGGAGCGGGAGGAGCAGCAGACAATGCCCAAGTATAAAGAGATGTGCAGGCGTTTTCTGGCAGATGAGGAGGATTTCAGCCCCAGCCATCTGGAGCAGTGCAGCATTACAAAGCAGTATGAAAATGTGGTGCTGGAGGATTGCCTCAGGGAAATCATCCAGGAGATTGTGAGGATTTGCGGGGAAGGACGTTAGAGACTGGATGGGGTATAGGACGGTTGAGAGGGAGCTGTGGGGGACAGATGTTAGTCAGTATTTTAATGGATAAATTAAAGGAGTATGGGTATCAAATAACCTATATGGGACCGGATTCAGCTGAAGTTTACGCGGTGCAGATGCTGCCGCCCAGTTACAGGGAGACGGACAGTGAAATACTCTGCGTTGCCTCTTATGATGCATTGGAGGAAGCACCGTTGGCAGGCGGTTCCACAGGTATACCCTGTATACTTGCATCAGGGGAACATGGAGACCCGGAGCGTATTCTGGAGGCAGTTCAGAGCTGGTTGTTGGAGGATATCCGGCGCAATGACCATCTGGCAAAATTGCAGAAGGATATATCAGAGGGGTGCGGGATATGTGAGATTGTCCGGCATTGTTCTAAAATTATGGGAAATCCGGTTTTATTTGTGAACCATGCCCTTAATATTGTCTGCCAGTATCCTGAAACCGGGTTTGGGCGGGATTTTTCTGTGAGTGTGGCTGACCAGGTGGAACAATGGCGTAATACACTAGGAAAAGAAGACCGAAATAGAGCACACCATTGCCAAATCCGGCATGTTTTGTATAAAAATGAAGGGTATTATATATATGTTGAGAAAAAAGCTTCCGGCATTGATGATACCAGGAGTAAGGAATATCTGCAGCAGATTTGTTCTATGTTTGGTACAGCGACTCAAAAAAACGGGAGCGATAAAAAAGCGCAGATAAATGATATCCTTACAGGGTTTTTACAGAGAAGATTTGAATATCCGGAAAAAGAGAAAAAACGGCTGGAGCTTCTGGGCTGGAAAAAACATGAAAAATATACGGTGCTTGTGGTTGAGAATAAACTGGTTTCAGAAAGTGATATTGTGTGTCAGGAATTAAGTAAAATATTGAATACGGATATCTATTCTCAGGAATCATATTTTTCAGCAGTACTGAATACGGAAAAATACGTGGAATATACAGAACAGGATTTTCCGGTATTAAGAAGATATCTGGAAGATAAGGGGATGATTGGAATACTGAGCATGGGATTCTTTGATATTGAATATTGTGCGGTAAGGTTTGAACAAGCTATATCCTGTTTTGATTTTGTGGCAAAAGAAAATAAACCAGGGCTGCGTTACTATGGCAGATACCAGATGTCACACTTTATTAAAGTATTGAATAAGAATAATCAGATTGACCTGAAAAGTTTCTGCAGTCCTATTATTCTCCAGATTTATGAAATTGATAAGAGGCAGAAGACGGATTATCTGAGTACCTTGTTTACATATATATGTTCAGGACAGGCAATGAAATACTCAGCCGATGCCATGCATATTCATGTGAATACTATGTATATGCGTGTGAGTAAATTGAAGGATGAGTTTAAGATTGATTTTAATGATGCCCATATGCTCTATACTCTGCATAACTCGATTGTATTCTTACACCAGTACGACAGTTCTTGTCTGAAGGCATCCTATCCTTGCCTTAAATAATGCTGTTTTTATTCCAGGATAAAATGGTTCCGTTTAAATCCAATAATAATATAATAACATAAAGAATCAATGACATGCTGTAAAGGTCCTGAATCCAGACTTTACAGCATGTTTTTTTGCGTAATAATGCAAAATCATACCAATGGTGAGGGGGGATTATGTGTGTTTCACACAGTGAATATAAAACGTACATGGAGATAATCCACATTGTTGCCAGAGCCTGAAATCATTAAAATATTATATAGAAGCTTCTGAAATACGAAACCATCAGGAAAGGGGTTATATGCAATGAAATTAGAGATTGGTAATATCCATATCAGGGATATTTGCTTTGACAATAAGACATGGTATGGCAATGGTATACTGACTGTTAATAAGGAAGAGGCAATCGGAGTACTTAATAAGGACAATGCCTTAAAGAATATAGATTTAAAAATCGCCCGCCCCGGGGAAAGCATCCGCATACTTCCGGTAAAGGCGGCGGTGGAGCCCCGATACCGGCCGGATGGACGGTGTGTTTTTCCTGGATTTACTGGTGCTGCTGTTTCCTCCGGGGAAGGGATGGTATATGCTCTTAAAGATATGGCAGTCCTGGCCGTTGGTAAGCATTCCCTTCATGGAATGAATGGTTTAATTGACATGTCCGGACCTGGAGCAGATTTGTCCTATTTTTCAAAACTGGTAAATTTGGTTATTGTAGCTGAAAATGCCGACCCTGAAGAGGACAAGGTAGGATTGGAGAATATGAATTTTGTGAAAGCATCGTGTTATCTGGCAGAGTATCTGGGAACAACGCTTAAGGATGCAGAACCGGAAGACTGGGAACAGTTTGAACTGGAGGATGTTTCAGATAGGAATCTTCCGCGGGTGGCGTTCATCAACCAGCTGTGCAACATACCTGGTTGGATTAAGGGGGTCTCCTATTACGGTTATGATTTAACCGGGGTTCCCACAACAGTGGTGCGTCCTCTCGAATACCTGGATGGAGCACTTACCGGTGACAGTGGGGCCCTGCCGGGAAATGCGGAACGAACCACTTATTCATATCAGAATGCCCCTATCATTAAACGTCTTATTGCCGAGCATGGGAGGACCATAAACTTTATAGGCGTAATTCTGGCAGGGCATATTGAACCAATTGACCAGAAAATACAGTATGCCACCATAGTTGTCAGCCTGGCCCAGAGCCTTAGATGTGATGCAGTCATAAGCATGGAATCCCACTGCGGTAATGTTGATGTGGATTATATGATGACTCTGGCCGGATTAGAGGATGCGGGTATTAAAACAGTGGGAATTTTGGCGGAAAACAATGGGCGCGATGGACGAAACCCGGGAAAAACCTATACGGATGCCAAGGCGAATGCCATTGTTTCAACTGGGAATACCTGTGAGGTTTATGAACTTCCTCCCATGGATACGGTTTATGGAAACCTGGATTCCATAAAGAGCGACCCTTACTGGGGTGCGTGGAAAGATGACGCGGTCTATGGACCGTCCCTGAGGGAAGATGGCTCACTGATTGTGGATGCGCATTTATTCATGGACCATGATGGTCTGCTTGGCTGGTCTGATAAGACAGTCAAGGATTTTTAAGATAAAGGGGGTATTGCTTTGAAAAGAGTAATTGTTTACTTAAACCAGTTCTTTGGTCAGATTGGCGGCGAGGATATGGCGGACCATGAACCGGAACTGCGGGAGGGGCCGGTTGGACCGGCTGTGGCTCTGGAACAGCAGCTTAAAGATGCAAAGGTTTCTTACACTATAATCTGCGGGGACAATTACATGTCCAGCTATACAGAGAACGCGCTTGAAAGGGTTGGACAATTTTTAGCAGATAAGGAATTTGACTTGCTTGTGGCGGGACCTGCTTTTTTGGCAGGCCGCTATGGATTTAACTGCGGCGAAGTCTGCAAGTATGCAGGGGAGAGGTTCAAAGTGCCCACAATCACCAGTATGAATGAGAATAATCCTGGAGTAGAGCTGTACCATACATATACCTATATTATAAAAGGGCATTCCACTGCTGCCGGGATGCGGGGGGATATAGCCCCGATGGCCGGACTTGCCAATAAGATTCTGGCAGGTGAAGTGCTGCAGGGAGCAGAGGCAGAGGGCTATTTTGGCAGGGGTATTCGAAAGGAGGTTTTTGCAGACGGGCGTAAGAATGCAGCAGACCGTGCCGTGGACATGCTGCTGAAGAAGCTGAATGGAGAAAAATACCATACAGAGCTGCTTATAGCCAAAGAGGACAGGGTTGAACCTTTGGGACCGGTGGATGCCGGTAAGCTGAGGGTGGCATTTTTCACAACCGGAGGTCTCGTGCCTGCAGGCAATCCGGACCATCTTCCAGCAGGCGGGGCCACACACTGGGCGCGTTATGATATTGAAAATAAGGAGTTCCTTAAACAGGGGGACTACATATCGGTCCATGGAGGCTATAATACGGGTTATGCAGCTGAAGCCCCCATGGTGGTCGTGCCCTTAGATGCTCTCAGAAGGCATGAAAAGGAAGGTCATATGGGTTCTCTGCATCCCTATTATTATGTGACTGTGGGCAACCAGACTGCAAAGGGGGATGCCGTCCGGATGGCCCGTGAGATTGTGGATGTGATGAAAAAGGACGGGGTACAGGCAATCATAGCCGGCTCTACCTGAGGCACCTGTACTCGTTGCGGCGCAACGATTGTCAGGGAAACCGAAGCCCAGGGAATTCCGGCAGTGCATGTATGTACTGTAACTCCTATTTCCATCAATGTAGGCGCCAACAGGGTGGTTCCTGCCATGGCAATTCCTTATCCAACAGGAAATATTGAGCTGACAAAGGAGGAAGAAAAAATATTCCGCCGTCATATGCTTGATACAGCCGTGGAAGCACTTGCTACAGAAATTACGGAACAGACAATTTTTTGAGAGGAAAATGCGGTATGAACGTATTGGTAGTGACAAATAATCCGGCAGCCGGAGAAAAACTGGAAAAGCTGGGTTTCCGTGTGGAGCTGACAGAGGGGAGCGCCAAACAAAGCCTGCTCCATGCCAGGGACCTGGTCATTAATGGCTGGCATCTGGCTGCTGACCCCAGAGGCGGCTACAACAAAAGATATAATCCCTGCCATACGGTATTTTTGTGTGATGAGGCCTGCAGCAATATGGGAGAGGATGTGCTGGTGCTGGAAAAACTGGCACAGTTTCGTGATTCCCCTTATCGCCCGGATGACCCTCACACGGATTTGGAGCTTAAAGACTTTCAAACATTGGACACGTCAATTGCTTTGAGAACCACGGAGCATCTGAAGAACTATATGGACGAATCATCTTTTAAGAAAGTGAGGAAAGAATGAATAAAAAGCTTAATTTTGGCAGGGTCGTCACCATTGGCGGCGCATTCATCGCATTTGCTATTGGTTCAGGTTTCTCTACAGGTCAGGAAATCATGCAGTTTTTTGCAGCATATGGAAAAGAGATATTTCTTTGCGCGGTTGTTTTCTTTATTGGTAATCTCTATATGAACTATAATTTCCTCGAGGCAGGCCGCAAAGGCCAGTTTGAGAAAGGAAGCCAGGTATTTAACTATTTCGGCGGAACATACATAGGCCTGTTTTTTGACTGGTTCTCTGTTATTTTTTCCTTTGCCTCTTACTTTGTCATGATTGCAGGCGCGGGAGCTACCCTGCAGCAGCAGTTTGGAATTCAGCCTGCCATTGGCGCTGTAATTATTGCTGCTCTCGCAGGTGTGACGGTAATGCTGGGACTCAGCAAGCTGGTTGATATCATAGGAAAAATCGGTCCTGCAATTATCGTCCTCTGCCTTCTTGCAGGCCTTGTAGGCATTATGAACGGAAATCTCAGCTTCTCAGAAGCAGAGGTCCTGATTCCCGGCTCCGGTATCATAGCGGCATCGGGCACATGGTGGGGTTCCATGATATCCTATCTTGGTTTTGGCATGCTCTGGTTCGCGCCGTTTCTGGCAGCCATTGGCAAGGAGGAGGAGAATCCCAAGGATGCCCAGTACGGTACAATCATGGGTGTTCTTGTCCTGACCCTGGCGGTTTTGATTGTGGGCAGCGCATTGATTAAGAATATAGATTTGGTTGGCGCATCCCAGATTCCGCTTCTGCTGATTCTGCATCAGAGCAGTCCCTTCCTTGCAACTGTTTTCAGCGTGGTGATTTTTGCCGGAATTTACACAACAGCCTGTCCGCTTCTCTGGACACCGGTAAACCGGGTGGCCAAGGAAGGAACTAATACCTACAAGATTGTTGCCATTGTTCTGGCAGCTGCCGGCTGCGTCATTGGATTGGTAGCGCCTTATGCAGCTATTGTAAATTTTATTTATGCTGTTAACGGCAAGGTCGGTTTCCTGCTGGTGGCATTGGTTATTATCAAGAATGTCAGGGATGCGGCGGCTGGTAAGAAATCATAACTGTAAATCACCCACTTTGTCTGCCGGCGGATTTCCTTCCGCCGGCAGTATGAATTGCGAGTATATGAAATGAGAAAAAAATCTTCTGCGTGGCTGGTAATCATTTGTGCTGTATCAGGCGCTGTTGCGGTTGCCATAGCCCAAAATAAAGTACTGCCCTGTATGGACGTCATTCAGGATAGTTTCCATATAGATATGGCGTCTGCAGGATGGCTCTCATCTGTATTCAGCGTCATGGGGATAGTCACGGCGTTCCCTGCGGTAATGACAGTCAATAAGCTGGGGGCAAAAGCCAGCTGCCTTATCTCTGTGGGCTGCAGCATCCTGGGAGCTGCCATAGGACTGATTTCCCGTTCTTTTCTGTTGATACTTTTTAGCCGGGTAATAGAAGGCGTTGGCGCCGGACTGATATCCATTGCAGTACCCAATCTTATCGCCATGTGGTTTCCGCCGGAAAGCAGAGGGCTGCCAACCGGAATCTGGACTTCATGGCAGTATGTCGGACAGTCTGTGTGCTTTTTCTTTGGAGCGCTTATTTCCGCGGAGACTGGCTGGAAGGGAGTCTGGGTGTTCAGCCTTTTGATTGCGGCCATTTGCTTTGTATTAAATGTTATCTTTGTGCGAGCTCCGGAGCACGGTGAAAATCGTGCCGTAGACTGCAGTGATTCAGCCTTTTCAGCCTTCGGTAATAAAAATGCATGGCTGGTCAGCATTTCCATTTTCTGCTTCTGTTTCGCGTCATTTGGTTTTATAACGTGGGCAGCTGCCTGTTGGACGGAAACTTTGGGAATGGACGGAACCAGGGCTAATCATTATATCAGTCTCTTTGCCGCTATCTCCCTGCCGATGGTGCTGTTAACAGGTTGGATTTTAGACAGGGTCAACCGGAAAATCTTTGGAATCATTGTATTTATTTTCTATGCCTTTGCGGTTGCCGGAGCCTTCGTGCTGCCTTCCCCAGGATGGGTCGTTGTCTTTGTTATGCTGTACCCTTTCTTTGAAAGCGGGGTTATTACAGCCTTATGGACCATCATATCCCAGGTCGCGGGAAGCAGCTCAGAAATTAACTCTGCCGTGGCCCTGCTGACATTGAGTTCTAATATCGGGATGCTGGTGGGGCCGCCGATGGCAGGTTTATGCATCAGTACTTTTGGCTGGACAGCCGCCGCTTTATTGGTGGGCGGGGTATCCATGGCAGGCGCAGCCTGCATCATGCTGGTAAAGA
>OHBR01001012.1_pt1 | contig 11542 bp, 10 predicted proteins | sample 1577461 | NCBI WGS metagenome assembly OHBR01 (sample SAMEA3879579, study PRJEB24766) | human gut metagenome | biome: human-associated habitat; feature: feces | place: USA | collected 1985/1987
GAGGAAGCTACACAGCAGGAACAGACAACAAAAACATCAGTGACATCGGGTGTTTGCCGCCCGAAACAGTTGTTGAGAAAGTGAGGTTTATTGTCACAGGAAGTCAGCACGGATACCGTCCAAAGCCGGTCAGACGCAAAGACATTCCAAAACCAAACGGAAAAACTCGCCCGTTAGGCATTCCCTGTATCTGGGACAGACTGATACAGCAATGTATAAAGCAGGTTCTGGAACCAATCTGCGAAGCAAAATTCAGCGATAACAGTTATGGATTTCGTCCAAACCGTTCCGTTGAACACGCAATGCAGAGAACCTACACCATGCTCCAACGCATGAATCTGCACTATGTGATTGAGTTTGACATTAAAGGCTTTTTCGATAATGTAAATCACAGTAAGTTGGTGCGGCAAATATGGGCATTGGGAATACATGATAAGCAGTTGATTTTTATTATCAAGCGGATTCTGAAAGCACCGATTAAAATGCCGGACGGCTCTACTATCATTCCAGACCGGGGCACGCCGCAGGGTGGTATCATTTCACCACTGCTTGCCAATATCGTGTTGAATGAGTTGGATAAATGGATAGAGAGCCAATGGCAGAACCACCCACTTGTAAAGGAATACGGGTATGAGAGAAAAATCGGAAACTCGATTACTTTTGACCGGAGCAAAGCATTTCTCAAAATGAGGAAAACGGGTCTGAAAGAAATGTATATCGTGCGGTATGCAGATGATTTTAGAATCTTCTGTCGGAACAAAGAGGACGCTCTGAGAACAAAAGAAGCTGTAACGGAGTGGATAACCGAGAGGTTGAGGCTCGAAGTATCGCCGGAGAAAACAAGGATAGTCAATGTCAGAAAACGCTATTCAGAATTTCTCGGATTCAAGATACGGGTCAGACCGAAAAGCAATAAGTACATCGTGCAATCCCACATCTGCGACAAAAAGTTAGAGCTGGAACGCCAAAAACTGGTGGAGCAAGCAAAACGAATTGCCAGACCGTCCGAGGGAAAAAGACCTTTGGACGAAATACGGCTATACAATTCAATGGTTCTTGGAATACAGAATTATTATCAGCTTGCTACCTGTATCAGCATTGATTGCAGGAAAATCCATAGGCAGGTTATGACGGTTTTAACAAATCGGCTCAATACAGAAACCGGGTGCAAACTTGTTCGTGAGGGCGGCACTATGACCCAGAGCGAAAAGGAACGGTTTGGAAAGTCGGCAATGGTGCGGTATGTATCAGGAATCGACCAACCAATCTACCCTATTGCTTACATCAAGAACAAGATACCAATGGCGAAGAAAACGGCAGTATGCAGTTACACGGCTGACGGGCGGGCATTGATACACACGAACCTAAGTCTAAACTCATTTGTTCTGACTGGTTTGAGAAGCCAACCGTCTGGTGGTCGAAGCACAGAACTCACAGACAGCAGGATTTCATTATTTTCTGCTCAGCGTGGAAAATGTGCATTATGCGGAGAACTTTTTGAAAATGCGGCTGAAATAGTATGTTGGCTAAAAACTCCGGCAGAAATGGGCGGTAAGGAACGCTATCAGAATATGATTTTGTTCAACGAGAGATTTCTTCCGCTTCTGCAAGATTGTCCGCAAAATGAGCTGAAAGCGATAGCTGATACTTTCAAGGCGACAAAGGAACTGATGTTAAAAGTGAACAGTTTGCGTGAGCAGGCTGGTTTGTCAGCAATAGAAATATAATATTTTCATTTGGAGATTGATTAAATGCTTGTGAAAACAACCGATGGAACGCCGGATGCGGTGAAAGTCGCATGTCCGGTGTGGAGTGGGGGAAAATCCGGCGATAACCTCAAAGGATCACCTATCACTATAAGCGGAACGCCTCTATTATTCCGCACTGATCGGCTACATCTGGTATGAGGCTACGGAGGAAGAAAAGAATTTCATCACACTTCTGGACCTTATCAATGCCAGTGAAGCCAGAGAGGACGACGAGACTTATCAAAGCCCGGTGGACCTGCTCTTTTCTCAGTTGGAGGAACGGGAGCCGGACCACTTCGCCGTCAAGCAGTACCGCAAATTCAAGATGGCGGCGGGCAAGACCTTAAAATCCATCCTCATTTCCTGCGGTGCCCGGCTTGCTCCCTTCGACATCAAGGAGCTGCGGGACCTGATGGAATATGACGAACTGGAACTGGATACCCTGGGCGACCAAAAGACGGCGCTGTTTGTGATCCTTTCGGATACGGACAGCACTTTCAATTTCGTGGCCGCCCTCATGTATAGTCAGCTTTTCAATCTGCTCTGCGACAAGGCGGATGACTTCTACGGTGGGCGGCTGCCCGTTCATGTCCGTCTGATCCTGGACGAGTTTGCCAACATCGGCCAGATACCGAATTTCGATAAGCTGATTGCCACCATCCGAAGCCGTGAGATATCGGCTTCTATTATTTTGCAGTCGCAGAGCCAGTTAAAGACCATCTACAAGGACGCGGCAGATACCATCGTCGGTAACTGTGACAGCACCTTGTTTTTGGGAGGCAAAGAGAAATCCACGCTCAAGGAAATTTCGGAGCTGCTGGGGAAAGAGACCATTGATCTCTATAACCAGTCCGAAAACCGGGGCAGCCAGGTTTCCCACGGCCTCAGTTATCAGAAATTAGGAAAGGAGTTGATGACCCAGGACGAATTGGCAGTGATGGACGGCGGCAAGTGTATTTTCATGCTGCGGGGCGTGCGCCCGTTTCTTTCAGACAAGTACGACCTCACCCGGCACCCGAATTACAGATACACGGCCGACGCCGACCCTAAAAATGTCTTTGACATGGAACGGTATATGAAGAAGCAGCGTGCCGTGGTAAAACCCACGGACACCTTCGATGTGTACGAGATTGACGCAACAACTTAACCCAAAATCAAAAACATTTTTTAGGAGGATTATTTTATGGAATTTTTCAACAGTGCAGTTGGTGTTTTGCAGACTCTCGTAGTGGCCCTGGGCGCAGGTCTTGGTATCTGGGGCGTTATCAACCTTCTGGAAGGTTACGGTCAGGACAACCCTGCTTCCAAAAGCCAGGGTATGAAACAGTTGATGGCCGGCGGCGGTGTCGCCCTCATCGGCATCACCCTTGTACCTCTGCTCTCCGGCCTGTTCGGTTGATCGTCCGGCGGTGATCGCTTATGGGCGGCATACTCGACAAACTCGATGAATGGCTCCGAGGGCTGCTCATCGAGGGGATCACGGGAAACCTGTCGGGCATGTTCGATACGGTCAATACCAAAGTAGGCGAGATCGCCGGTGAAGTGGGACAGACGCCGCTGGCATGGAACAGCGGCGTCTTTTCCATGATCCGCAATCTCTCTGAAACGGTGATCGTCCCGATCGCCGGGGTTATCCTGACATTCGTAATGTGTTATGAGCTGATCCAGCTTGTGACAGAGAAAAACAATCTGCATGATGTAGATACCTGGATGTTCTTCAAGTGGATTTTCAAGACCTTCTGTGCCGTCCTCATTGTGACAAACACATGGAATATCGTCATGGGTATCTTCGATGTGGGGCAAAGTGTTGTGAACAGCAGCGCGGGTGTCATCATCGGAAATACCTCCATTGATATCAGCAGCGTCATCACGGATATGGAGGCGCAGCTTGAAGCCCTGGGCACGGGAGAACTGTTCGGGCTGTGGTTTCAGTCCCTTTTTGTGGGACTTACCATGAACGCCCTTTCCATCTGTATCATGCTTGTCATTTACGGCCGCATGATCGAGGTGTATTTGACAACTTCTGTTGGACCGATTCCGCTTGCCACTATGACAAACCGGGATTGGAGCCATACAGGACAGAACTACTTGAAATCTCTGTTTGCATTGGCGTTCCAGGCATTTCTAATCATGGTGTGCGTGGGAATCTACTCTGTTTTGGTACAGAGTATCGCCACGGACGGAAATATCTCAGGCGCGATATGGGCCTGCATGGGCTACACGGTCCTGCTGTGCTTCGCCCTGTTCAAGACCGGCAGCCTCTCTAAGAGCCTGTTCGGAGCGCATTAAGGAGGCTTGATAAATTGGCGTATGTAACCATTCCAAAGGATTTGACGAAAGTAAAATCCAAAGTGCTGTTTGGGCTTACCAAACGGCAGCTTATATGTTTCGGAGCGGCGGCACTCATCGGAGTACCGCTTTTCTTTTTGCTCAGACGCACGGCCAGTAACAGCGCCGCCGCGTTCTGCATGATTATCGTCATGCTCCCGTTCTTTCTGCTCGCCATGTATGAGCGGCATGGTCAACCCCTGGAGGTGGTGGCCGGACAGGTCATCCGCTGTATGTTCCTGCGGACGAAGGAACGGCCTTACCAGACAAACAATTTCTACGCAGCCCTGGAGCGGCAGGCCCAGGCGGAAAAGGAGGTGAAAGCCATTGTTCAGAAAGCGAAAGCCAGAGCCGCAGGCACGACAGGCGGCAAAACCCACGGTAAAGCTAACCGCTGCGGAAAAGCGTGAGATCAGCCGTATTCTGGAAACCGCCAGAGGCGACGGCAAGGTACATTCCGCACAGGACACTTTACCGTTCCGCCAGATGTACCCGGACGGCCTGTGCAAGCTGGACGACCACACCTGGTCGAAGTGTATCGAGTTCGAGGATGTGAATTATCAGCTTGCAAAGCCTGACGACCAGACGGCGATCTTTGAAGCCCTCTGCGATATGTATAACGCCCATGACGCTTCTATCGGGATGCAGCTTTCCCTTGTGAGCCGCCGCATGAACCGGGAGGATTTTGTGAAGCGTATCGAGATCGCGGCGCAGGGAGATCACTTCGACCATATCCGTGAGCTTTACACGCAAATGCTCCGCAAGCAGCTTGAACGGGGCAACAACGGTCTTATCAAAACAAAGTACCTGACCCTCACCATCGAGGCACGGGACAGCAAAACCGCACGGGCACGATTTTCCCGAATCGTCATGGACGCCCTCAACCATTTCAAGGTCATGGGCGCTCTGGCAAAGGAGCTTGGCGGCAAGGAGTGGCTGGAAATGCTCCACGGCATCCTGCACCCGGACGGGGAACGGTTTGCCTTTGAATGGAGCTGGCTTGCCCCTTCCGGCCTGTCGGTTCAGGATTTTATCGCACCATCTTCCTTCCGCTTCGGTGAAGCACGGAAGTTCACGATGGCGGATAAATTCTGTGCCGTGTCCTTTCTGCAGATCAGCGCACCGGAAATGGATGACCGTATGCTCACCGAACTGCTGGATACGGACAGCGGGCTGCTTGTCAGCCTCCATATCCGCAGCATGGATCAAAACGAGGCAATCAAAACGGTCAAGCGGAAGATCACCGACATTGACAGTATGAAGATCGACGCACAGAAAAAGGCGGTGCGGGAAGGTTTCGATATGGATATCATCCCCACCGACCTTGCCACCTACGCAGGCGAGGCAAAGAATATCCTCCGTGACCTGCAAAGCAGAAATGAGCGAATGTTCCTGATGACCTTCCTGGTGGTGAACTTTGCGGACAGCAAGCAAAAGCTGGAGAATGATCTTCTCCGTGCGGCAAGCGTGGCGCAGAAATATAACTGCTCCCTGGTGCGGCTGGACTTTCAGCAGGAGGACGGCTTCGTGTCGGCTCTGCCCCTGGGTGTCAACCGCATTAAGATACAGCGCGGGCTTACCACTTCGGCGGTGGCGGTGTTCGTTCCCTTCACCACACAGGAGATTTTCCACGGCGGCGAAGCTCTCTACTACGGGCTCAATGCCACTTCCGGCAACATGATCCTTGCTGACCGCAAAAAGCTGAAAACGCCCAACGGCATGATCTTAGGTACGCCCGGCAGCGGCAAGAGTTTTTCAGCAAAGCGTTCCATCGTGGGTGTGTTCCTGAATACAAAGGACGATATCTTGATCTGCGACCCGGAGGCAGAATATTTTCCGCTGGTGAACCGTCTGGAAGGCCAGGTCATCAAAATCTCGCCTACCAGCACGCAGTATGTGAACCCTATGGATATCAACCTCAATTACAGCGAGGATGATAACCCGCTGGCGTTGAAATCTGACTTTATCTTGTCGTTCTGTGAACTGGCGGCAGGCGGCCGGAACGGTCTGGAGCCGGTGGAAAAAACGGTCATTGACCGTGCCGTGCGGATCGTGTACCGCCCCTATATCGCAGACCCCCGCCCGGAGAATATGCCGCTGCTGGAAGATTTGTATGACGAGATCAAACGGCAGCCGGAGCCGGAGGCGCAGCGGATCGCGGCGGCACTGGAGCTGTATGTGCATGGCAGTTTGAATGTTTTTAACCACCGCACCAATGTGGATATCAACAACCGCATTGTCTGCTTTGATATCAAGGAGCTGGGAAAGCAGCTCAAAAGCCTGGGTATGCTGGTGATCCAGGACCAGGTATGGAACCGTGTTTCCCAAAACCGGGATCAGGGCAAATCCACCTGGTACTTCGTAGACGAGTTCCACCTTCTGCTGCGCGGCGAGGTTGGTTCCTGGAGCGTGGAGATTTGGAAACGCTTTCGCAAATGGGGCGGTATCCCCACGGGAATTACGCAGAACATCAAGGACCTGCTTTCCTCCCCGGAGATCGAGAACATCTTTGAAAACAGCGATTTTGTGTACCTTCTGAACCAGGCCAGCGGAGACAGGAAAATTCTCTGCGAGCGCCTGAATATCTCCAACCAGCAGGCGGCGCATATCAGCAACGCAGGCCCCGGCGAGGGGCTGATCTTCTTCGGCAATGTGATCCTGCCTTTTGTGGATGACTTCCCGAAGGACAACGAGCTTTACAGCATTATGACAACCAAACCTGGTGAAACCGGGAAAGGAGAAAACGAACATGAATGATCCCCGCTATTTGCATACAGAAGAAAAACAGGAAGGTGAAACCTTCTTTGATGTGATGAACCGGCTGATCGCCAGAAGCAAGGCGGTCACGGCGGATATGGAGGCGGTCCTTGCGGAGCTGGAAAGTGAGATCGAACCGTTCCGTGCGCCGAAGAACCATGAATAAACTGACCCATGTGAGCCTGTTTTCCGGCATTGGCGGTCTGGACCTGGCGGCAGAGGCTGCCGGGTTTGAAACCGTCTGCCAGTGTGAGTGGGCGGATTTTCCGCACTCCGTCCTCTCCGCACGATGGCCGGATGTTCCCAGGTTCCGGGATATCACTACTTTTACGAAGGAGGCGTTTTTTGAAAAAACAGGACTTGAAACAGTTACCGTTATCTCAGGCGGCTTTCCCTGTCAGCCCTTCTCCACCGCCGGAAAACGGAAGGGCTTTGCGGATGAACGCTACCTGTGGCCGGAAATGTGCCGCGTTATTACCGAGCTGCGGCCCCGTTGGGTGCTTGGGGAAAATGTTGCTGGCTTCATCAATATGGGGCTCGACAAAACGATCTTTGACCTGGCAAAAGCGGGATACGCTGTTCTCCCATTCGTATTTCCGGCTTGCGGCGTCGGCGCATGGCATGAGCGCCAGCGAACTTTTATCGTCGCGGCTGATGTTTCCCACACCCCTTGCCTCCGACAACAACACCGCCAGGGACGCGGCAAGCCTGGATGTGTTCCTGTCGGACAATGGGATATTCCGCAAGAGGAACCGAAACGGGGCGATTTGGAGCCTGAACCTGTCGGCGGCGGTATTCTATCTGACCCCGGTGGCGTCGGACGGTTTCCGCTCGACCTTGAAGCCATCGGCCTTCGATCCGACGAAGAAGGACGGGAACCTGTCGGCGCAGATCATCTTCCAGGAGCGGCCGGTGTCCGAAACGGCAGCACTGAACCCGGATTGGGTGGAATGGCTCATGGGCTTCCCGAAAGGATGGACGGACGTATCCTCTGGGCCGTCGAGCCCGAAGGAATCCCCCGCATGACCGAACGCATGGATGACAGGGCGCTGCGGCTGAAAACTTTGGGAAATGCGGTCTGCCCGCCCCAGGCCTATCCCATTTTTCGCTATATCGCCATGATCGAAAATGGCACCTGCGGCGACTTTTGTCCCTATGGAAAGGAAGGTGACTGCCTATGAGGGAACTGAAAGCAACCGATAAGATCACGCAGAAAATGACCCGTGACGGCGCGGTATCGGAAAACCTTGCCACGGGAGAGGTGGAACATATCAGCAGCCGGGAGCCGGAAACGGAACTGTCCGCTTCTTCGGAAGAATCCGCTGGCGCTGCGGCTGACCTTGCCCTGCGTGCGGCGGAACGCCATGAGAGGAAAGCCGCACGAAAAGCGGAAAAGGCTGATACCCAGGCAGTGCGGGATGGTTCTGCCGCAAGGCAGCGCCCGTCCTCCCGCCTGCAATTTACCGAGGAAGAACGTGCCGATCCCGCACTTGGAAAGTACATCGACCGTTCCGACCGTGCGGCGGACAGGCTGGACGCGGCAAAGGCCGCTATCCCCACAAAGAAAGTCCTCCGCACCGAGCGTATTTTTGACGAGACAGCCGGAAAAGGCAAAACGCAGCTTCACTTTGAAGAAGTGGAGAAACGCCCCAACGGACGCCTGCGGCACAATCCGCTTTCCCGGCCGGTCCATGAGATCGTCCATGCTGCCCATGCGAAGGTACATGAGGTGGAACAGGAAAATGTGGGTGTGGAGGCCGGACACAAGGGCGAGGTGCTGACAGAGCGTGGGCTTACCTACGGAAAAGGCAAAGTCCGTGCCGCCGTCCACCATCACCGCACAAAGCCCTGGCGTGACGCGGCGAAGGCAGAGCAGGCTTCGGTCAAGGCAAACGCCGAGTACCTTTATCAAAAGGCACTGCATGATGATCCTGCATTGGCGGCTTCTAACCCGGTATCCCGCTTTCTGCAGAAACAGCGGATCAAGCGGAACTATGCAAAGGAGCTGAGGCAGGCAGAGAAAACCGCAAAGAACACAGCGGCCACGGCGAAAAGTGCGGCGCAGAAAGCAAAGGACGCCTTCAAGGAAACATTCCTCTACATCAAGCACCATAGCCGGGCGGTGCTATTGGTAATCGGCATTGGCGCCTGTGTTGCTCTGCTGTTTGGCGGGGTATCTTCCTGTTCCATGATGGCTGGCTCCGGCGTGGGCGGCGTGTTCACTTCCTCTTATCTCTCCGAGGACACGGATATGCTGGCTGCGGAGGCGGCCTACTGCGAACAGGAGCAGGAGCTTCAATATGAGCTGGACCACTATGAGGCTCTGCACCCCGGATATGACGAATACCGTTTTGATCTGGATGAGATCGAGCATGACCCTTATGTGCTGATCTCCATTCTCACGGCGTTCCATGAAGGGGTGTTCACCATCGACGAGGTTCAGGCGGAGCTGCAAATGCTCTTTGAAAAGCAGTACATCCTGACGCAGACCGTGGAAGTGGAGGTGCGCTATCGGACGGAGACACGGACAGACAGCGAGGGAAATGACTATGACGTGGAAGTACCGTACAACTACTATATCTGCAAGGTAAAACTGGAAAACTTCGACCTAACCCATGTGCCGGTCTACATCATGGACGAGGAAACACTTTCCCTGTATGCGGTCTATATGGCAACGCTGGGAAACCGGGAAGATTTATTCCCAGGCTCTGGCTATGTGGACAAGTACACCAAACCGCCCACCACCTATGATATCCCGCCTTCCGCACTGGAAGATGAAACCTTTGCAGCGCTCATTACCGAGGCAGAGAAGTACATCGGTTATCCTTATGTCTGGGGCGGCAGCAATCCGAACACTTCTTTTGATTGCTCCGGCTTCGTATCCTGGGTGCTGACGCAAAGCGGCGTCTGCAATACGGGCAGGCTGGGAGCCCAGGGGCTCTACAACATTTCCACCCCGGTATCCTCTGCCAACGCAAGACCCGGCGACCTGATCTTTTTCGTCGGCACTTACGATACACCGGGCGTTTCCCATGTGGGTATCTATGTGGGAGGCGGAAAAATGCTGCACTGCGGCGACCCCATTCAGTATGCAGATATCAACACAAGCTACTGGCAATCCCACTTTTACGCTTTCGGGCGACCGCCCTACAACTAAAAAACGATATGGAGGTAATTTGATTTATGGCAACGACACAGAAGATCCGCAATGACATTGCGAAAACCAAAGAAAAGATCGCGGAGCAGCAGAAACGCCTTCGTGCGCTGGAGACCCAGCTTGCGGAGGAAGAAAATCTGGAAATCGTCCGCATGGTGAAAGCCGTGAAGATGGACAACAAGGAGTTGACCGCTTTCCTGAAAGCCTATGCCAGCGGTATGATCTCCCTGCCGGAAGGTATGCTGCAGGAGGGCAACACCGAGAATGAGGAAACGGAGGGATACGAGGATGAAACATAACTTTATGACAAAAATGGCATCGGCTCTTTTGGCGGTGGTGCTCAGCACTGCCGCTTTTTCTGTCACCGCCTTTGCCAGCGGCGGCGAGGAAACCACGGAGTCCGTGGCTGAACAGGAAACGGCTGGGGATGTCTCTGATCTGCTTTCCGCTCTGGCAGGCAGCCAGGTCACGGTATCCGTCACCGAGGATGGTATCCAGTTCAGTTCCGGCGAAAATGACTCTGAGCAGACCGGCACCGTCACCACGGGCGGCGGCAATCTGAATGTCCGCACGGGCGCTGGAATGGATTATACCGCCTTCGCCCAGCTTCCCAACGGAACGACCGTGAAGGTGATCGGCACGGACGGCGACTGGCTGAAGGTCATCCTGCCGGAGAAAGTTGGCTATGTCTATTCCGGCTACATGACGGTAAGTGACGGCGAGGCTGGCTCCGGGGGAGGTTCTTTCTCTCTGGACGCGGAAACGCTGGAAAATCTGCTGGGGATGCTGGGCGGCGGTCTGAATGGCGGTGCCGCCCTGACGCCGGACGGGAACCTTTCGCTGATCGACGATATCGGCAGCCCTACCACCAGCGGCAAACAGTTTATCACAGTGGAAACGAAGAACGGCAATGTGTTCTATCTCATTATCGACCGTGACGACGAGGGCGAGGAAACCGTGCATTTTCTGAACCAGGTGGATGAAGCCGACCTCATGGCACTCACGGAGGACGGAGAAAAGGCGGAAACGCCTATTGTCTGCACCTGTACGGAGAAGTGCCAGGCCGGAGCGGTCAATACCGCTTGCCCGGTCTGCGTAAAAAACCTTAGTGAATGTGTTGGCACAGAACAGAAAGCTGCGGAGCCCACCGAACCGGAGAATCCGGAACCCGAAAAGAAAAGCAATACCGGGGCGATCCTGACGGTGCTGCTGATCCTTGCAGCCGGAGGCGGCGCGGCGGTCTATTTCCTGGTGCTGAAACCGAAGCAGGGCAAGAAAGTTCCCGCTGATCTGGATGATTTCGACCTGGAGGATGAAGAAGAATACCTAACCGAGGACGAGGAAACGGAGGAAAAGAATGAGTAAACTGATTATTGCGGAAAAACCGAGCGTGGCAAAATCTATCGCGTCGGCCCTGGGTGCTTCATCCAGGGCTGATGGCTTTTATGAGGGCAGCGGCCTTCTCGTATCCTGGTGCGTTGGGCACCTGGTATCCCCGATGGATGCTGGCGGCTATGACGAGCGTTTCAAGAAGTGGCGCTATGACGACCTG
>OHBR01001014.1_pt1 | contig 11532 bp, 9 predicted proteins | sample 1577461 | NCBI WGS metagenome assembly OHBR01 (sample SAMEA3879579, study PRJEB24766) | human gut metagenome | biome: human-associated habitat; feature: feces | place: USA | collected 1985/1987
GCATTATAGGCAATTTGGCGAACTGGCTCTTCCAAAGCACGGAGTACAATATTACGTCCTGTAGCGTCGTCACCTTCAAGATCAAGTTCAGCAACCTTAGCAATGACGTTAACAAGAGCTGTACCTCCACCTGCTACGATACCTTCTTCAACAGCGGCACGAGTAGCGTTAAGGGCATCTTCGATACGAAGTTTCATTTCTTTAAGGGCTGTTTCAGTGGCTGCACCAACCTTAACGACAGCAACCCCACCTGACAATTTAGCCAAACGTTCTTGAAGTTTTTCACGGTCAAATTCAGATGTTGTTGTTTCCAATTGAGATTTAATGAGGTTAACACGGTTAGCAATGGCTTCTACGCTTCCTGCTCCTTCAACGATAACTGTGCTATCCTTATCCACAGTTACTTTCGAAGCCTGACCAAGTGCTGCCATAGTTGCATCCTTAAGTTCAAGACCAAGATCCTCAGTAATAACAGTTGCTCCAGTCAATACGGCAATGTCTTCTAACATCGCTTTACGGCGGTCACCAAAGCCAGGTGCCTTAACAGCAACAACATTGAAAGTTCCACGAATCTTGTTAAGAACAAGTGTTGGAAGAGCTTCACCATCCACATCATCAGCAATAATCAAAAGTGGACGACTGGTCTTAAGCACTTCTTCCAAGAGTGGGAGGACATCTTGAATATTTGAAATTTTCTTGTCAGTCACAAGGATAAATGGATTTTCAAGATCTGCGACCATTTTTTCATTATCAGTAACCATGTACTGAGAAAGATAACCACGGTCAAACTGCATACCTTCAACCACTTCGAGTTCTGTCTCCATACCACGAGACTCTTCAATAGTGATAACACCGTCATTACCAACGCGTTCCATTGCTTCTGAAATGTATTCACCAACTTTTTCAGAGCGAGATGAAACCGCTGCGACTTGAGCAATAGCTTCTTTATTAGCAACTGGTTGAGCAATGGCTTTAAGCTCTTCCACGGCTGTAGCTACAGCTGCTTCAATCCCACGACGGATACCGATTGGATTAGCACCAGCCGTTACATTTTTTAGACCTTCACGGACAATAGCTTGTGTCAAAACAGTGGCTGTAGTTGTTCCGTCACCTGCAATATCGTTCGTTTTTGAAGCCACTTCGCTGACAAGCTTAGCACCCATATTTTCAAAGTGATCTTCGAGTTCGATTTCTTTAGCAATTGTTACACCATCATTAGTGATAAGAGGTGAGCCAAAAGCTTTTTCCAAAACCACGTTACGACCTTTAGGACCAAGCGTTACCTTAACTGTATCAGCCAAAGTATCAACACCACGGACCATTGCTGCGCGTGCATCTGATGAAAATTTAATATCTTTTGCCATAGTTACTCCTTCTTTATCTTAGTTTATATCTGATTAGCATAGACCTAAGCTAGGACTGCTAAAATATCTGCTTCACGGATAATTGAAACGGAATCATCTCCGTCTTTAACATTGACACCTGCACCATTTTCAACAAGAACTTTATCGCCTGCTGCAACACTAGGTGCAATCAATTCACCAGTAAGAGTACGGATTCCTTCACCTACTGCCAAAACCTCAGCAGTCTTTGTAGCTTCATGACTAGCTCCTGCCAATACAAAGCCACTAGCTGTTTTTTCTTCTGTTTCTTCAAAATGGACAACGATACGATCGCCCAATGGTTTCAATGCCATACCAATTACCTCCAAATGTTATTTGTTATTAGTAACGTGTGAAACGTTATTTTTAGCACTCATAAACTATGAGTGCTAATCCATATATTTATTTTAGCACTTGGTCAAAAATAGTCAAGAAAAAACTACCCAAAATCTGAACTTTGGATAGTTTCTTTTTTTGTTTATTAACCGAGCACCAAGGCATCGTCATTGAGGACTTGTCCACTATTTTTGTGGAAGAGGTCCATAAGTTCTGCAACAGTGAGGTTTTTCTTTTCCTCACCTCGCACATCGACGACGATTTTTCCGTGATAGAGCATGACTAGACGGTTCCCATATTCGATAGCATGTTCCATATTATGGGTAATCATAAGGGTTGTCAATTCTTGTTCTTCAACGATCTTACGTGTCAAATTCATGACCATATCACTTGTCTTAGGATCTAGGGCTGCTGTATGTTCATCCAAAAGCAAGATTTTTGGACGCACCAAGGTTGCCATAGCAAGTGTCAAGGCCTGACGTTGTCCACCTGACAAGAAATTAGCATCAGTCTTCATACGATTCTCAAGACCAAGACCAAGATCTACCAAGGCTTCCTTGAAGACTTGACGTTCGCTTTCAGTGATAGACTTTTTAAAAAAGCTACGTTTCTTACCACGACGATAGGCAATCGCCATATTTTCTTCGATAGAAAGGTTTGTCGCTGTCCCCATTCGAGGATCTTGGAAAACACGGCTAATATCTTTAGAGCGTTCATCTACAGATGCTTTCTTAATAGATTGTCCCTCCAACAAGATATCCCCCTCATCAATGCTAAGAACACCAGCGATTGAATTCATCAAGGTTGATTTACCAGCACCATTTCCCCCAATGACAGAGATAAAATCTCCCTGCTCAATGTCGAGATCCAAACCACGAAGGACGTGATTTTCATTGACTGTGCCTTTTTCAAAGGTCTTGTGAATCTGTTGTAAACTAAGTAAAGCCATTACTTGTCACCTCCTGGAGTCAAGGATTTGTTAGGTCTGATTTTCAATTTTTGGCGTACTTCTGGCACATAAAGGATGATAGCAAGCAAGATGGCTGAAGCCAATTTCAACATTTGAGCATCAACGTTCATGGCAAGGATAATAACCAAGACCAGACGGTAGAGAACAGCTCCTACAACAATTGACCACAGGCGTTTACCAAGTGGTAGATACTTGACGATAACTTCAGCCAAGATAATTGCAGCCAAGCCATTTACGATTGTACCAGTACCCATATTCATATCCGCATAGCCATTGTTTTGAGCTAAGAGGGCACCTGATAGGGCAATCAAACCATTGGAAATCATGTAGCCAAGAATCTTCATACGGTCAACCTTGATACCATTGGCTTCACCCATGGCAAGGTTATCACCTGTCGCACGAAGGGCCAGACCAACCTGCGTATTAAGGAGGACAACCAACATAAACACTACCAGACTAACAAAAATCAGTCCTAATAGAATCACACCATTCAGCTTAGACAAACCAAGCCCCGTCACCATAGTTACTAGCGTATTATGTCCTGATAGAGAGACATTGGCACTTCCAAGAACCAAAAGGTTAACGGAATAGAGCCCCGTTAAGGTAATAATCCCTGTTAAAAGTGCTGGTATCTTCATTTTCGTATGCATAAAGCCAGACACAGCTCCAGCAAGCATACCAGCCACAAAACCACCTAAAGTCGCAAAGATCGGGTTAATCCCACGGATAATCATGATAGTTGTCGTAGCAGCACCAAGTGGGAAGGCCCCTTCAGCTGTCAAATCAGCAAGGTCCAAAATACGGAAGGTAATGAAGACCCCAATAGCCATAATAGCCCAGAGGAGTCCCTGAGAAATGGCTGTTAGCACCACATTTGAAAATCCATTCTTCGATGACTTATTAACCTTAAGCTTAATGACACCTTTATCTTTTTTAGCAACTGGTTTGTCATCTTGTGTTGATGCCTTAGATTCCTCGTCACTAATACTAGAAACATCAATGCCAAGTTCTTTAGCCATGTCATGGTTAACCACAACATTTAGGGTTTTAGGATACTCGGCATCGACATCCTTGACCTTCTCACCTCGGAGAACACGGCCTGCCAACTTACCTGTTTGACGTCCAAGCGCTTCATAGTTAGTTCCATAAGTGAACAGGACACCTTTTTCTACACTACCAGCGTCACTACCAACAACTGGAACCTTAGTCTCTTTAGAAAGATCTACCAAGGTATTAATAGCACTAACAATGGTATTGTCAGTTGGGATGAAGATGACTTCGGTCTGACTCATCAAGCTCTTGGCTGTATCTTGGATATCATTGGTTGATGAAATTCCTTTGATAACCGTTTCAATACCAGCTTCCTTGAAGTATTTCTTGGCTTCTTCAACCTGAACTTCTGAGTTACGCTCGCTGGTCGTGTACATAATCCCAACTTTTTTAGTGTTTGGAAGGACCTTTTTCAACAACTCGACTTGTTTGTTGATTGGTGACATGTCGCTTGTCCCTGTCACATTTCCTCCAACATTGTCCATAGACTTAACCAGTTTAGCTGAGACTGGATCTGTAACAGCTGTAAAGAGAATTGGCTTGTCCTTTGTCAAACTACTCAAAGACTGGGCTGCTGGGGTTGCGATAGCCAACATAAGATCGTTATCTTCAATAAGCGACTGAGAAATCGTCTGCAAGTTAGACTGATCCCCTTGTGCATTCTGATAATCAATTTTGATGTTCTTACCGTCAACATAACCTTCCTCTTTGAGTTCTTCAATGAACCCTTTACGTGTCGCTGACAAGGAAGGATGTTCCACATATTGGAGCACACCGACGTGAACTAAATCTTTATTAGAAGCATTGGAACATGCTACCAAGAGGACAGCTGTGATAACAGCCATCATACTGACCAAGAATTTCTTCATCTTGTATACCTCTATTTTTTATTCTATCTATTTCCAATTTTCTTTTATGCTTTTTCCGAGACGATAGGGTCAAAAGAAAATTAAAAATAGACCACGGTATGAAAAAAACCAGTTAGGACAGGCCCAACTGGTTTTATGCATCTTGACTAGCACAGGCTAGCTTATGTCACCGGTTAGACCTATTCATCTAATCGGCTAATCCATCACAAAATGCTTTAGCTTCATAGATACAAACTGACTGACGCTTGTATCCTGAAACACAAACGTCCTATCTAAAGAAACTAAAGTAATAAAAAGCTTTAAGATTTCCCAAATGGGTCGCTTTGTTAAGCATGTGATGCCTCCGTAGTTATGATAGTTTTAAGTTTACACTATTTAGACAATTCTGTCAAATTGGAATTTACTCTCTTTTCTCTCAATTTATCATTGTCACTACAAAAGAAAAATCTCTTCCTGCTCCTGCAAGAAAAGATTTTTTAGATTAAGCATCTTGTTCGGTTGTTAAGATAGCAAGTGTTTCAATCAAGTTATCGGCATTAACTTCAATAGTATCACCAGTTGCCTTGATTTTAACTTCGACAACACCTTCGCTGGCTTTTTTACCAACTGTCACACGGATTGGAAGTCCGATAAGGTCACTATCAGAGAATTTAGAACCGACACGCTCATTACGATCATCTGTCAAGACATCATAGCCTTCAGCCATAAGAGCAGCTTCTAAACGTTCTGTCAAAGCATTGGCTTCCTCATCCTTAGTGTTAACTGTAATCAAGTGAACATCATACGGAGCCAATTCTTTAGGGAAGTTAATTCCCCATGCATAGCGGTACTGACCTTTTGGTGTCTTGTTAACAAAGAGACGTGCATGTTGTTCGATTACAGCTGACAAGATACGGCTAACACCGATACCGTAACATCCCATGATAATTGGAACAGCACGGCCATTTTCATCAAGAACGTTAGCACCCATACTTTCAGAGTAACGTGTCCCAAGTTTAAAGATATGACCAATCTCGATACCACGCGCAAACTGAAGGACACCTTGACCATCTGGTGAAATTTCACCCTCTTTAACTTCACGAATATCCACGTATTCTGCCTTGAAGTCACGCTCTGGGTTAACCCCTGTCAAGTGGTAACCATCTTCGTTAGCTCCAACAACCGCATTAGCCACATCTTGAACCTTACGGTCCGCAACGATGCGAACATTTTCAGGAAGGTTAACTGGACCAAGAGAACCGAAGTTAGCACCAAAGACTTGACGTGCTTCATCTTCCGTAGCTGGTTCGAGGAAATCAGCAGCAAGGTAGTTTTTCAACTTCACATCGTTAACCTGATCATTACCGACGAGAAGAGCCACTACTGGTTCATCATCAGCGATGAAAAGTAAAGTCTTGATGGTTTGTTCTTCTGGAACATTCAAGAAAGCAGCGACTTCATCAATTGACTTGCAATCTGGTGTTTCAACACGAGTCACTTCTTCTTGAGTCACAACCTTAGTCGCTGGTGTGTAGGCGTTTGTTGCCATCTCAAGGTTAGCTGCATAGCTTGACTCTGTAGAGTAGGCAATTGTATCTTCACCAGATACCAACCATGATGTCAATTCATTCTTGATTTCTTCCATGACATCTTCTGGAATCTCATCCAATGAAGCAATTGACTTGTCAAGAACTACCCAACGGTTGAGATCTGTACGCTCAGGAGTGACCGCCATAAATTCTTGAGAATCCTTACCACCCATGGCACCACCATCACCGATGATTCCCTTAAATTCAAGGCCAGCACGTGTAAAGATAGCCTCGTAAGCTTTACGGTAGTCTTCATAGGTTACATCCAAATCTTCATAGTTTTGGTGGAAACTATAAGCATCCTTCATGATAAATTCACGTGTACGAAGAAGACCGTTACGAGGACGTTTTTCATCACGGTATTTTGATTGGATTTGGTAGAGATTAAGTGGCAATTGTTTGTATGATTTAACCGCATCACGAACCAAGGCTGTAAACGTTTCTTCGTGAGTTGGACCGAGGATAAAGTCAGATTTATCACGGTTTTTCAATTTATAGAGGTCTTCACCGTAAGTTTCATAACGGCCTGACTCACGCCACAAATCTGCTGTCAAAAGCGCTGGCGCCAACATTTCAACCGCACCGATTTTTTCAAACTCCTCACGCATGATGGTTTTGAATTTCTCGATAGCACGATTTGCCAATGGCATATAAGCATAAATACCAGCAGAAACCTGACGCACGTAACCCGCACGTACCATAAGGGCATGACTGATAACTTGAGCATCACTTGGCATTTCACGAAGTGTTGGAATCAACATTTTACTTTGTTTCATCATTTACATACTAAGGAGGCTGGCCCTTGGGTCAAGTCCCTTAGACTTCCTTTCGTTTCTTTGTTTCTAATTAAAAGAAAGCACGCATAATATCATTCCAAGTGACTGCAATCATAAGAACAACCATGATAGCAACACCTGCAAGTGTAATATAGCTTTCAATTTCTTGATTAAGTGGTTTACGACGAATGGCTTCAATAATATTCATAACAATTTTTCCACCGTCAAGGGCTGGAATTGGGATAAGATTGAAAATTCCCAAGTTAATTGAGAGCATCCCCATAAGGTTAAGAATGGAAATCAAGCCACTTTCTGAAGCCTGGGCAGACATCTGGAACATAGCAACCGGTCCACCAAGTTTATTCAAACTAAAGTTGGTGATAAGCCCCTTAAGTGCCACGAGAATTTTGAAGGCCCCTTCCCAAGCCATTTGGAAACCACCAAAAATCTTATCTTTTAGACCTGTTTTTAAGGCAGGAGAAACACCCAAAAAGTAGCTACCTTGACTCTCCTTAGGTTTAACAGAGATCGTTTCTTCCTGACCGTTACTTCTCTTAACCGTCACAGAAAGGCTGTCACCTTTGGAGAATTTTTGAGTATTCTCTGTCAATGCTTCCTTCAAGCTGTCCCAATCAGTAACCTTGTCCTTATTGATAGCCTCGATGGCATCACCATTTTTCAATCCTGCCACCTGAGCAGCGCCTCCATCGGCTACCTGGATACGGTTGGTCGATATATCTTGAACACCACCTTGAACAAAGGCTAAGATAATAAAGACAAGCACCCCAAGAATGAAGTTATTCATAGGACCAGCAAAGTTGGTAATTAAGCGTCCCCAAATGCTAGCATTTTGATATTGGACATCCTTAGGAGCGATACGAAGTTCTGTACCATCCTCCTCAACGATAGTGGCATCATGGTCAACCTCATAGGTCTTGGTCTCATCTAGGACTAGACCTGTAATGGTTAACTTATCCTCCAAATCATAGGCAGTGACGTTCATAGGTAAAGCCGTCTGGTCAACCTGGCGATTCGAAAGGTTGATACGTCTTACCTTACCATCTGATCCAATCGTTAGACTAGCAGGACTACCTGTTTTAATCTCAGTTGTATCTTCACCCCAACCAGCCATACGGACATAACCACCCAAAGGGAGGATACGGATAGTATAAACGGTACCATCCTTACCAGTGTGTGCAAAAATTTTCGGTCCCATACCAATGGCAAATTCACGAACCAAAATTCCTGAACGTTTGGCGAAAAAGAAATGACCAAACTCATGGAAGACGACAATCACACAGAAAATCAGTAAAAAGGTAATAATAGCTTTCATCTAGACACCCCCACTCTTAAAAAAGTCCTAGGAAGTGCATGATTGGGAAAACGAAGATCCAGCTATCGCAACGGTCCAAAACACCACCGTGTCCAGGAATGAGATTGCCTGAGTCTTTAACGCCAAAGTGACGTTTAATAGCTGATTCAACCAAATCACCAAATTGACCAAAGATACTAAAGAGAATCGTACAGATAAGCAACCAGAAGAAGTTATGAGGGGCATAAACTCCGTGGTTAATCAAACCAAAGATAAGAGCCACAATGATTGCTGATAAGATACCACCGACACTACCTTCAATAGTCTTATTTGGTGATACTTTTGGCAATAATTTATTCTGACCAAATTGACGACCAAAGAGGTAAGCCCCAATATCCGTTGCCCAAACAATAAAAAGGGCAAAGAGAACCTTTTCCCAACTATCCAAACGTGCTGCAATGAGATTTTGTAAACCAAAACCAACATAAAAGGCAGATGCGATTGGATAAGCTGCATCATCAAAAGAATAGTGGTCGCTATTAAGGACAGTCCCTGCTAGAATCAAAAATGAAATAACAGCGAAACCTGTCACACTAGCATTTGTTGGAAGACTGATAAAATACTGATCAATCGGCACAGCCAAGATAAAAGCTGCCACCATTGATAAAATACCCTCGATAGAGAAAATCTCCAAGTGCTTCATGCGAAGCATCTCAGACACTGCAACCATGGCCATGGCTCCAACCAAAAGTTGGAAAGGAAGACCACCGATAAAGAGCAATGGGAGGAAAATGGCTGCTGCCACACCCCCACCAATTAAACGTTCTTGCATGAGAGGTCCTTTCTAGACACCACCGAAGCGACGGTGACGTTTATTGTAGTCAGAGATGGCTTGACGTAGCCCCTGCTGGTCAAAGTCTGGCCAGAAAACATCTGTGAAGTAAAACTCACTATAGGCAGATTGCCAAGGCAAGAAATTACTAAGACGAAGCTCGCCACTCGTACGGATAATCAAATCTGGATCACGGTAGAGGTAAGGCAATTTATCTGTCATCAAATGCTTAGCAATGAGATCTTCATCAATAGCTTCTGGACCGAGTTTTCCTGCTTCAACCTCTTTAGCAATCGCTTGAACAGCAGACACAATCTCCGCACGACCACCATAGTTCAGTGCAAAATTAAGAACCAAACCGGAATTATGTTTCGTCTGCTCAACTGCCTTTTCAAGAGCATCTAAGGTTTCCTTAGGCAGACGACTGTTATCTCCGATTGTCAAAATACGAACATTGTTTTTGTCTAATTCTGGTACATACTTGTTAAAAAATTCAACTGGCAAATTCATGATGAATTTCACTTCATCTTGTGGGCGTGACCAGTTTTCAGTTGAGAAGGCATAGACTGTCAATACCTTAACTCCAAGTTGTGACGCTTCGATAGTTACCTTTTGCAAGGCATCCATCCCAGCCTTATGCCCCATCACACGTGGTTGTAGACGTTTTTTAGCCCAACGGCCATTTCCATCCATAATAATACCAATATGGTTGGGAATATTGTCTAGAACCTCTTGATGAGATTTTTTTCTAAATTTAAACATGGAATATCCTCTAAATATAGTTTACCCTTTATTTTACCACATTTTCAGGGGTTCTGAACAGCTTTTAATACCGATAAGATTAGAAAACGCAAAAAGACCAGGATTTAACCTAGTCTCAAATACACATCTTACTTTTCATCAGCAGACTCAATCGCTGAATCTTCTTCAACAATTGTCTCTTTAACAGTCTCTGCTGTTTCTGTACTTGGTGCTGGTGTGATTACTTTCATGATTGAACGACTCAAATCAAAGGTCAAGAAGACACCTTCTGCATCCAAAACGATACGGTTATTTTCTTTGTCAATCTCATCAACAATAGCAATCAAACCACCGATTGTTTCAACTTCAGCACCCTTAGCAAGGCCTGCAAAACGGTCTTCCTGTGCCTTTGCTTGGCGACGACGGCTGAAAGCCACATAAGCAACAATGGCGACCACATAAATGGCCAAAACTAGCATCATATTCATATTTCGTATTCCTCCAATAATTCACTTGGCTACTACTATATCAGATTAAGTCAGGACAAGCAAGACAAATCCTTAGATAGACCACACAAAAACACTTTCCATCGTGAGGAAAGTGTTGAATGAGATTACATATCTGCTACGTTGTGGTAAACCTTTTGAACATCATCGTCTGCTTCAAGCGCATCAATAAGTCCTTCGAAAACTTCAAGGTCTTCACCTTCAAGAGTAACCTCAGTTTGTGGAATCATTTCAAGTTCAGTCACTTGGAACTCTTCTTGTCCGTTAGCACGGAGAGCTTCCAACGCTTTATGAAGATCTGTTGGCTCAGTATAAACAGTGATAGTACCATCTTCTGCTTCTACATCTTCAACTTCGACATCTGCTTCAAGCAATTGTTCAAAGATTGCGTCTGCATCTTCACCTGCAAAAACGATAACACCTTTTTTATCAAACATGTATGAAACAGAACCTGATGCACCCATGTTACCGCCATTTTTACCAAAGGCAGTACGTACGTTAGCAGCTGTACGGTTAACGTTTGAAGTCAAAGTATCTACGATAATCATAGAACCATTTGGTCCAAAACCTTCATAACGTCCTTCAACGAAAGTTTCATCTGTGTTACCTTTAGCCTTATCAATGGCCTTATCAATAACGTGTTTTGGCACTTGCGCTTGTTTAGCACGCTCCAAAACGAATTTCAAAGCTGAGTTTGATTCTGGATCTGGTTCACCTTGTTTAGCAGCTACATAGATCTCAACACCAAACTTAGCGTAAACCTTAGAGTTTGCACCATCTTTAGCAGTTTTCTTAGCAACGATATTAGCCCATTTACGTCCCATGGGATTCACCTCTTCTAAGAGATTTGCATCTCTGATTTGTTTTTTCTTTTTTGAAAATAGCAAAGCTTGCTAAATTCACAATCCCTTACATTATAGCACTTTGACTGCCGTTAGTAAAATTGAAATAAATCCTAAGCATTTATCATATGAAACATTTACTCAGTCCCCTCTCCCAAACGAATAATCTTATCAAAATATGGTTCATTTTCCTTTATAAGATGGTGGGTAACCGTGATATAAGTGATATTAGGATCACTTAATAAAAGGTGCTCAATACGAGTAGCATTATTATGGTCAAGATTTGCAGTGGCTTCATCAAAAATCACAACAGAACTTCCTTTTAAAAACGCTCTTATCAGGCCTATT
>OHBR01001016.1_pt1 | contig 11519 bp, 10 predicted proteins | sample 1577461 | NCBI WGS metagenome assembly OHBR01 (sample SAMEA3879579, study PRJEB24766) | human gut metagenome | biome: human-associated habitat; feature: feces | place: USA | collected 1985/1987
GATGTCGCAAGCGACCGCCGCAGGCGCGGGAATGTGCCAAGGCACATTCTTTGTTGCGCATAGTTGATACCCGGTAACATAAAAAGCAGGAGGTTAAGCGTATATGAAAGCATATTGGAATTGTACGAAAGAGCAGTTGGAAGAAATGTTTGGCTTTCGGGAAAAAGGATTAACAGAAGAAGAAGTAGAAAGAATACGAAAAGAGACAGGCGAAAACCGGCTGAGCGAGGGCAGACATAAGAGTCTGCTGCAGGTGTTTTTAAGCCAGTTTTGTGACTTGATGGTAATAATCCTGATTATTGCAGCAATTATTTCCATGTTTTCCGGAAATACCGAGAGTACCATCGTAATTTTTCTGGTATTACTTATGAATGCTGTTCTTGGTACGATACAGTATAGGAAGGCAGAAAAATCACTGGATAGTTTGAAGGATTTGGCGGCACCAGCGGCCCGGGTTATCCGGGATGGAAAACGTCAGGAGATTGCATCTAAAGAGATTGTGCCCGGGGATTATGTAATCTTAGAAGCAGGGGACATGATTGTGGCAGACGGAAGAATTCTTCGCAATTATTCCCTGCAGGTCAATGAAGGCTCACTGACAGGAGAGTCTGCCAATGTAGAAAAAAATGAAGAAGTATTGCCGGAAGAAGTACCGTTGGCAGACCGGAAAAATATGGTATTTTCCGGAAGCTTTGTAACATATGGAAGAGCGGAGGTACTTGTAACAGCAACAGGAATGGAGACGGAATTAGGAAAGATTGCCGGGTTGATGAATCAGACGAAGGAGCGGAAGACTCCGCTTCAGATAAGTCTTGATTCTTTCAGCAAAAAGCTGGCAATACTGATTATGGCAATCTGTGCACTGGTCTTTTGTCTTGGCATTTACCGGAAGATGCCGGTCATTGATGCCATGATGTTTGCTGTTGCACTGGCAGTAGCGGCAATACCGGAAGCATTAGGCTCCATTGTTACAATTGTGCAGGCAATGGGAAGCAGGAGAATGGCAAAGGAGCACGCCATTGTCAAAGAATTAAAAGCTGTGGAAAGCTTAGGCTGTGTATCGGTAATCTGCTCCGATAAGACGGGAACACTGACACAGAATAAGATGCATGTGGAAGAGGTTTATCTGAATGGTATGACTTGTAAACCGGATGAGCTGACCTTGGAGTCCAGCCTGCAAAGGCTTTTTTTATACAATGCTATTTTAAATAATGATGCCAGCATAACGGATGGAAAAGTACTGGGAGATCCGACAGAATCTGCCCTGTTGGAAATGTTCCACGAAGTCCGCCTGAATCAGGACAGAACGGAAAATGTAGGGCAGCTTACCATACAGGAAGAGACGATTCGAAATATGATTCCGAGATTAGAAGAAATTCCATTTGATTCTGAACGGAAATGCATGAGCAGTAAATACCGGCTGCATGGCGAAGAAGAAATTATTTTTACAAAAGGAGCAGTAGATGTCCTTTTAAACCGTTGCATAAATGTGGCATATGAAGAAGAGATAAGACCGATGGATGATGTAGAAATCGCAAAAATCCAGAAGCAGAATCAGCATTTTTCTGAAAATGGACTCAGGGTACTGGCATTTGCATGTAAGAAGTCCGGGGGAGAACTGACGGTGGAAAAGGAAAATGGACTTACCTTTTTAGGATTAGCTGCCATGGCAGACCCGCCAAGGGAAGAATCCATACAGGCAGTAGCAGATGCGAAGCGGGCGGGAATCCGTACCGTAATGATTACCGGAGATCACAAAATCACAGCCGTTGCGATTGCAAAGCGTATTGGAATCTATGAAGAGGGGGACCTGGCATTAACCGGAACAGAGCTGGATGCCTGCCCGGAAAAAGAACTGGAAGAAAAGATTGATAAAATATCTGTTTATGCGAGAGTGTCACCGGAGCATAAGATACGGATTGTAAAAGCCTGGCAGAAGAAGGGCAATATCGTTTCCATGACCGGAGACGGTGTAAATGATGCACCGGCATTAAAGCAGGCAGACATCGGAGTAGCCATGGGAATAACCGGAACGGAAGTGGCAAAGGATGCGGCAGCCATGATATTAACAGATGATAACTTTGCTACGATTATTAAAGCAGTAACGAACGGAAGAAACATTTACCGTAATATAAAAAATGCTATTTTATTTTTACTTTCCGGCAACATGGCAGGAATTTTATCTGTATTGTATACATCCCTTTTGGGGCTTCCGGTTCCATTTGCTCCGGTGCATTTACTGTTTATTAACCTGCTGACAGATTCCCTTCCGGCAATTGCCATTGGCGTGGAACCGCAGGATGCAAGTTTATTGGAAGAAAAACCAAGGCAGGCATCGGAAGGAATTTTATCTGGAGAGACATTCCGGCGAATTATGTTGCAGGGCTTATGCATTGCGGCATCCACCATGGCAGCATTTTATATCGGAAATGGAAAAGGTGCGGCAATGGCATCCACTATGGCATTTGCAACACTGACATTGGCACGTCTTTTCCATGGATTTAACTGTCGTGGAAACAAGACCATTTTTGCATTGGGCTTTACCGGAAATCCATACAGTATCCTTGCATTTGTGTCTGGAAGCGTGCTGCTGGGACTGGTGCTTTTTGTACCGCCGCTGCGGGGGTTATTTTCAGTAGAATCATTGTCCTGTCCTGCTGTGATTGAGATTATTCTGCTGGCAGCACTTCCGACCGTTGTCATCCAGATGGTCAGAGGAGTGAGAGAGTTAAAAAAATAAGCCAAATTTGCGCCGGTGTCCGGGTAGAAGCAAGCTGCTAAAATGCGACCGTTCTAAGAAAGTGTTTTTTCTTTCTATATTAAAATAGTCTTTCCAATGTTTGACATCTCGCCCCGTCTGTCCGTCGGAGTACGGATGCATTATCGGAATCTGCACAAGGGCTCTTAGAATTTCGTCTGTGACCGGCAACACTGGCACAGGGATGTGCCAGTGAGGCGCAATTGAACACGGATGTGAATTTGCGCCGGTTGCCAGCCGAAATCAAACACAATATCGAAATTCTTATGTGTCCTTGCAGATTCCAGTTCGCATCCGCTTCCGACGGACAGACGGGGTGAGCAGTCAAAGCAGCGGAAAGACAATTTATTATCAGAAAAAACACTTTCAAGAACGATAACGCATTTCATCAAAAACTTCTTCCCGGACACCGGCTGCAAATTTGTGCTTGTATTTTTCTCTCTGTCCTTAGCCCATCTGGCTGCATCAACTCTTGACGGAAGCTGTCCTGCGACATATACTAAGTTTAATCACAAGGTAAGGAATGAGACAGATGTATCGGAAAAAGATAATCAGGCATTTGGCACTGCTGTGGAGCATCCTGTTTCTGGTAGCCATTGCAGGCGCATCCACCAGAACAGAACAGGTTTCCCCGGCAGAGAAAGAAGCCTTTGCAGTAAATTACATAGAATTAAAGAATGTCCGTCTTTTAGATACTCCGGATAAGATGTTATCCAGAGAGGAGCAGATGCAGAATACAGGCATTGCGGCATTGACACTAGGCTGCAGCGGTAGACTGGCGAACCATAGGAGAAATATTGGAATGCTGTTCTGGCTGCTGTTGGTGGTACTGCCACAGCTTTTTATGGGACGCATTCAGAGGAACCGGAAGAAGCATGGCGATAATGTACTAAGGAGCCTGATGTTAGCAAGGTTTGAGCGGAAGGCGGACGGAAAGAAGGAAGCATTGGCACCCGCATATTAAATACATAAAATAATAATATGCGAGGTGTAAGAAATGAATATTTTTATCTGGATTATGATAATCTTAGGTGGTGGAGTAGGAATTCTTTCCTGTGCTTATCTGGTACTGGCAATGCCGGTACTTCTGGTATGGAAGATTTGCCGGAAGGTAAAATATCACATTGGATTATTTGATTAGAAGATAAAGAAAAGAGGATTCTGGAATCTGGCAGCAGGTCAGAAAACAGAGTCCTCTTTACTTTACAGGAAATTGCTTTCCTGTAAAGTAAAAAACGCTCCGCGAGGATGCGCACTGCGGCGTATAAGGTAGATGTCGCAAGCGACCGCCGCAGGCGCTAGAATGTGCCAAGGCACATTCTTTGTTATGCATTTTCTAAAATTTTTATGAAAACCATGATATTTTTCGAAAGTGAGATGTAAAAATGTTCGGAATAAGGTAATATAAAAAACAGAGTGAGAAAGAAAAAGTAAAATAGAAAAATAAGAAATGGAAAACGAGAGAATATCATATGCTTCAGATTCAACACATTTATAAGGAATATAAGACCGGAAGTCTGGTGCAGAAGGCACTGGATGATGTCAGCTTAAATTTAAGGGATAATGAGTTCGTGGCAATCCTCGGGCCGAGTGGTTCGGGAAAGACCACATTGCTTAATATAATCGGAGGACTCGACCGTTATGATAGCGGAGATTTGATTATCAATGGAATATCCACGAAGAAATACAAGGACAGGGATTGGGATTCTTACCGGAACCATACCATTGGTTTTGTGTTTCAAAGTTATAATCTGATTCCCCATCAGACGGTACTTGCAAATGTGGAACTGGCATTGACCATTTCCGGTATCGGTAAGGCAGAGCGGAAGAAACGGGCCGTTGCGGCATTAGAGCAGGTGGGACTGGGAAACCAGTTACACAAGAAGCCAAGCCAGATGTCCGGTGGACAGATGCAGCGTGTAGCCATTGCAAGAGCTTTGGTCAATGACCCGGATATTCTGCTGGCGGATGAACCGACGGGAGCATTAGACAGTGACACCAGTGTGCAGGTCATGGATTTGCTGAAGGAAGTGGCAAAAGACCGGCTGGTAGTTATGGTAACCCATAACCCGGAATTAGCAGAGCAGTATGCTACCAGAATTGTTAGATTAAGTGATGGAAAAATTCGTGCTGACTCCAATCCTTATGAAGTGGATGAGGCAATGCTGAAGGAACCGGAGCATAAAAACATGGGAAAATCCTCCATGTCATTTCTTACGGCATTGTCCTTAAGCTTTAATAATTTAAAAACGAAAAAGGCAAGAACCCTGCTGACTTCCTTTGCAGGCTCTATTGGAATTATCGGCATTGCACTGATATTATCTCTTTCTACCGGTGTAAATAAATACATCAAAAATGTAGAGGAAGAGACCTTATCCGAATATCCGCTGCAGATTCAGAGTACGGGATTCAGTCTGGCATCCATGAGTCTTGGAATGGCAGATTCTGAAAAGAATACGGAAAGTGATGACGGAAATGCCAAAACAGATAAAGAAAATTCCGGGGATAAAGTAAAAGTCATTAAGATGGTAACCAATATGTTTTCCACGATGGCATCTAATGACCTGGAGGCTTTGAAAAAGTATCTTGATGAAGGAGACAGTGGAATTGAGCAGTATACTACAGCGGTGGAGTATACTTATAATATCAGTCCGCAGATTTTTAAGGAAAATGAAGACGGGATACGTCAGGTAAATCCGGACAAATCTTTTGATGCAGTAGGTCTTGGATCTTCATCTGGTTCCAATAATCTGATGTCATCCATGATGAGCACGGATGTTTTTTATGAGATGCCGGAAAACAGTAAGTTATATGAAAAGCAGTATGATATTAAGGAAGGACGCTGGCCGGAAAATTATAATGAGTGTGTGGTGGTGCTTACTTCCAATGGCGGAATTAGTGACTTTTTACTGTATACATTAGGTCTTCGTGACCCGCTGGAATTAGACGAGATGATACAGCAGTTTGCCAGTGAGGAAAATATTGAGACACCATCTGATTTTGGAACTTATACTTATAAGGATCTGGTAGGAATCCAGTTTAAACTGGTGAACAGTGCGGATTATTATACTTATGATGAAGAGTATCAGGTCTGGAAGGATAAGTCGGATAATGAAGACTTTATGAAACAACTGGTGGCAGACGGAGAAGAACTTACGATTGTAGGTGTGGTGCAGCCGGCAGAAGGAAGTAATGCCGCATCCTTAAATGCAGGAATTGCATATCCAAAATCTCTGACAAAGCATGTGGCAGAGGAATCGGCAAAGAGTGAAATAGTAAAACAGCAGCTTGCAAATCCATCCGTAAATGTCTTTACCAATGAAGCGTTTGGTGAGGTAGATAAGGAAAACGGATTTGATATGCAGTCATTGTTTACCGTAGACAGTGAAGCATTGGAAAAAGCATTTTCCTTTGATGAAAGTGCCTTAAGCGGGTTGGAAAATTCTATGGGGGATATGGGAAGTGCCGATTTGTCCGGAGCATTTTCCATGGATGCTTCTTCCATGGGTCAGTCAATTTCTGCGGAAGAAATGCAGGCAATTGCAGGCAGTCTCTTAGAGGGCTACCAGCAGTATGCAAAGGATAATCCGCAGGCAGATTATTCGAATCTGTCCCAGTATTTTATGAACTATTTAAATACGGAAGAAGCCCGGAAAATTTTATCCGATAATATCAAAGAGATTATTACAGCAAATGGCATGGTAACTATTACACCGGAGCAGATACAGAGCCTCATCCAGCAGATTATGGGTGGATATCAGCAGTATGTCATAGACCATGGTTATACCGACCCGGAGAAATTTGATGAGTACTTAGCAGAATATTTGCAGACAGAGGAAGCCCAGGGAATCATAACAGCGTGGGCATCTGAGATATTTACAGGTAGTGGAAATATTGAGATTACGCAGGAGCAGATGCAGAAATTGTCTTCTGAATTATTTGCAGGTTATCAGACTTATGCACAGAATAATGGATTACCTGACCCGGCAAAATTGGGAGATTCTTTTGCGGCATATCTGAATACAGCAGATGGTCAGCAGAGAATTGCAGCCGGACTTTCGAATGTTATGAATGTGGACGCAGTACAGCAGCAGATGATGACGGCAATACAGCAGTATATGCAGCAGGCAATGACACAGATGGGAAACAAGCTGCAAAGTGCCATGGCATCCGGCATGCAGGTGGATGAAGAAGCATTTTTAAATGCATTTCAGATTAATATGAATGAGGATGAGCTGACAGAGCTTTTGATGTCTATGGGTTCTGCAACCGGAACAACCTATGAGAATAACTTAAAGAAATTAGGCTATGTGGATTTTGCAGTGCCAAGCGGAATTAATATTTATCCGAAGGATTTTGAAAGCAAGGAGCATGTGGTAGAAATTTTAGATGCATACAATAACCGCATGGAAAAGGAAGGCAGGGACGAGCAGGTGATAACCTATACCGATATGGTAGGAACGCTGATGTCTTCCGTAACCGATATTGTGGATATTATCACATATGTACTGATTGCATTTGTGGCAATTTCGCTGGTGGTATCTTCAATTATGATTGGTGTCATTACTTATATCAGTGTGTTAGAGCGAAGAAAAGAAATCGGAATCCTAAGAGCCATCGGAGCATCGAAGCGGAATGTTTCCCGGGTATTTAATGCAGAGACCTTTATTATCGGACTGTGTGCCGGACTGATTGGAATCGGATTTACGCTGCTTCTGATTATTCCGGTCAATGCGATTATCCATAATCTTGCAAATACAACCGATGTAAGTGCGGTGCTTCCGGTAGTTCCGGCACTGGTGCTGATTTTACTCAGTATCCTTTTGACACTTCTGGGTGGTCTGATCCCATCAAAGAAAGCATCGAAGAGTGACCCGGTAACAGCACTCCGGACGGAATAATGAGATTGACATTTTTTGAAAAACATTTATAATAAGTAGCAAAGCTACCTAAAAGGAGTGAAATTATGGCAGTGAAGATGCCGCTTGGACTTCGGATTGCAATTATAGACCGGGCATTCCGTCGCAAAATGGATGAATGGGCAGAAGAAATCGGAATTACTGCCGTCCAGCTTCGGGTATTAGGCGAAGTCAGTCTGATGGAAGATAATGGAGTGGAAGAAGTAAATCAGAAGGACTTAGAACATATCGAGCAGGTGACACATCCGACAATGACGGGAATTATAAAAAGGCTTGAGGCAAAAGGTTTTTTAATCTGTGCACCAAGTGAGAATGACCGGCGTTATAAGAAAATATCCTGTACGGAGAAATCCCGTGGAATTCATAAGGAGATTGCGAAGAAGGAAGCACTGGTTGTAAAAGATATGTGTAAGGATTTTACACCGGAGCAGAAGGAAGCATTTCTGCAAATGACAGAGATGATGTTACAGAATATTTCCTAAGCATAAAATAAAAGTGAAATCGGAAGAGAAGGAAGTTACCGTGTAAATTTTCTTTTCTGATTTCACTTTCGTTTTGAACTAATAGGTAGCTTTGCGACTTAATAAAAGAAAAATGGAGGTAATGATTATGCCAATGCATAAGAGAGAAAGTTTGATTTATACGGTGTTAATGTGTTTTACCATGGTATTATGGATGAGTATGTATAATGTAGCACTGCATATGGGAACACTGAATATGGAAGTAATAAGAGAAGGCTGGCTGGGATTCCCGCTGGCATATGTATGCGCAATGTGTCTGGATTGGCTTCTGGTATCTAAAATTGCAAAGGGATTTGCATTTCGTTTTCTGGTAAAACCGGAAAGCAGCACAACGAAAAAAGTGATTGCAGTTTCCTGCTGTATGGTAGTTCCGATGGTAATTTTCATGTCCTTATACGGTGGACTGGAAGCCTGCGTAAAAAGCGGAGCATGGAATATGCTTCTGATTATCTGGCTTACCAATATTCCAAAGAATTTTATTATGGCACTGCCGTTTCAGCTTCTGATTGCAGGTCCGTTGGTAAGAAAGATTTTCCGGACAGCATTTCCGGTTGGAACCGTATTATTAGAAGCAGAAAGTGGAAATCCTGTATGAGAATTCCTCTTGTAAAATCCAAACATATGTGCTAATATAAAACAAGAACAAATGTTCTTGAAAGGCATTGATATGAATGGAAATAAAATCTATTTATGTATTGATTTAAAATCTTTTTATGCATCGGTGGAGTGCGTGGAACGGGGATGGGATCCGCTGACTGCCAGGCTGGTGGTCGCAGACCCGGAACGCTCAGAGAAAACCATCTGTCTTGCCGTATCACCGGCGTTAAAGCAGATGGGAGTTCCCAACCGGTGTCGTGTCTTTCAGATTCCCAAAGAAATTCCATATAAGATGGCACCACCCCGTATGCAGCTATATATTGATTATGCAGCGGAAATCTATGGCGTATATCTAAAATATATTGCAAAAGAAGATATTCAGGTCTATTCCATTGATGAAGCATTTTTGGATGTGACGGATTATCTGCATCTCTACCAGATGACAGCAGTGGAACTGGGCAGAAAAATTATGCAGGATATCTTAGATACCACGAAGATTCCGGCTGCCTGTGGTGTAGGAACCAATCTCTATTTAGCAAAGGTTGCTTTAGATATTCTGGCAAAGCATGAAACAGACCGGATTGCCTATCTGGATGAAGCACGCTACCGGGAGAAGCTCTGGAAACATAAACCGCTGACTGATTTCTGGCGGGTGGGGCGTGGAACGGTAGAGCGTCTATCGAATATGGGCATCTGCACAATGGAAGAGATTGCCCATGCCAGAGAGTCTTTATTATATAAGTCTTTTGGCATAGATGCAGAGCTGTTAATTGATCACGCATGGGGAAGAGAACCGGTAACGATAGCGGACATCAAGGCTTATCGTCCGAAGAATACTTCTCTTTCCAGTGGTCAGGTACTGCCGAGGGACTATAGCTATGAGGAAGGCATTCTGGTAGTGAAAGAGATGGCAGATTTATTGTGCCTTGACCTGGTAGACCAGGGCCTTGTAACATCCCATATCAGTCTGGTAATCGGTTACAGCAATCAGAAATGTTTTGAACCTGCCAGAGGAAGCACAACGCTGCGCAGTGCAACCAGCTCCAACCGCCGGCTGCTGTCTTATGTAGAGCAGCTTTATCGGAGAATTGTAAGACCTGGAGCATATATCCGGCGGATTACATTGACTTATACCGGCGTAATGACAGAAGATTATCAGCAATTTGATTTGTTTTCAGACCCGGAAGAGACAGAGAAGGATGTGAAGGCACAGCGTGCAGTAATCTCCATCAAGCAGCGCTACGGCAGGAATGCTATTTTAAAGGGAATGAATTTGGAAGAGAGTGCAACTACAATAGAACGAAACGGTCAGATTGGAGGGCATAAGAGTGGCGTATAGAAGAGACACCATGGGAGCCGGACAGCAGGAAACAGCATCCGGCTGGAATGAGAGAGAGAATCTGAGAAGAGAGAAAATGGACATCGAAGACCGTGCCAAGCAGTTTATGCCCTTCGATGCCCTGAAGGGCTTTAAGGAAGCACTGCGGAAGAAGGAAAAAGAAGTTAATTCGAAAGAGAATCCCACCCCTTGACACCCATAGTATAATAAGAAGAAAACCAAGGATGAGAGGATGATAATTATGAGGCGTTCCAGACAGATGTCGGAATCAATAGAACTTGGAATCGTGCTGGCGTTGGCTGGAGGATTTATGGATGCATATTCCTATATGTGCAGGGATGAAGTATTTGCTAATGCACAGACGGGAAATATGTTATTGCTCGGAATCAATTTATCGGAGAGAAATTGGGAAATGGCATTGCGTTATCTGTTCCCGGTGCTGGCATTTGCAATCGGAATAGCATTGGCAGATGTGGTGCGGGTACATGCAAAAGATAAGAGCCTGTTTCATTGGCGGCAGCTTTCTGTATTGTGTGAAGCGCTGGTACTATTTGTGGTATGCTTTTTTCCACAGAGCATGAATCTGGCAGCCAACAGTCTGACTTCACTGGCATGTGGCATACAGGTGGAGAGCTTCCGGAAGATTCATGGAAACGGAATTGCAACCACGATGTGCATCGGAAACTTAAGAAGCGGGACACAGAACTGGTGTGACTATCATTATACGAAGAATAAAGAATCCGCATTTAAAGGAATGCTGTATTATGGAATCATCTTAATGTTTATTATTGGAGCAATTATTGGAAATGCCTTTGTGAAATTACTGGCAGAAAAGGCAATTCTGATATGTGCAGCCGTGTTGTTCATGGCATTCATTATGATGTTTGTAGACAAAGAAAAAGCTTTGGAGCAGTAGTATTACTGCTTCAAAGCTTTTTTGATTGCGGTAAAGCTTTCTTTACTGATAACATGTTCCATTTTGCATGCATCTTCTGTTGCGATTTCCTTTGGTACACCAAGACTTTCTAACCAGGTAGAAAGGAATTCGTGACGTTCATAAATCATTTCTGCAATTTCGCGACCGGAGTCGGTAAGATAGATGAAACCGGAATCGGTTACTGTAATATGATTCTTTTCTCTTAAATTCTTCATTGCAATGCTGACACTGGATTTTTTAAAGCCAAGTTCATTGGCAATATCTACAGAACGAACCACAGGAAGCTTTTTGCTTAACATTAATATTGATTCAAGATAGTTTTCTGCTGATTCATGAATAACTGACATAATTATATCCCCCGATTACTTATAACGATATTGATACATAGATTATAACACGCATACATATTTAATGCAAATGTGCTGAATATAAATTAATCATAAAATTT
>OHBR01001040.1_pt1 | contig 11207 bp, 9 predicted proteins | sample 1577461 | NCBI WGS metagenome assembly OHBR01 (sample SAMEA3879579, study PRJEB24766) | human gut metagenome | biome: human-associated habitat; feature: feces | place: USA | collected 1985/1987
ATCTACGCCATGAAGCTTCCATTCTTCAACTCCCGCCACCGGTATTTTGGTTCCCATGAGATTTTCCATCTCTTTGTTATGGGCGGAAGCCTCTGCCACTATGTGATGATGTACCGCTTTGTGGCATAAGGTTTAATTGAGTATAAATACAGAGAACACTGCTTCTGATATGAAATCAATGATTTCATACCGCAAGCAGTGTTCTTTTCTCTTGTATGCAGTTTCGGCAGCAGTCTCAAGGTCAGCTTGTCCTCTGGAAACCTGTTTTCTTTATCAGATGTTCCTTCTCTGCCCTGCTCATATGTTTAATGGCATATTCCCTGCTCATGGCTTCCTGTTTTGTCTCAAATGCCTCATAATAGGACAGCACCACCGGACGTCTGGGCTTGGTATACTTGGCCCCTTTACCCTGGTTATGGACCTTCAGACGCTTGTCCAGGTCATTGGTCCAGCCGCAGTAAAACGTGCCGTCCGCACAGGTGAGGATATAGGTATAATTCATGGATATCCCTTCCTTCCCGGTAATCAAACACCTGACAGCAATAAAAGGGCGTCCCTTTAAGGGAATGCCCTCTCTGTTTCATTTTATCAGATAATGCCGGCTATGTAAACGGTAATAACGCTTGCAACACGTCATCACCGCCCAGGTTGCCCTGTAATCTATGATTAAAGCACCAGCTGGATGCGCGGCACAACCAGATAGAAGGTATTTTTCTGAATCACATCTATACCTTATTATATCGCGCATACCCTTAAAATGTGCATAAAACACATTTAATATTCCTCTAAAATCTTCTCCCTCCGCCTCCGTGACTCCTGCCGCTGCTGGAGCTGTGGGTGGAACTGCGCCCTGAACTTCGTCCTGAACCTCCTGACGAGTGGTGTGCGGCGGGCCTTGGTATGGGGGCTGAGGTGACGAATTTCTGAATCAGGCTGTCCCCTGAACTGCCAAAGGCAAATTTGGCATCTGCCCGGTAGGCCAAAAGGCTGTTGGCTCTCTCCCGTTCAGTCTGGGCCATGGAATACCGCCCTTTTACTCCCAGGCACACCGAACCTGCCACTCCGGCTGACACCAGAAATGCGAACATGGCTTCATACCAGCGTATGCTTCTGTAGATACTGATTTCCCCTGTTTCCGTGTCGTAATTATACTGTCCCCTTTGTATTCCCCTGTCCACATAATACTCCACATCCTTCAGGAATTCAGCTGCCGCCCCTGCATAATCACGGGTTTTCAGGGAATAGGCCACATCATCCTGTATCTGTTCGATTCGCTGGTCTGTGAGAATCCGTATCATATTACCGGTGGTGGATACATAGCCCTCACCTCCATAGCTGCCGGGTCTGTCCATATAAATCAGAAACAGCACACCGCTGGCTTTTCTGCCCGTTCCCAGTCCGTTCTGGTCGTAAAAATCATCTGCATACTCCCTGGCCGTATGGCTGCCGTCATTATAGGCAGTCACCACCGCCACATCCATTCCGGTCTTTTTCCTGCACCGGGCAATAAGCTCCTCCAGGTTTTCGGCTTCCTCTGATGTCATAAGGCCGGCCTCGTCAAACAGCCGCCGGGTATCTTTACGGGACTGGTCCTTGCTGTAGGTCTTGGCCTTGCCATAAACCTGAATCCTGCCATAAGACTGAATCTCACCGTAAGGCTGAATCTTACCGTAAGGCTGGGATTCCTGTGCCTGAGATTCCTGTGCCTGGGAATCCAGTACATTCCCTGCTCCGCTCCAAAGTCCCAGGCACAACGCCGCTGCTGCCAGCAGTCTGAGCCATCTAACAACCGTTCTGCGTCCTGTCATCCTAAGAAATACCCTCCTGTCATAAGTAATAAAAACAGCGGAAGGAACACAGAGAAAAAGAGAATTATAATCTTCTTCCTGTCCACAGGCAGCTTTCCGCAGATTTTTCCGGTCTGCCCGTTGAGAGCGAAATAGTATATCTTTCCCCTGGCCTTGTCATTATATGTAAGGGTCCATACAGGAAGCAGGGCATAGCTCCATTTCTCGTCCCTGATACCGGCTTCCTTTTTGCGCACCTGGATTTTGCTGTAGTTTCCGGCCTGATTCTGAAGGCTTTGCAGGGCAAACTGCCTGACCTCTGTCTGCACGTCCAGCACAAACTGTTCTTTTTCCATATCCCGGTTCTCGGCCAGGAATCCGGAAAGATATCCCATGGAGAAATTCTCCTTCTCATTCATCCTGTATGGAAGTACACTGTCCACCAGCTGCCTGTTGGCCTTTCTCAGACCGTTCCTGGCCACATGGTCCACCTCCATGGTTCCCTGGCGTTTTACATCGTATATCTTTGTCTCTGTATACCGCATGCCTGCGGTATCCCATGTCCTGAGCATGGTCCCCTGGGCATCCAGCTCCCCGTCCACACGGCAGCTGTAAAGCCAGTAGGGAAAATACACTCCGCTCATGCTCTCAATCTGTTTCTTATTGTAAAATGCCTCCGGCACATATCTCTTTCTCCCTATCCACTGGGAAAATATCTCCTCTGCCTTCTGCCTGTCTATCCGGAAGGGAATCACATAATCCGGCCTGAATTCCCCTTCCAGCCGTCCTGCCAGCACCACGGGGTTATGGCAGTAATAGCAGAAAGTCGCAGCCGTGGTATTGTCCGTCACAATCTGTGCGCCGCAGCTGGGGCAGGTATAAAGAACCGGCTGAGTCCCGGCAGCGTCTGGCTCAGCATAACCGGATTCAGGGCTGCCTGATTCCGGATGGTCCAGTTCTTCCTGTGTAAAATCAGACAGGCAGTATTCGCAGTGGTATTTCTGTGAAGCCGGGTCAAATACAAGGCCGCCGTCACAGTTGGGGCATTTGTAGGTTATGGCTGCCATATTCTCTCTCTCCTGTAATCACAGCATTTAAGGCCTTGGTTTCCCGCAATCGCTGCAGAATTTTCCTGTATTGATGTTTCCGCAGGCACAGGTCCACGGTGTATCGGGACGCGGGTGCCCGCACTCCCCGCAGAACTTTCCCGTATTGGAGGTTCCGCAGCTTGGGCAGCTCCATGCCCCGGCTGTCTGTGCTCCCGGCGTCTGGGCGGCCATTCCCGCAGCTCCCGGCTGCGCTCCTGCCATTGGTCCGGCCATTCCCGCTGCTCCCGGCTGCGCTCCTGCGGTCTGGTTCGGCACAGCCCACTGGTTTCCGGCCGGCTGTCCTCCCATCCCAGGCCCCGGATTACCAGGCATCCGGCCCGGGGCCTGGTTCATCTGCATCTGCTGCATATTGGCATTGGATGCTGCGCCCATAAAGCCGCCGCCCATCTGCATTCCCATTCCCATGCCCATAAAACCGGCCATGGCGCCGTTGTCATTGGAGCCTGCATTTTTAAGCCCCTCCGCAATGGTGGTCTGTACATATCCTTCCCTGATTGACGGGTCGCCCATCATGGCTCCCCGGTTCCTCAGGTTAATCAGGTTCTGGGATTCCTCGTCGTAGGTAATGCTGGCAATACCCACTGCCTGTATCTCCATGCCTCGCATCCGGGTCCACTCCTCATCCAGGGTCTGGGCCATATACTGTCCCAGCTCCCGGCTCTTGGATGTGACATAAGATATCCTGGTGCCGTCCGCCGACATCTGGTTGATGGATGTCTGCAGGGCCTCCAGGAACTCCGACAGGTACTGCTCATTGATGGAGTCTATTTCCACATGGTCTGCATTCTTTGGAATGACCTCAGCGTAAAATTTAATGGGGTCTGTCACTTTGATGGAATACGTTCCATGGGCCCTCAGGAACAGCTCTGCATTGTAAAAGTTGTCAAAATAATTCACTGGGTTGCGGGTGCCGAATTTAATTCCCTTTATCTCCTGAAGGTTGACATAATATACCTTCTGAGCCCCAGGTGTCACGCCTCCAAAACGGATACGGTTAAATGACTCCTTCAGAGCCTCACCAAACTGCCCGTTAAACATGGAGGGCATGGAGGAATGGCTGACCTTATAGTAACCTTCCTCAGCCGTATAATCCACTATCTTTCCTCCGTCCACCAGCATCATGAACTGGTTGGGATATACGTGGATAACGGAACCGTCCGACACGATATCGGAGGACCCCTTTGTATTGGACCCCTTTCCCCTGCGCACCTGTACGCCCCGCACAAAGACGGTCTTATCTCCCATATCATCCGGCTCTATGGCCTCCAGCCACTGGTCTGCCAGGGCTCCTCCCACTGCTGTGGTAACTGCTTTAATGATTCCCATGATTAATCCCCTTTCTTAGCTGCCTTCTTCTGCCTGCGCCTGCGCTTAACCGGCTCCACTGCCTTGATGGCCACCCATATCATCAGCGCGGCTATGGCCAGCTGAATCACAATGCTTATGATAATCCAGTTCTCCATCACAAAACCAGTGGACTGCATACCAAAATATCCCGCCATCTTGGCTGTGGGCGCGCTGCCTCCCATCTGTCCGTTTATGATTGTATAAAATGTAGCTGCCGGGTTAAGAAGCAGCAGATAAATCACATTTCCCGATGAGGGCTTCACCACATTTTCCCCGAATCCATAGGCTACCACTGAATTATTTATATTCATGGAGGACAGGGAGAGCGAAAACTTATTTATGAAGTATGTCCCGGCCACCACGGCTATCAGCACTCCGTAGGTAACTACCGTGGATATGGTTGACCGCTTGAACAGGGCTGAGAAACAGATTCCCAGGCTTCCCGCAAAAAAGGCCACTGTTATATAGCACATAAGAAGGGACAGGATGTCCTGCCAGGTGATTCCTCCATAGACAAATACCATGGCCACTGCCGGGAAACTGGACACAATCAGCAAAAGCAGCGTGCTCAGCGCGCTCATCAGCTTCCCAATTACCACCTGTGACGCCGTCATCTGGGTGGTGAGCATCAATTCCAGGGTCTGCCGTTCCCGCTCCCCGCTTATGCTGGCCGCTGTCACAGCCGGCACAATAAACATCAGCAGTATAAATTCAATGGTGGTGACAAACTCATACATATCCATAAAGCTGCTGTACTGGATAACCGCTGTGGACTCTACCTGGGCCACGGCGGAATACATGTTGAGCAGTGTAACCATGGACAGGATTCCGTTGAACAGCACGATAATGAGGGGCAGCCGGATACTTCTGGAACTGACCTTCATCTCCCGGCTATAGACCGGATTTTGCATCATAAGACAACACCACCCTTTCCTCTTCATGTTCTGTCAGCTGCATAAATACGGATTCCAGGCTTCCCTTTTCCCGGGTGAATCCGTTGACCAGCACATCGCTGTCAATCAGCTGCTGGAGCAGCAGGGCCTCGTCCTGGGCATCACCTGCAAACCGTACGCAGATATCCTGCTCCCGCAGGGATATGGTCTGCACGCAGGGATGGCTCTTAAGAATGGACAGCGCCTTGTCTATGTTGGTGAACACAGATATGACCAGCGGGTTGGAGGTATTGACCCTGGACAGGATATCGTCTATATTTCCCTCCAGCACCATCCTCCCCTGGTCTATGATTCCTATATCCGTACAGAGCTCGGACAGCTCAGACAGGACATGGGAACTGATTACTATGGTTTTACCCGACTCCTGGAGCTCCTTTAATATTTCCCTGAACTCAAAGCGGGTTCTGGGATCCAGACCTGATGTGGGTTCATCCAGTATAAGGATGGCCGGATCGTGAATCAGGGCCCTGGCCAGGCACAGCCTCTGCTTCATGCCCCTGGACAGTCCGTCCACAAAGAAATCCAGCTTATCCTCCAGCCCCACCTGCTCCAGCAGGGCCGTATATCGTTTCCTTGCCACCAGACCGTTTATGTGGTGGCAGGCCGCAAAGAATTCCATGTATTCCGACACGGTCAGGTTATCGTAAACCCCGAAAAAATCAGGTACATAGCCAATCATGGATTTGAGCTTTCCCAGGTCAAAACGGGCGTTCATGCCGTTTATGGTAATCCTGCCTTCCTCTGCCTCCAGGAGTCCTGTCATGATTTTAATGGTAGTGGTCTTTCCGGCTCCGTTGGGCCCCACAAACCCATAGAGGGCGCCGGTCTCCACCGTCATGTCCAGGCCGCTTAATGCGTGGTATTTTCCGTATATCTTGTGTAATCCTCTTATCTCCAGCATCATTTACTCCTTCCTGTCACGGTCAGTATGGGCAGCATGATATTCCAGGTGTAATCGCCTGTGGCATCGTACACATACTTGATGGTCAGGGTGTTGCCCGGAGACAGGTATGGCTCCAGATCTTCCCTGTCATAGGACTGGACATGGGTATCCATGGAATCATAAGTGCCGGTATTGTAATTATAGAAATACATATTGCCGGCAAAGGGCACCGTGTAATAATACCGCATGCTCTGCACCACCTCATCGCTCATCTGGTGGAAAGACAGCTTCTCCACCTCGATGTCATTTCCCAGATAATACTCTAACATAACCGGAGTCAGGCCGTACATGCTGTTGTTGGACTCGTAATACTCGCCGGACAGCACATTGGGCTGCTTCTGGAGCGCGGACCTGTATATCATGCCGTCCTGCTCATAGTTTACGTCAATGGAGGATGTGAGCAGGGTGGACCCATATGTCTCATGGCTGGAGGACTTTAAGAAGCCTGTTTCCTCCTTCTCATTGCTGAATCCCAGTACCCTGGCCTCTGAATGGTAGCCTGACAGATAGCTGCCCATATAGAAGGACAGGAGGTTGGTCCTCTCCAATGCCTGCACATAAGCCGCATCCCGTATATCCTTATCCTCCTTATAGCGGGAAGCCCCTGTTATCTGCTCCGCCATGGCATAGCCGAAATTGGTGATTCCGTATATGACCTTCATGCCGTCCAGGCTTACAGTCTCACCCGGCTCCATGTGGCCAATGAGAATCATCTGATTATACAGAAGTATGGCCACATTGTCCACTTCCTGGCTGTAGTTGTTGGTCAGGGTTCCCGTCACCTTACCGTCAAAGGAATTTACATCGCCTGTAAATCCCTCCTGCTGTCCGTTTTCCGTGCGGCGCTCCATCATAAAGAACTTGGAGTTGAACGCGCCCACATTGTCGGACCTGAGCCTGGTTCCCTCCTCGCCGTAATGTATGGTTATGGACGGCGTCTCCTCACCCGTAAATTTGGGCAGGGGCCCCATATTGTAGTAAGCGCTTCCCGTAATGGGGTACAGGGTGTATTCCGGATTCAAAGTTACGGAGTACGGTTTATTATAGGGAGCCCGCATGTTGATGAATGTGGTTTCCGATATCTCATCCCTGTCCGTATCCTTTATGGTCGCATAGGTGAAGAAGGGCCCTGTAAACCGCGTACTCATGCCCATAAGAAGAACCATGCCGGTACAGCACAGGGACAGAATCCCCACGGACAGCTGGTAATACTGGCGCATTCCCCTCTGTTTCCAGAAGAAGTAGAGGCCGGGTCCGGCCAGGGCCACATAGGCCACTGCCAGGGTCACATACAGCCCCACCTTTGGAAGGTTATTGATATTGCCTGTATTAATCAGTCCCTGTACCGACCAGAACTGGCTGGACGTGCTTCCGTCCATGGCGCTGGCCAGCCCGTTTATCTTATCCTCGCCCAGAAGGGTGGTGAACAGGTTGTCAATATAGGAGATATTGGCCTGGCAGAATTCCTCTATGTCCACAAAATCATACATGGCAACGGCTGCCAGTCCGTTCCCCACGGAAACCGACGAGAGGACAGACAGCTCGTCGCTGCCCAGCACCTCGGTGCCGCCTTTGAGCATAACATCCGTACATGTCAGGGGGATGGAGGCGCCCTCAGGCCGGTCCACCGCATATTCCACACCCATGTTGATGACCCGCTCGTCGGGTTGGGGAAGGGGCTGCTCCAAAAGTTCCTTGCCAAATCCCCTCAGGGTATCCTCTCCCCTGTCGCCGGTTCCTATGAGCAGAACTCCGCCCTTACGGACCCACTCCCACACAGCCTCTATCTGCTGACCTGACAGCTTTCCGGAATCAAAATCCGTTATCAGCAGCACATCCAGCTGATCCAGGCCCAGCTCCGACGCTGGCAGAGTGGATGCCGTCATCTCGATGGTCTTGGTCCTCAGGGTACTGTAATTGACACCCACACCATTAAAATACAGAAGCTCCGCCGGACTGTCACTGAGCACACCGATAAAAAGCTCTGCTGTCTCCAGGTTCAGATTCAGCTTCAGGCGTTTGCTTACCACCTCATTTCCATTCTCATCCAGCAGACGCACATACATCTGGTCCACTCTTGCCCCCAGGGATATACTCACTGATTTGTTCATGTTTCCGCCGGGTTCTATCTCAACCGGATACTCATACCGGTATACATCGTAATCCAGGTTCATATTATATCCCTGAAAATCCGGCTCCATGGCCAGAATACACAGGGTTCCCTTAAACGTCTGGCTGGTCCGGCTGTCCAGCTGGATTTTAATGGGCAGGAAACGGCCGCTTTTCGCTGTATTCTGATAACCGTAGACCACGTCCATGGCCACCGGTGATTCCACGGTTTCCTCCTTGGCAGCCGTGCTGTCCGTCCCCAAGGCCTGGGCTCCCAGGGACTGGACCGTCACAGACGCTGCCAGCATTAAGCCAAAAAGGGTGCTTTTCAGCGCCCTTTTCATTTTCTCCGGAAATATCCGCATGTTACACTTCCTCATCCTATATTCTCCGTTCAAGTCAGCTAATGGTTCCAAAATTCTCTTTATTGATGTCAAAATTCACCTGAAGCTTTACCGTGAACACGGTGCCGTCCAAATCGCTGGACACATTGATGGTGCCCCCATGCATGTCCACGATTTCCTTTGCAATGGCAAGTCCCAGGCCCGTGCCCCCCGTACTGCTGGAACGGGACTGTTCCACCCGGTAAAACTTGTTGAATATCAGAGGCAGCTCCTCCGGCGGTATGACATAACCGTAATTTGTAATGGAGACCGTCACCACATCCTCCTGGGCCAGTATCTTTACCAGGACTCTTTTTCCGTCGGCGCCATACTTGATGGCATTGCCAATCAGGTTATCGAACAGACGGGCAAGCAGATTGCCGTCAGCTGTTATAATTTTAGCCGGTACATTGCTCTGCAGGTCATATGACAGGTTCTTTTCCACAAAGTTGGGGTATGCCTCCTCCAAAAGCTGTCCCAGCAGCTTTACCACATCCAGCTGGGCCACATGCATGGATATCTTGCCGTAATTGAGCTTGGTAAACCCAAACAGATCTTCAATCAGCTTTTCCAGTCGCCGCGCCTTTCCATATGCAATCTCTATGTACTTGTGCTGCATCTCCGCCGGTATCTTATTGTTGCCTGCCAGCAGCTCCAGATATCCGATAATGGATGTCAGGGGCGTGCGCAGGTCATGGGCCACATTGGTTATAAGCTCATTTTTGGTGCGCTCGGATTCCCTCTCCTTATCCATCAGCTCCCGGATATCCTCCGCCATCTTGTTCAGGTTGGCAGCCATGCTGGAGAACTCGTCGTCCCCAATCACATCAATGGTGGTGTTCAGATTGCCTTCTGATATGCTCTGAACCGCATCTGATATATTGCTGATATAGCGGATATAGGGTTCCTGCAGAATCATAAACGTCACCGCGAACAGCACCAGCCCGGATACCACATAAACCAGCACCACCGCCACATGGTAATCCAGCACAGCCTGAAGCAGGCGGTTCATACGTCCGGATTCCTCCATGTATCTGGCAATCATGGACACGTTGGTCACCAGAAATATTTCCACCAGACAGGAAATAATGGCGCTGTATATGATGTTGGTGATAACACGGGTATGGTAGCGCCTGCTCATATCACTTTTCAATTTTGTAACCTACTCCCCACACTGTGGTGATGATTTTATTCTGTCTGGTGTCCTCTTTCATCTTGCCTCTCAGGCGTCTGATATGTACCATGACCGTGTTGTTGGCCTCATATACCTTTTCATTCCACACCTTCTCGAATATCTCGTCGGTGCTGAATACCTTGCCCGGGTTGGAAGCCAGCAGGTACAGGATATCGAACTCAATGGGAGTGAGCTTGATTTCCTCATCGTCCACAATCACCTTATGGTTATCCTTATTAATGGTCATTCCCTTAATGGTTATCTCGTTGTTGGCCTTTTCCTTGGAAGCGCTGTTTGGATTCAGCTGTGTGTAGCGGCGCAGCTGGGATTTAACCCTGGCTGTCAGCTCCAGCGGGTTAAAGGGCTTCACCACATAGTCGTCCGCCCCTGTTCCCAGGCCTAATATCTTATCTAAATCCGTGGACTTGGCGCTGAGCATGATAATAGGGATATTGTTGGTTTCCCTTATCTTCTTGCACATCTCCAGGCCGTTCATACCCGGCATCATGATGTCCAGCAGCACCAGGTGCACCTCTTCTTTGGAAATAATTTCCAGTCCCTTGGCGGCATTCTCCGCCTTAAACACTTTATAGCCATCACTTACAAGATAAATCTCAATCAAATCCGCAATCTCTTTTTCATCATCTACTACCAGGATATTTATATCGGGCATGATGTCCCCTCCTCATACGTTAACTTATATGACCTATTCTAACATAATATATCAAGGTTTTCCTTACTTTTTTCTTGAAAAATTCTGGCTAAATTGGGATATTGTTGACTAAGGTCCGAAAGCCACCGATGCACATGACAGATGCGCATTTGGGAAAAAATCCTTTGTTCGTGGGCTTGCGCCGCCTATTGTCAGAACTGCGAACCAAACTCGCACGCTTTGCGTGCTCAAACAGTGGTTCTCCGTTCTGACGCTATGCGCGCCCACTCACGGATTTTCAAACAAATGCTTATTCTGTCATGTGCACCGGCGGCTTTCTACGTTATTGGCAATAAAAAATGTAGGAGCAAACCAATAAACAGTTTTCATGCAGGAGGGGGATTGTACTTAAGTACGGCATTTTTTATGTGACATATCCAATACAGTAGAAAGGGCTCCTCCATGTATGATAAGCATTCGGTAGGTAATTTTGTCCATTTTGTGAGCATAGCTGGCAGGTTGGAGGCACTGTTTGAGCGAACGCAGTGAGCGAGTTTGCCGGAGACCTGCCTGATCGGCGGCGGAGCAAAATGGACAAAATTACTGTGAATGCGTTTATACATGGAAGAGCCCTTTCGGACCCTATTGAACTAAATCCCAATTTTTGTGCATTTGCACATTTTTTAGGAATGTAAATGAACGCATAACCTCTACAGCAGATTCCCATACCTACCAAGGAAATTCCTTGTT
>OHBR01001074.1_pt1 | contig 10950 bp, 8 predicted proteins | sample 1577461 | NCBI WGS metagenome assembly OHBR01 (sample SAMEA3879579, study PRJEB24766) | human gut metagenome | biome: human-associated habitat; feature: feces | place: USA | collected 1985/1987
CAACCATTACTGTAGCAGTGTATGCATGAACAATGCGGAAAATGTCCACATTGCCCTCCGGCACTGTAAAAAATGCGGACATACCCAACTGGGCTACCTGGGCAGCACCACGGGGGCTGAAAATTTTAACGAGCGGCATATTGCCTTTCTCCGATATGTAAAAGAATTGGATTTTCAGTTTGACCCAGAGAACGAATTCCGCGTAAAACCCACCATGCTGGGGGCCCATGATGATTTTTTCAGAATACTGGAGCATAACCCCAGGCTACCTTCCTGCTTTTTTGCGGAGAACGACACCATTGCCCTGGGCGCCATGAAGGCCCTGAAGGAAAAAGGGTATAAAATTCCCAATAACGTATCCCTGATTGGCTTTGACGATATTCCCTATTCCTCCATAAGCTCCCCCGCCCTGACCACCATCCATGTGCAGAGAAAGATAATGGGGAAGCAGTCGGTCATCCAGCTGATGCAGCTAATCGAGGACCCCCGGTTCATGCCCATGAAGACCCAGATTACAGGAAAGCTGGTAGAACGCTCCAGCGTAAAGCAACTGGCATAATGAAACAAAAATCCCCCCGGCCTCTCGTATTGGAGGACCGGGGGGAATGCGGTTATGAACAAATTTTATCCGACTCATTCTGTTTGCTTCTTCCCTTCAGGGGCTTGGAGGAGGGCTTGGACGGGGACTTGGAGGAGGGCTTATGATGTGCCTTGGCATTGCGCTTTTTCCTGCCGTCTTCTTTTTTCTGGACCAGAAGCTCCACATCCTGGGAATCCGCCATCTTGGCTGTCTTCACAGCATAAAAGCGGTCATCCTCCGATTTCTTCACCCTTATTTTTCCTTTTACAAACCCATGTTCCGGGCATACGGCCAGGCAGAAATAAAATCTCTGCCCATAGGGAAACCATCTCAGCTTCTTGCGCAGCATCCTGTTGCATTTCACGCACTTCATATCTGTAATATCCTTGTCCTTAAGGATATCTTCCCTGGAATCAAACTCCCTGGATACATACTTGGAATACTCAGGGAAATACAGCCGGTATTCCTCAGCCTTATTCCTGGGAAGTCCGTAATAATCCACTGACACATAGGTTCCAAATGTCTCCATGTCCAGCGCTGAAAGAATACGGCCCGTATAATAGGCATCATCCAGCGCCCGGTGAAAGGGCCTCTCCTCTTCCATGCCCTGCAGCTGCACCGCCATATCAAGGGACACCTTGTTCTTCCCATCCCCGTATTGAAGGCAGTAAAGCTTCTGGATATCCAGGTAAAGCAGCGGCCTTGGAAAGGGATTGGGAAGCTTATGATACGCCATATTCCGCTGAAGCTCGGTTAAGTCCATGGAACCCCAGGTACAGAAGCAATACTCCTCCTGACCGCACCATGCCAGAAACCTCTTCATAACCACGTCAAAGGGCTCTCCTTCCTGGCGCAGCTCCGCCATATCCATGTGGGTCACTTCCGATATCTTAAAATGCATCTTTTTATAGACCTTGGGCCGAATCAGCTTGTGAAAGGTTCCTGTCTCTTCAAAATTCCCATTCAGCTTCACTGCTCCGATTTCTATAATTTCAAAAGGAAGATGCTCCACTGAATCTTCCTTTCCATTGGGACTCTGGTTCCATTCCAAATCAAAAACAATGTAATTCATCTCTTCATCCTGTCACTATGCAATCTCAATTTACTTACCTATCTTACCATATAGGAAAGAATATGGAAAGGGGCTATTGATGTCATTGATTCCCAGTATTTCCAATTCTGTTTTATTTTTAACTGTCATTGTCCTGCCCGCGCCAACGGTATATTCCACTTATATCTTCGGTTAACCAGACAGCGCCAAATTGTCAACTATATTTCATTTTTATGTTGACAATCCAATACCGACTCTCTATAATAAGTAAAATATAACGGCAACTTTCAGTGAGGTATCCTATATGATAAAACTAATACAAGCTGCCTGCCAATGGGGGCAGAAGGATTTTGACGGATGGGTTATCGGAAAGGCCCGGTACTGTTTCCACAGCCAGTCAGAACCCGCATCATACGAATCCATGCCAAAAAAGACTGCTCCCGGATATGTCCTGTTGGAAATCACTGCATATGATACAGACCGCCAGCCCTGCCAATCTCTTGAAATTTGTCTGGTGGACACTAAGGCTCTCAGGAATACCGGAAGAGCCATGAAGGCCGGGGATTTAGGGGATATAGAGGATTCCGGGGCGGCCAGGCATTCCGAAGATTTCAGGCATTCCGCAGATCCCAGGTATTCCGCAGTTCCCAGGCATTCCGCAGTTCCCAGGTATATGCCGGACCAGCTGACAATGGCCTTTCCCCAGAAATGCCTTGAAAGCTTCCTGGCTGCTTCCGGGGATACCAACCCGATTCACTATGGACCGGATGCAGTGATTCCCGGTCTGTGGATACTAAACCGGCTGGAGGGATTATACGGTTCCCGGAGCCCTGCCGAAACCCTATCCATACGGTTCCTGCATCCTGTCCATGCAGGCGGTTCTGTCCGCCTGGTACAAAAAAACAATATAGTAACAGGAACCATGGGCAGTATAACCTGTTTTACCATGTCCATTCACACACCAGACCAAACTCAAAAACGGAGGTAATCATGAATCAGAAACTCAACACCATGGAACTCACCAAAATGGCATTGCTGACCGCATTAATATGCGTTTCCGCTTACATTGTCATCCCGCTCCCGTTTACACCGGCCAGTCTTACAGCCCAGACCCTGGTTGTCAACCTTATTGCACTGCTCCTGACTCCCAGGCAGGCGGCATTTACCATGGTCGTGTATATTCTTCTGGGTCTGACCGGTCTGCCTGTATTCTCCGGCGCCATGGGCGGTCCCGGAAAGCTGTTCGGACCAACAGGGGGATATATCATGTCATGGATTCCGGCTGTCATCCTCATGTCATGGTTTAAAGGAAAACATTACAGCTTTAAGCGGTATTGTCTGGTGACCATTCTGGTGGGCATGCCTGTGATTTACCTGGTGGGAAGCGCCTATATGAAATTCATAACCGGAATGGACTGGGCAGCCACCTTCACAGCCGCCGTAATCCCATTCATTCCCCTTGATATTTTTAAATGCTTTGCCGCCGCCCTGATTGCGAAGCCGGTGCAGATAAGTCTGTCAAACGCCCAGCGGACCCGTTAGGAGGCTTTCATGGACAAGGTATTCATACTTGGAGGGCTGCGCAGCTATATCGGCGTAAGAAACAGCGCATACCGCCATGTACCCGCCGAGCATCTGGGCGCCGCCGTGTTAAAGGAGCTGACCGCCCGGTATCAGCCGTCAAAAATTGATATGATTATCTGCGGCAACTGCGTTGGAGGCGGCGGCAATATTACCCGTCTCATGGCGCTGGAGGCAGGACTTTCAAACACCATTCCTGCCTTTACATTGGACCTGCAGTGCGCCTCCTCCCTGGAAGCTGTCATAACAGCCGCAGCCAGGATACAGAGCGGTCTGGCTGACCTGGTGGCTGCCGGAGGTTTTGAAAGCAGCTCCACCCAGCCTGTGCGAAGCTATAACCCCAACCATCCATATACCGGCGCCTGCCTTGCTTCCAGTCTTAATACAGGCGGTCCGGACAATTCCCCGGCCTACAGCACCGCCAAATTTATCCCCGGTCCTCATCGGGAGGATGTGATGCTGCAGGGCGCGGAAAAGACCATCTGCCATTACCATATAAGCCCCGGCGAAATGGACGCCTGGGTGCTGGAAAGCCACAGACGGGCTGTCAGGGCGCGCCAGGAAGGCCTTCTTGAAGGCATAACCGTCCCTGTATACGGCCTTGACCATGACGAAGGAATCCGGCCCCGGCTGAACCAGCGCCTGCTGGACCGCCTGCCCTGCGTCCTGAAAGATGGCCGGTATCTCAATGCCGCCAATGCCTGCACCATGAATGACGGCGCCGCCTTCCTTCTTCTCTGTTCAGAGCGGTATCTGAAAAAGCATAAACTTACCCCCCGGTTTTACCTTACAAATGCATATACGGCCGGGGCAGACCCGCTTATGAGTCCTGCCTCTGTCCTGCCCGCAATCAGGGGACTTCTGGACCGCAGCGGACTCTCCATGGATGAGATAGGCGCCATTGAGTGCAATGAGGCCTTTGCAGCCATTGATGTCCTGGTCAACAGGGCTTATCCGGATATATCTTCCCGGTACAATCAGCTGGGCGGCGCCCTGGCTTATGGGCATCCCTATGGTGCGTCCGGCGCTATCATTCTCCTTCACCTGATGAAATCCATGGAGCAATCGGAAAGTGCCCGGGGTATTTGCTGTGCAGCAGCTGCCGGCGGGATTGGAAGCGCCATTCTTCTCGAACAGTAATCAGCGCTCTTTTCCCGGATGCCATACACAGAAAGGTGCCACCTATGAATCACAAGGATTATCTCTCTATTATTCAGTCAATTCCGGCCCACAGGACAGCCCTGATTGAGGACGGACAGATTTATACATATGGTATGCTTGCCGGGGAGTCCGGACGCATCCGTTCCCTGTCTCCCAAAACTGCGGCCCCTTCTGCGGTATGGGTCAGAGAGTCCTCTGTCCATAATCAGCTGGTACATTTCCTGGCATTAAGCGGTACATCCCAGGTTCCCGTCATCATACCCGCCGATATGAAATGTCTGCCCCATATCCCGGCAGCAGAGACTGTCCCGGACGGGGCCTGTATGGGCGTCCTTACCTCCGGTTCAACGGGCCAGCCCAAGCTGTGGTACCGTACCCGGGAAAGCTGGTCCTCTTTCTTTCCCACTCAAAACGCGATTTTTGGAATAACTGACAGGACCCGTCTCTTTGCACAGGGCAGTCTGGCATTCACCGGCAATCTGAACCTGTATCTGGCCCTTCTGTCCGCAGGGGCGGCCATCATCACCGCCTCCCCTGTAAATCCCTCTGTGTGGCGCAGGGAAATAGAACGCCACGATGCAGATTCCCTATATCTTATCCCCTCCAAGCTCCGGCTTCTGGCAAAATACGCCTCCCATCCCTGTCTCAGCATCAGGACCATCCTGGCTGGTTCCCAAAGTCTTGGGCGCAGGGATATGGAGCTGCTGAAAGCCGCTTATCCTGACAGCCGCTGTATCCTGTACTATGGGGCCAGCGAGCTGAGCTATGTCACCTGGTTGACGGACCGGGAAATGAATGATAACCCGGCCTGCATCGGAAAACCCTTTCCCGGCATAGACGTAACCCTGAAGGACGGTGAAATCTACGTCAGCACCCCTTACTCCGCCATAGGTATCGAAGGGCCCTGGAGCGTTGGAGATATGGGCTATATGGACCGGAAGGGCTATCTGTACTTTAATGGCCGGAAGGACAATGTATACAATATTCACGGCCGTAAGGTCTCTGCGGTAAAAATAGAAAACGCTCTGAATGTTCTGTCTGAGATACAGGAGTCTGCCGTCATATTTCAAAACAATGCACTGCAGGCTCATGTGGTTCTCTCCGAGCCAACTCCTTCAGACCAGGATATGTCTGCCCTGCGCCACGCCATAAAAAAGGCGTTGAACGGCTGCCTGGAATCCTGGGAAATCCCCAGAGATATTATATTCCATGAGAGCCTTCCAAAAAACAACAGCGGAAAGACAGTCAAGAAACTGCTCTCCGCCAAAGAATAAAGGTTCTATACTGAATGTTGGGGTGTGCTGAAAAGCACACTTCCAACATTCTTTTCGTTGTAATAAAATACATCTATAAGAAGCCTCCTAAACACATTATCCCGACCAAAGTTTAATGTTACGGAGGTGACCCCTTATAGATGTACCCTAATTATACCAAGGCTTTCCTTAACTTGGAAGGTGTTTTTATTAAAAAAGTGGTTCAGGCAGACTCTTTCATTAAAATTTTCATCCAGTCCCAACCGGTAGAACAGACTTGTCCCTGCTGTGGCGCTAAAACTAAACGGATTCATGATTACCGTTTACAAGAAGTCCAGGACATTCCCTTACTGGGAAAACAAGTAATCCTGCTCCTTCGCAAACGCCGCTACCTCTGCCCATACTGCCGCAAACGGTTCACGGAACCCTATTCGTTCCTCCCCAGCTACCACCGCAGGACCCGCAGGCTGGCATTTTACATTGTCTCCCTGCTCCGGCAGACCTTTTCCTTAAAACAGATCGCAGAGCTTACCGGTGTTTCCGTCCAGACGGTCTGCCGCCTTCTGGACACGATTTGCTATCCTCCGCCTGACCAGCTTCCACAAGCGCTTTCCATTGACGAATTCAAAGGCAATGCTTCTACCGGTAAATATCAGTGCATTCTGGTTGATCCGAAAAAGCGCCGGATCCTCGACATTCTCCCGGATCGGACACAGAGCCATCTGGCTGATTATTGGCGGAACATTCCCAGGAAAGAACGCCTGAAGGTAAAGTTCTTCGTCTGCGATATGTGGCGCCCCTACACCGAACTTGCACAGACCTTCTTTCCAAACGCTACAATCATCGTGGATAAATATCATTTCATCCGGCAGGTGACATGGGCGATTGAAAATGTACGCAAACGGCTGCAGCGGTCCATGCCGGTTTCTCTGCGTAAGTATTATAAACGCAGCCGGAAACTCATTCTGACCCGCTATAAAAAGCTGAAGGATGAGAACAAACAGGCCTGTGATTTAATGCTTCACTATAGCGAGGATCTGCGTCTGGCACACCGCATGAAAGAGTGGTTTTATGATATCTGCCAGATGGAAGCGTATCGTCAGCAGCAGAGGGAATTTGATGACTGGATTGCGAATGCACAGAGCTGTGGGATTAAGGAATTTGAGGCCTGTGCTAAGACCTACAGGGCCTGGCGAAAAGAAATCCTGAATGCCTTTAAATACGGATTGACAAATGGTCCCACAGAAGGATTTAACAACAAGATAAAGGTGTTAAAACGGAGCAGCTACGGAATCCGGAATTTCAAACGGTTCCGAACCCGGATACTTCACTGTACATCATAGGATAAAAAGGTCGGTAATGCGGAGGCTTATTTGGCATGCCCAAAATCAGTAAAACCTGGAACTAAACATAAAAAGGGCCCTTTTCATAGAATTGGGGCGGGATTTTAACAAATCCCACCCCAACTATTGACAAAGAGCCTATAAAAAGAGCCCTTTTCATAGAACTGGAGCAGGATTTTACAAATCCCACCCCAGCTATTGACAAAGAGCCTTAGATACATAACGCACGTTTTTTAACAATTTCTTATTTAATAAATGAAAACAACCGCAACATTATTTTGCTACCGTTATAGCATGCATATCACTTAAATTAGCATTATGAACGCGGCCCGTTTGAATTTCAAAATTTACAATCGGCGTATAATAGTAATCACCACGTGAATCACTTAAAGCGACCATTGCAAGGTATCCTCCATCAGGCAATATTTGCTCTCCGACTTTGCTGCTTACGCGATAAATAAACTTTTTACCATAAATTTTCTCATTTGTACTTCCCGTACTTTGACTGGTTTCATATATGACTTGAATTGCATCACCCGGTTCTACATTTTGTGTGTTTCTCATTAATGTATCACCGCCTTCTTTATAAGACGTCATATCATAAACTCCTAAAACGGAGAATTCACCGCTCTCGTATTCATAACCTATCACAAGGTAGGAGTCGGTTCCGTTATAAAGTACCGGAGCACGATAGCGGATTCTTTCTTTTGTGGTATCAATTACCTCCACTGCCAATGGCTGTCCGTCAATGGAAAGCCATTTTCCCGAAAAATTAGTATTGAGAATTCCTTGTTCGTTCAAAAAAACCAACCGATCTTCTCCAAGATAAGTAATCATACCATTTTCTGTATCCAACTGACAAAGACAAAATGTCATATCCTGCAAAAGATTTACAGCGGAACTGTCAAGCGGGATATGAAACTGTGCATTATCTGAAAGTTGTATATCCGCCTCGGTAAGCATTGACAACGGTGTAGTATCAAGAACCGGAAAGGTTCCGTAACCCTTGCTGTAGGCGTAGGTTTGCAGTTCACCATTGAGACATCCTGCCAACTTGTAATAATACAATGTTTTTATGTCATTATTGGAACAAATGTTGTTGATGTAATTCAGATAATAACTTAATCCTTCCATGTTTTTCAATTCGATGGGAAAATAAATCGAAAGCCCTTGGGATTCTCTCACATATGAGCTTGCCCGGTTGTAAAGCACGGTTTCATCCAACGTATCCAAAACAGCTTGTGTCTCAGCAGGATAAATCTCAGATAGTTCTCTCATGAACACCGCAAGGTCAATGGTGTTAAATACGCTGTAGGCATCACTGGCGTAACGTACCGATTGAGCCGAAGCCCTTCCAAGTTCAGACATAATCCAGGGTTCTTGCACGATATCTCGTAGTATTGCAGTCACCAGTTCTCCGTAACGGATATAAACTTCATTAGCTTTTCCTATGTCTGTGATGGAAAAAGTACAAGGAAAATCAATGCCAAAATCTTTCAACCGAATTGCCTGTTCAGTGTAGTAATCAATATAGCTGTCAGCAATAATCTGACCGATTTGCGCACCATTCATCGATGTATCATTGACAAATTTCTCTAACCAGGCTGCGTAATCCCAACCTTCGCCTGGTTCTAATTCTTCGCTGGCCGCCAAATATTTTCCGTATCCATGCAGTGAATGTGCCACTTCAACCGAGGCCATCAAGCAGGCATCAAATCCAATCAATTCAAATGGAGGTTCTGACTCATTCTGTTCATAGACCGCTCCAAGTGCAGCGGACATCTCACTGAGCGAAAGACTGTCCTGACCATATAGTTCATCGGACGCAACCCCAAATGCGCCGGCACCATGATTCCAAAAAAGAAGAACTTTGTGATCCGCGGGAAAGTTTTTGTTGCAGTAATTCAGAAAGTCGATAAGAGTTTCCTGTTCCCCCATATTTTGTGGCGGGTTATTTTCTGTAGTTTGAAAGCCTTTGCTGTCGTAAACAAACCTTTGGGAACGGTTAGGATTTACTTCCGGTGAACTCCATCTGCTAGCCCCACCCGTTTGGATAATAAATTTCACATTTTGGGGCAATGCAACCGAAAGGATTTCATCAATGTCAGCAGATGCATACCCAGGCTGCATATCTGCTACGACTTCATCAAATTCCCCTGCCGTTGTTTTAGAGGCCTCTATTGCGGGTGGTAGATACATATTCGTAGGAAGATCTATTCCTTTTTCTCGAATGTCTGTTACGAACTGCCAAAACTGAGTATCCATTTGTTCCTGTGTTTTTTGGATATAAGTAGCTGCTTCGGGCATTATTAGATACTTTGTGACATCAGAAAGCCGGTTCACATGGTTGCTTTCCAGGTCACTTCCGCACATGTAAATGTAAAATGCCCATGTATCATCCGCATGACAGGTGGGCAACGCTGCAATTCCTTCTGCACCGTCTGTATCAATCGGTACCTCAGAGTAAATTTCCTCCTTTGATACCGGCTTTTGGGAACAGTAATCGAAATACCATTCATCAACGAGCGTCAATATCGGGTTCATACAGAAAACGCCAATAATTAACACAAGACCACATACGGCAACAGCCCCAATTACTCGCATTCCCCAGTAAAGCGCCTTTTTTCGAAATGATAAGTCTTGATATGCCTTTCTTTTTGTGAGTTTGGCAGCCTGCCTCGCTTCCTTCTTTTGTTTTTTCAAATCTATTGTTGTAAACGAACTCAAATTATCTTTTTCAGAATCAGTTTCTTTTCTTATGTTCATTGCCTATCCCTCCATGATGTGGTTTAAAAGAAATCTCTATGAATCCTCATTTTGCATTGGCACTTCTGTTCACCGTATTTTCTCCGCCAGGAGAAAATGCCAATGATGTTCCCGGTTTATATGTGCGGCTATCCGGGAAAATCCTGCATCCTGTAAATATTGAGTCAACTGCTCCTGCGTAAAGATACGTATTCCTTCAATGATGCCAGTCCATTTTTCGTCTGCCTGTTTCGTCCTGTCTGATTCATTTACGATCATAAACTCCCCTCCCGGTTTGAGCACCCGATATACTTCTTGAAAACTTTCCATCGGCCCCGGCCAGAAATAGACCGTTTCAAAGGCGGTAATCCCATCAAATGTCTCTGCTTCAAACGGGAAGTGAGATACGTCCCCATGCACAATCTTACATCTCCCAGCTTGTACTGCATGCCGGTTGAACTGCTTTGTTTTGTCACAAGACACCTGGGAATAGTCCATGGCTGTAACCGTTGCAATAGGAAACCGTTTTAAAAGCTCTGCGGTATTGCGTCCTCCTCCACATCCAAAATCCGTAATCATAGAAGGGGCCACAGGAGCGACAGGAAAATGGGAAAGACCCCAATCTGAAACCGCAGCATGACCTTGATTCATGCCATTGACCATCATTTTTCCCATCCAGCCATTCGGCTTTCTGGTGTTGTTAAAAAACTGTTTGAAAATCCCTAGGGAATCACCGATCCTTTCCTACTGTATTAGCACGAGTTCCGTTCTGTTTGAATTACATCCTCATTTCCAAATAAACATAATAAGGTCAACCGTTATGAACACACCTGTGATGATATATTTTGTTTTTCGGGAGATATCAGATATCCATATTTCTCCCATCGTTCCCAAAACAAGACCAAGCCTTGCTATATCCCTTTGCATGGGAGAAAAGCGGAAATCGAAACAATTTCTTACTAAATAAAAATGGTGATAAACTCACCAGATCAGGTGTGCGTACTCGTATCAATACTTTTGTTACAAAAGCGGCAGATCACTCCCCAAGTCTGTTAGAGAAAAATATAACACCTCATACATTCAGAGACTCCGCATCTATGAATCTGCTAGTTTCGGGTGTTGACATTTCAATCATAGCGATATGGCTTGGCCATTCTAGTATCGGAACAACTCATAAATATATGGTACGATCCAGAAGAGTACCACAAGAAGCCCTGCCAGGCTGACTAAAAAAGC
>OHBR01001090.1_pt1 | contig 10861 bp, 8 predicted proteins | sample 1577461 | NCBI WGS metagenome assembly OHBR01 (sample SAMEA3879579, study PRJEB24766) | human gut metagenome | biome: human-associated habitat; feature: feces | place: USA | collected 1985/1987
GTTGACTGGTCCACCCATATCCACTGCCATCATACCACCAACAAGGAGACCAAGTAATACGGCTGAGCTTCCTGACAAGCTTGACAAGAAGTTATTAAGACCTGTATTGATTGCTGCCATTGGGATATTTACTGCCAACATCAAGAAACCAGTAGCAAATACACCTAGAAGTGGCAAGAGCAAGATAGAACGGATTCCTTCAAGAGCACGTGGGATACCTGCCAAGAGTTTACGAAGAACGAGGATAACACCACCTGCAAGGAAACCACCAACAAGAGCTCCAAGGAAACCAGAAGATACGCCAGCAAGGGCAAGGGTTGCTTTACCACCTGAAGCAAATGGAACACCACCAAAGGCTGCACCACTTGATGCGATAGCGCCAGCTACAAAACCTGAAACCAAACCCGGTTTTTCAGCGATAGAATAAGCAATGTAACCTGCAAGTACTGGAAGCATGAAACCAAAGGCCGCACCACCAATTGCTTTGAATTGAGCAGCAATTTCATGGTAAGAACCAAGTTGTGACAATTGATCTTTAGGAACACCCATGATTTGGTCAAGCAAGAAGGCAAGCGCAATCATGATACCACCACCGATAACGAATGGGAGCATTTGTGATACCCCACTCATCAAGTGTTTATAGAAGGCACCACCGAGGCTCAATTTCTCACTTGATTCTTGAGCAGCTCCAGCATTTTCAGCGTGGAAGACTTCAGCTTTTCCATCCAAGATGTTTTGGATTAATTCTTGAGGTTGACGAATACCTGCAGCGACTGGTTTAGAAAGCAATTTTTTACCATCAAAGCGTGCTGTTTCAACTGCCTTGTCTGCCGCTACGATAACACCTACAGCCTTACTGATTTCTTCAGCAGTCAATGGTGTTCCGACACCTGAAGCACCGTTAGTTTCAACACGAACATTGACTCCCATTTCTTCACCTGTTTTAATCAGTGATTCTTCAGCCATGTAAGTGTGAGCAATACCAGTTGTACAAGCTGTTACAGCTACGATAAGTGGTTTATCGCTTGAAGCTGCTTCTTTAACAGCTTGTGCTTTCTTAGCTTCCTCAGCTTGTGCTTCTTCTTCGCCAGTATTAAAAGCAGCAATCACTTCATCTGGAGAAGTCACCTTACGCAAACGATCTGCAAAACCATCTTGCATAAGATATTTTGACAACTCAGCAAGGGCTGCCAAGTGAGTGTCATTTGCTCCCTCTGGAGCAGCAATCATAAAGAAGAGGTCTGTAGGTTGACCATCAAGTGATTCGTAATCTACACCTTTATTAGATTTAGCAAAAAGTACTGTTGCTTCTTTTACTGCAGCATTTTTACTGTGTGGCATAGCGATTCCATCACCCAAACCAGTTGATGTTTGTGCTTCACGAGCCATAATGCCTGCTTTGAAAACATCAAAGTCAGCCACGACACCATTATCAACCAAGCTGTTAATCATTTCATCGATAGCAGCTTCTTTTGTAGTTGCTTGAAGGTCAAGCAACATTACTTTTTTGTTCAGTAAATCCTGAATTTTCATAGTTTTTCTACCTCTACTTTATTGTATGTTTCTTTAATAAATTCAATTGTCGCTAAGTCATCTGAGAAAGCCGTAGATGTTCCACATGCTACTCCCCACTTGAGAGCCTCAATTGGATCACCTGATTTAACAAACTCACCAGTGAAACCAGCAACCATTGAGTCACCCGCACCAACAGAGTTTTTTACTGTTCCCTTGATTGGTTTAGCAAAGTAAGCAGCCTCTGGAGTAACAAGAAGCGCTCCATCACCTGCCATTGAGATGATAACGTTCTGTGCACCCTTAGCAAGGATTTCACGCGCATACTTTTCAACATCAGCCAAACCATTAAGTTTGACATTGAAAATAGCTTCTAACTCATGGTTATTTGGTTTTACCAAGAGTGGTTGGTAAGCCAAGGAATCAAGCAAGGTTTGACCTTCAAAGTCACAGACAACCTGTGCACCAGTTTCACGCACTAGTGGAATCAATTTGTTATAGACCTTGTTTCCAAGATTGCTTGGTGCTGATCCAGCAAAAACAACCACATCAGCAGCACTTACACTTGAAAGAACTGCTTCCAATTCAGCCAATTGATACTCATTAATGACAGGTCCTGCACCGTTAATTTCAGTTTCTTGGTCAGCCTTGATTTTAACATTAATACGTGTGTCTTGATCCACAGCTACAAACTTAGTTTTAATACCTTCTGCATCTAAACCATCTGTCACAAAACGTCCTGTAAAACCACCGATGAAGCCCGTTGCAGTATTATCAACACCTAAACGTTGCAAAATACGACTAACATTAATCCCCTTACCGCCAGCGAACTTATCATCACTCTCCATGCGGTTAACTTCACCAATCTCTACTTTGTCGATACGAACAATGAAGTCGATTGATGGATTCAGCGTTACAGTATAAATCATACTTCAATAACCCTCGTTTTCTCTTTTAATTCTTTTAGGAGTTCTTCTTCCGAAGCATTTGTAATTATGGTTACTTTCTCGACCTCGGCTACCTTAGCATAGGTAATCTGACCAAGTTTAGAGGCATCCGCTAGAACATAGGCTTTTTGCGCATTAGCTATCACTGTTCGTTTAATGACCGCCTCTTCCATATCTGGCATTGTGAAATAATTGGCATCAACTCCATTAGCACCAATGAAAGCACAATCAAAATTCAGTTGTCTAATTTGCTCTTGAGCAGTACTTCCAATAGACGCATCCGTTGAATGTTTAACCTTTCCTCCAACAATCCTAGTGCTAACACCGAGATCTACCAGCTTAACCGCATGATGGATAGAATTAGTCACAACCGTTACCTGACGATTAGCCAAATGTGGAATCAAAAGTTCATTTGTTGTACTAGCCTCAAGAAAGACGACATCACCTTCCTTAATCAAATCGGCAGCATAACCAGCTAACTGAGCCTTTTCTTGAACGTTTCTAATAGCTTTTTGACTATTGGCAATTTCTTCCTTTAGACCATGAATGCTTTCAGCACCACCATGAACACGTTTAAGTTGGCCATCTGCCGCTAACTCGTCTAAGTCGCGACGAATCGTCGACTCGGAAGTATCACTTAACAAAACAGTTAGGTTTTCCAAAGTGACAAAACCATCTTGTTTCAACTGAGACAAGATAATCTGCTTACGTTCAGACTTTAGCATAATCTCTCCTTCTGTAATCGTTTACAAAAACTATTATACTAAATTTTTAATAACTGTCAACTAGAAACAGTCAAAAAAAATCAAAATATTTCATTATAAAACACTAATCTTCCAAAATAAGGCGATTTGATAAGAAAGTTCTTACATTTTCAAAAAGAATACAACATTTCAGTATCAAGTGCAAAATAAAAAAGCCTTTCGGCTCTCTTATCTTATTTGGCATAGTCAACCGCACGGAATTCACGAATGACTGTAACCTTAATATTTCCTGGGTAATCCAAATTCTTCTCAATTTGTTCACGTACCTTATGAGACAAGATCGTAACTTCATCATCCGAGATTTTGTTTGGATGAACCATAATACGAATTTCACGACCAGCTTGAAGGGCGAAGCTTGTTTGAACACCGTCAAAACTTGATGCAATTTCTTCCAAATCACGAAGGCGTTTGACATAATTCTCAACCGATTCATTACGAGCCCCTGGACGAGCCGAACTCAAAGCATCTGCTGCAGCTACAATAACTGCAATAACGCTCTCAGGTTCTACATCGCCATGGTGGCTGGCAATAGCATTGACCACAACTGGATGTTCTTTGTACTTACGTGCAAACTCTGCACCAATCTCTACGTGGCTACCTTCGACTTCTTTGTCAATGGCTTTCCCCATATCGTGAAGGAATCCAGCACGACGAGCAAGGGCAACATTTTCACCCAATTCACCAGCCATGATACCTGCTAGTTTACCAACTTCAACTGAGTGACGAAGGACGTTTTGACCATACGACGTACGGAACTGCAAGCGTCCCATAATCTTAATCAAATCAGGGTGAAGATTCATAGCACCAATTTCGTAGGCTGCTTCCTCACCATATTCACGGATACGGTTATCCATTTCCTGACGACTCTTCTCAACCAACTCTTCAATACGAGCTGGATGGATGCGTCCATCCTTAATCAAGGCTTCGAGAGTCATACGTGCAATTTCACGACGAACTGGATCAAAACCAGAAAGGACAACCACTTCTGGAGTGTCATCAATAATAACGTCAATACCTGTTAGACTTTCAAGCGTACGGATGTTACGCACCTCACGTCCAATGATACGACCTTTCATATTGTCATCTGGAAGGTGAACAGTAGTTACTGTTTGTTCAGTAACATAATCTCCAGCCAAGCGTTGCATAGCTTGAGCCAACAAGTTTTTGGCCTTCTTATCAACAGTATCTTTAACCTGTGCTTCCGCATCTTTGATACGTGTTGCAATCTCATGAGTCAGATTATTCTCAGTCTCCGTTAAGATTACCTCACGCGCCTCTGCAATGGTCATCTGACCAACACGTTCAAGTTCAGCTTGCTTCTCAGCCTCTAACTGAGTCACATTCTCTTCACGCTCATTAAGATGTTTAGATTTGTCAGCAAGACTCTGCTCTTTCTTCTCGAGGGCAAGTTCTTTACTTGATAGATTTTCATCCTTACGATCAAGGCTGGTTGCACGTTCTGTTAAACGATTTTCCATTTGTTTAAGCTCTTGACGTTCAGATTTGAATTCTTTTTCAATATCTTCTCGATATTTTCTAGCTTCCTCTTTTGCTTCTAACAAGAACTCTTTACGTTGAGCCTTACTTTCGCGTTCAGCAGTCACACGCAGATGATCTGCATCATGTTCCGCCTGACTGCGAAGGTTCACAGCGTCTTGTTCTGCCTTTAGCAAGGTAGTTTCTGCTTGCTCCTTAGCTTTGCTAAGTTTAATAGAAATTGCTAAATATCCAACGACTAAACCAATGAGTGCAAAGACAACTAAAATTATCATGTTTATCATGTCTTTACCTCAACTTTTCTAAGGTTTCCCTAAAGAAAACCGTCTTCTAGTGTATCATATTTATAGCGATTTCTCAAATAAATACTAGAACTTTAAACTGCTTTTGTGGTATCATAACTCTATTAGAATAGGGAGGTATTACCATGCCAAAAGACGTTACTGTTGAAAGTTTTGAACTTGATCACACTATTGTAAAAGCACCTTATGTCCGTCTTATTTCAGAGGAAGTAGGACCTAAAGGAGATATCATCACAAACTTCGATATCCGTTTGATTCAACCCAATGAAAATAGTATTGACACAGGTGGTCTTCATACTATCGAACACCTACTCGCTAAACTAATCCGTCAACGTATCGATGGACTTATTGATTGCTCACCATTTGGTTGCCGTACAGGTTTCCATATGATTATGTGGGGTAAACAAGATCCTACAGAAATTGCCAAAGTTATCAAATCTAGTCTTGAAGCTATTGCTAACGAGATTACATGGGAAGATGTTCCAGGAACTACCATTGAATCTTGTGGTAACTACAAGGATCACAGTCTTCATTCAGCTAAGGAATGGGCTAAACTTATCCTTGAACAAGGTATCTCAGACCAAGCCTTCGAACGTCATACCGTTTAAAAAAACATTGGGATATATCCCAATGTTTTTTAGTATTTTCTAAAACGTTGATAACGCGCTTCAAGTAAGTCTTCTGTTGATAATTGACTCAATTCTGCCAACTCATCTACGATTGCTGTCTTAATTGCTTCAATAATTTCACTTGTAAAGTAACCACGTTCTGGGATAACCTTATCAACGATTCCCATGTTAAGCAACTCACCTGATGTAATCTTCATCAACTCTGCCGCCTCTTCTGAACGTGAGCCGTCTTTCCAGAGGATAGTTGCAAATCCTTCAGGACTCAAGATAGAATAGATGGTATTTTCAAGCATCCAAACCTTATCGGCTACTGCCAAGGCAAGAGCTCCTCCCGAACCACCTTCACCAATGATAATGGCAATAATTGGCACCTTAAGGTCGCTCATTTCCATAAGGTTACGCGCAATTGCCTCACCTTGTCCGCGTTCTTCTGCCCCAACACCAGGATAAGCACCTGCAGTATTGATAAAGGTAACGACTGGACGACCAAACTTTTCAGCCTGTTTCATGAGGCGAAGAGCCTTACGATAACCCTCTGGATGAGGTTGGCCAAAGTTACGGTTGAGGTTATCTTGTAGGTTTCTACCTTTTTGGATACCCACTACAGTAACCGCTTGGCCATTTAAACGACCAATACCACCAATAATGGCACCGTCGTCACGGAAATTACGGTCGCCATGAAGTTCGATAAAGTCATCGAAGATTCCTTGGGCAAAGTCCAAAGCAGTTAAACGGCCTTGGTCACGCGCTTCTTTTAAAATACGTGCTACGTCGCTCATTGAACACCTCCATGGAATGATAAGAGTGTGGCAATGGTATCAGCCAACTCTGTACGTTTAACAATGGCATCAACAAAACCATGTTCTTGAAGGAACTCAGCCTTTTGAAAATCATCTGGCAAAGTTTCGCGAACTGTGTTTTCAATGACACGACGACCTGCAAAACCAATCAAGGTTTGTGGCTCAGCTAAAATGATATCACCTTCCATGGCGAAACTTGCTGTAACCCCACCAGTTGTTGGATCTGTCAATACAGTCAAATACAACAAGCCAGCATTCGAATGACGTTTTACAGCAGCTGAAATCTTAGCCATTTGCATCAAACTCATGATTCCTTCTTGCATACGGGCCCCACCAGATGCTGTAAAAATAACAACTGGAAGTTTTTCCTCAATCGCATGTTCAAAGAGTTTAGTGATTTTCTCACCAACAACAGTTCCCATTGAAGCCATGATAAAGTTAGAATCCATAATGGCCAAGGCTGTTTTTTGCCCCTTGATTGTTGCAACACCGGTTACAACAGCTTCATCAAGACCTGTTTTTTCCTTAGTCGCTGCTAATTTCTCCATATAACCTGGGAAATTCAATGGATTTTCAGTTTTAATACCAGTAAAAAGTTCTTGGAATGAACCCTCATCAACCGTTAAATCGAGACGTTCTTTAGCGGAAATACGGAAGGTATAAGAACAATTTGGACAAATTTTAGCTTGTCCCAAGTCCTTTTGATAAATAGCTTGTTTACAACCAGGACATTTGGCAAAAAGTTCATCTGGAACTTCTGGCACTTGGTGATCAACCCCATTACGTACAGAACGGTTAGGATTGATACGGATATACTTTTCTTTTCGATCAAATAATCCCATAAACTCTATTCCTCACGATTCTGATAAGCTGGTAGGAAGGTCTCCATCAAGAAGGAAGTATCATAATCCCCAGCGATAACGCTACGATCTGAAATCAAATCCAACTGGAAGTCAGCATTAGTCACAACACCATCAATTTCGAGCTCGTAAAGAGCACGTTGCATCTTCATGAGTGCCTCAAATCGATTTTCTCCATGAACAATGATTTTGGCAATCATTGAATCATAGTAAGGTGGAATAGTATAGCCAGGATAAACTGCACTGTCTACACGGAGACCAACGCCACCACTAGGTAGGTAGAGATTGCTAATTTTCCCTGGACTAGGTGCAAAGTTGAACTTAGGATTTTCTGCATTGATACGACACTCAATAGCATGTCCCTTGATTTCAATATCATCTTGGGTCACAGAGAGTTTTTCACCTGCGGCAATACGGATTTGTTCTTTAACAATATCCACACCACTTACAAATTCAGTAACTGGGTGCTCAACTTGAACACGGGTGTTCATTTCCATAAAGTAGAACTGACCTGTTTTCTCATCAAGAAGGAACTCGATAGTACCCGCATTTTCATAATTAACAGCCTTAGCGGCACGGACAGCCGCTGAACCAATTTCGTGACGAAGTGTCTTACCAATAGCAACTGACGGTGATTCTTCCAAAACCTTTTGGTTATTACGTTGAAGAGAGCAATCACGCTCACCTAGGTGAACAATGTTACCGTAGCTATCTCCCAAAATTTGAACCTCGATATGACGAGCTGGGTAAATAACTTTTTCAATATACATTGCCCCATTACCAAAGGCTGCTTTAGCTTCTTGTGACGCAGATTCGAAGGCAGGAGCTAACTCTTCTTCAGTGTTAACCTTACGAATCCCCTTACCGCCACCACCAGCAGAAGCCTTAAGCATTACTGGGTAACCAAGACGGTTGGCAACTTCCAAAGCCTCCTCAGCTGTAAAGACTTCACCATCTGAACCAGGAATTACAGGGACATTAGCCTTAATCATTTCAGCACGGGCATTGATTTTATCACCCATCTTGTCCATGACTTCGCCTGAAGGACCAATAAATTTGATGTTCATTTCTTCACAGAGAGTGGCAAATTTAGAGTTTTCACTCAAGAAACCAAACCCTGGGTGAATAGCTTGAGCCTCAGTCACAATAGCAGCTGATAGGACACGATTCATATTTAAATAAGAATCCGTTGATTTTGCAGGCCCGATACAAATAGCTTCATCAGCAAGCATAGTATGGAGAGAATCCTTATCTGCTTCAGAATAAATAGCAACCGTTTGGATACCCAATTCACGCGCTGCACGGATAATACGCACTGCAATTTCACCACGATTGGCAATCAATAATTTTTTAAACATAAAACAAGATAACATCAGACATTTTTTGATAGTCTGTGTTGATTTCCTTTCTATGTGATAGACCAATGTCTAAAGAAAAATCCTTTCCGACTGTCGCCAGAAGGATTTTCACAAAACATTAGCTTCCAATAGCAAAAGTCAAAGTACCTGATGCAGCAAGTTTACCATCGACTTCAGCCTTAGCTTCAACAACAGCAATTGTTCCACGACGTTTAACAAACTTAGCTGTCATAACAAGTTGGTCACCAGGAACCACTTGTTTTTTAAATTTAACCTTATCCATACCTGCGTAAAAGACTAATTTGCCCTTATTTTCAGGTTTAGACAATTCAAGAACACCAGCTGTTTGCGCAAGAGCTTCCATGATAAGAACGCCAGGCATAACTGGGTATTGAGGAAAATGTCCATTAAAGAAAGGTTCATTGATCGTTACATTTTTAATAGCTGTGATTTCGTCTTCTGAAACTTCTAGCACACGGTCAACCAAAAGCATTGGATAACGGTGTGGTAAAGCTTCACGAATAGCATTAATATCAATTGTCATTTGATGCGTACCAATCCTTTTCCATAGTCAACAACTTCTTCATTCGCTACCAAGATCTCAGTAATAACACCATCTTTAGGCGCTGGCACTTCATTCATAACCTTCATCGCTTCAACGATAAGAAGAGTTTGACCTTTCTTAACAGTGTCGCCAACAGAAACAAAGGCTGGTTTTTCAGGTGATGGAGACAAGTAAGCCACACCGACAAGTGGACTTTCAACCACTTCTCCTTCAGCAGCTTGAGCTGGTGCAGAAGCTTCTTCAACTGGTGTTGCTGGAGTTTCAACAGCAGCAGGTGCTGCTACTGGAGCAACCGGAGCCTGAGGAGCTGGCGCAACTACTTCAACTGTAGGAGCTACTGGGGCAGCTGTTACTGAACTTGTTTGATTTTTGCTCAAGTTCAATTCTTCACCATTGTTTTTGTATGAAAATTCACGCAAAGTTGATGCATCAAATTGAGCCAACAAATCTTTGATTTCAGAAATATTCATGAATTAAGCCTCCCAACGTTTAAAGGCAAGAACAGCATTGTGTCCACCAAAACCGAAAGTATTTGAAATTGCGTACTCAATATCAGCTTCTTGACCTTCACCATAAACAACGTTTGCTTCGATATAGTCAGACAATTCTTTAGTACCAGCAGTTTTTGGTACAAAGCTGTGACGAATCGCTTCGATGGTAGCAATCGCTTCAACTGCACCAGCAGCACCTAACAAGTGTCCTGTAAATGATTTAGTAGATGATACAGGAACTTCTTTACCAAGTACAGAAACAATGGCGCCACTTTCACCTTTTTCATTGGCAGGTGTTGATGTCCCGTGAGCATTAACATAATCAACATCTTCAGGTTTGATACCAGCTTCATTGATAGCCAATTTAATTGCTTTAGCAGCACCTGAACCGTCTGGAGTTGGTGTTGTCATGTGGTAGGCATCACAGTTTGATCCGTAACCAACAATCTCAGCCAAGATGTTAGCACCACGTTTTTGGGCATGTTCCAAGCTTTCGATAACGAGAACCCCTGCACCTTCACCCATCACAAAACCATTACGGTCTTTGTCAAATGGGATAGATGAACGTTCTGGGTCTTCTGTTGTTGAAAGTGCTGTAAGAGCATTGAAACCACCAATACCAATCTTAGTGATTGAAGCTTCAGCACCACCAGCCAAGACAACATCATGCAAACCGAATTTAATTTCACGGAAGGCTTCACCGATTGCATCATTGGCAGAGGCACAAGCAGTCGTCACTGATTTACATACCCCTTGAGCACCAATTTTAAGAGCAATGTTACCAGCACCCATGTTTGAAAGTGCTTTAGGGATAAACATTGGTTTGATACGTTTCATCCCACGTTCGTGCATACGAATGATTTGATCTTCAAGTTCTTGAAGACCACCGATACCAGATGACACGATGACACCAACACGATCACGATCTTCTTCTTCCATGTTAAGTCCTGAATTTTCAAGAGCTTCCATAGCAGCATAAATCGCATAAAGTGAGTAAGTGTCCATACGGTTAGTATCTTTTTTCACAAAGTACTTATCGAACGGGAAATCTTGGATTTCACCAGCGTTAAAGACTGGAATTTCAGAAGCATCGAACTTCGTAATTGGTTTGATACCAATTTTACCGTCATGAAGAC
>OHBR01001093.1_pt1 | contig 10829 bp, 9 predicted proteins | sample 1577461 | NCBI WGS metagenome assembly OHBR01 (sample SAMEA3879579, study PRJEB24766) | human gut metagenome | biome: human-associated habitat; feature: feces | place: USA | collected 1985/1987
AACCGATAAAAATACCATCTGCTAAGGAAAAGGTAGCATCGGAGCTGCGGAAAGCAATTTTGTCAAGAAAGATGAAAGAGGGAGAAATCCTTTCTTTAGACAGTGTGGCAACTCAGCTGAATGTCTCGATTACACCTGTAAGAGAAGCATTTCAGATTCTTGCGAGAGATGGACTGATTAAGCTGCGGCAGAACAAGGGCGCAATTGTTTTAGGGATTACAGACACTTATATCAGGGAACATTATCAGCTGCGGGCGATTTTGGAGAGTGCGTGTGCCGGGCTTGCAGCAGAAGAAGGTGTGGATATCAGCGGTATCAGGGATTCTTATGAGGAATCCAAAGCTGCTTTGGAAAATGGAGATTACAGTCAGTATGCGAGCCAGAACCGGGAGTTTCACAGTGAAATCTGGGCAGCAGCCGGAAATAAAAAGATGGAAAATATGATCGCAGAACTGTGGAACGGACTTTCAATGGGAAGCATGGTCACAGAGGAGCGCGCCAAAAAAGAAATGTACGCACATATTATGCGAAGCCGGGACGATATGCTGACTTACTATCAGTGATGTGAAAAAAATATTTTTCGTGCAAAACCGGAATCAAGGTTATTGATAAATAATGCACAAAAAAGAAAATATAAAATTATAGAAAATGCCGAAGTTGTCAAAAACAGTTGACGACTTCGGTTTTTTGTTATATTGTGTAATCAACAAATGGATACATTATCACATATCAAATATCAAAAAGACGAAGGGAGAAGGAATGATATGAGTCCAGCAACAATAACGTTATTATTTTTATTGTTTGCCATTGTAATGTTTGTGTGGGAAAAGATTCCACTTGGGGTAACATCCATGATCATCTGTGTCGGTCTTGTCGTAACAGGGGTGTTAGACTGGAAAACAGCATTTGCAGGGTTTATCGACAGCAATGTCATTTTGTTCGTGGCAATGTTTATTGTCGGGGGAGCATTGTTTGAAACAGGTATGGCAAATAAGATTGTCGCAGTAGTCAATGTTACCTTGGCGGATTGCTTTCTGTAATCCGGACAATGAACTGCGGAGAATGCCGAATTGTGCAGCTATCCAGCGTTTTCGCTGATTGCTGATGGCTTCTTCTTTCTGCGTTTTTTCGTCATAAATTGGTATTTCCGGTAGGTAGGTGGTGTGAATGCGCTGTTGCAGAAGAAGTACTTCTAATTCCTTGTCTTCGCCTGCCGTTTCAAGAAGTCGGACGTTTTTCCGGAACCAGTCGGCTTCAAAAGCCATTCCTGAACCGGATAATGCGGCTGAAAGTCCTAGTGCATTGTGTCCGCTGCGGAAGATGCCATTATTAATTTCTTCGCTGATGCCATCCAGAACAGAAATGTCAGTATTCAGATTTTGGCCGGTTCGGTGGGCTTGTATGCACCGCACACCGCTGTCGAATGCACGGTTTACCGCTGTCAGGAAGTGCGGGGAAGTCAGATTATCGGCGTCCATGATAACTACTACATCGTAGGGTATTCCGTCAATGGCATCCATTGCCATTGTCAGTGCTTTGGCTTTGGAGCTGTCTTTATAGTCGGCTATCAACAATCGGATAGGCAAGGAACGCAAGAGCTCGTTGGTGGCAGACTGCATCTGGTCGGAGATAACGATGATATCAAACATTTCTTTCGGATATTCCTGTCTCAGGAAACTGCGTACGGAAGAGACGATTACCCGGTCTTCTTTATAAGCCGGGAAGAGTATGACGAAACGTCGTAGGGTGCGGGCTTCCGGAAATTCAGGGACCCGGTAGAACTTGGAAGCAATGGCGTATAGCAACAGATAACATACGCAAAGCGCGAAAAGTACAAAAAGAATCCAGTCGACGATATTCATAGTATTTGGAATTTATGACACAACGTTTTATTTATCGGGTGAGACAACGCTCTTTTTGTCGGATGACGGGCGAAGAAGTCCGGAGTTTACTCCATAGAATATGGCTGCCGCCAAGTCGAAACGCCCTTTGAGGATGAAAGCCAAACTATTCTTTGTAGCAGCTACGGTGCTCTGATAAATAATGGAGGCGATGCGGTTGAACCCTTTCAGATTGCGCCGGGCATAGAACAGGCGGTTGCGTGTCAGATAATAAGTACGCAATTTACTAAGTTGCCCAGTGCTCTGGCTTTCTTTATGAAAAATGGTACAGCAGGGATCGTACCACAGTTCATATCCGGCACGGGTCATGCTTGTGCTCCAGTCTAGTTCTTCATAGTAGAGAAAAAATATCTCGGGCATCATTCCTATTTTTTCAATGACTTCCCGTTTAAACATCATTGCTGCCCCATGCAGATAGGGGGTGGTGTGGGGAGTGTCGAATGTTCCATCGTCTGGACAATCGAAGCCCAGCATATGGTTACGTAGGGTGATTTGCGACAAGGGAGTGAATCCGGCAAATTGTATATGCTGGGGTGGAAATGCAAAGCGTATCTTGGGGGATACACCTCCAATCTCCGGTCGACTTTCAAGGCGTTCTACGAGATAGGCGATATGGTCTGATTCAATATATGTATCATTATTAATAAGGAATATGTATTTACCTTTTGCTACCTGGATGCCGATATTATTTCCACCGGAAAAACCACTGTTCTCATTGCTGCGGATAGCGACAACGGTGGGATACAGTTGATGTATTTTAGCTGCTTCGTTTTCATGTGAAGCATTGTCTACGACGATGATTTCATAACTTACAGAATGTATTTTATTCTGTAGTGATTCTATTAGTTCGCATGTGTCTTTGAATCCGTTGTAGCAGATTGTGATAAATGATATGTCTGGAATATTGTTTGTCATATTTGTTCGTCAGTTTTTTTGAGTGGCTACTAGTTCTTTTTCTTTCTCTTCTTCACTGATGCGCTTGTCTATATGAGGAGCGGCAAAACAGAGTGCGAATCCTATATATACAGTCAATGGATTGGGATACTGCATTACGTCGTTGACATAGGCCGCTATGAAATAACCGGCATCCATACAAAGCCAGGCTGCCACTAATCCGCGCAAGCTCTTATTGCGTACTTTAAACATCAGTAGCCATGAGCACCAAGCGAATAGAATGCCATGTATACCCAGATAAAGAATGAGTCCGACAATTCCTGTTTCTACCCATACGCCGACTAACCATGAATCCGGAGGATAGGGCATTTGCTCTTTCGGTTCGAAATTTCCGGTTGAAAGCCCAACACCATATCCGATAGGCTTCTTTGCCATCAATTCTTTCATTCGCATCCTGTTTTCGACACGTACGAGGTATGAAGCATCTTCGGTAGGATGGAAAGAGGAACGCATTTTGTGAATGTATTGGTTTCCGCTCCCGATGTTGGTATAATAGAAAAATGCGAAAATGCTGATAGATATGAATATACCTCCCAGTAATGCTTTCCAATTCTTTGCTATGACGGTTATCATCAGCATGCCACCCATAAGAACGCCCATGGCAGAGCGTGTTCCGGAGATTCCCATTCCATAAATGCCGCAAAAAGCAATAAAAAGGAAGTAGATGCGTTTCCATCTGGAGTCAACAAAGAATGAGGCAATGGCAAAGGTCACAGTAGACATGGCAGCATGAACACCATAATTGGCTGCATCAGAGAAACAAGAGAAATAGCGAATGCCTGACCAGATAATGTGAGTACGTGCACCTCCCACTACGTGTAAGAAATAAAGATCTTTAGAACTGAATCCATGATTCTTCTGCCAATAACCTTTTAGGGTGAATATCAAAACAAATATTGACCATATAATTAATAATAGTTCAATATCTTTTTTGGTACGTATTACGATCGGAACGACGAATGCACAGATCAAGGGGGTGAGAGCGTATGGAGTGAGGTTAATATTCCAGGCTGCCATAACATTGTTTGGATTCAGTATTTCCAGTATATAAAACAATAACCAGACAATGAAGAAATAGGTCATTATATTTTGTCCGGGTTTCCAGTTAGTGCGCTCGTCATTGCCGAGTTGTATCAGACAGATCGTAGTAAACAATAAGATAAGCACCATTGAGAATAATCCTATCTTGATGTTTACGAACATACTTGCTGCGATTAGCGCGAACTGTGCGGCAAGCAGGAGGTGGAAAGCGGTTACTTTATTCGTCATCGTCCTCGTCTGCTGCTTCTTTGGCTTTTCTTCTGAGATTGAATATGATTTTTTCTGTTAATGATAACTGACTGAGACGATAGCCGATTCTACGCAGTAATGTATGGGGTGGAAGTTGTCCGGTAAAGTCTTCTACTGCGTCACGGTTCGCATTTGTGAGGCATATACGGAATGGGACATCCGTCTTACTCAGTTGCTGCGTAAGTTGTTCGCAAAGCTGTTTATCAATAGTTTTCCAGCCACGGTCTGCCGAAGCTACTAGAATATTGGCGTTGGCATCATGTAACAGAGCACTCGGAATATTGCTGGTCGATAATGGCGGATAAGCAACTATCAGCACATCTTCTCCTTGCAAAGTGTAAAAGTCTGTAATACTCTTGGCTAGCAGAAATTGGGTCGAGTCTGTATTAAAATCTACTCCATAGGTGATAAACCTGGCATTTAACATCCGGCTTTGCATATATCCACAGATTAAATTTCCCAATTCTTCTTCTCCGGAATTGTCACTGGTGCTGAAAAGGTTGATGATGAATACGCCGGGAGACTTGCGCTTAGTCAGGAAGCGAAGTAGCGAATTGCTCAATTCTTTTACGGAAAGCTGAACATAAGTCTTGGTCAGACCTCCATAGCGAGAGGGGCTTGTATTGGGAATAGCGCCTATTACCTTAAACCCGGTGACTCGCCTGGTACGGCTGGCATCTCGTAAAGTTCTGTCAAGCATTTCGACTAGTAACAACAAAGCGACTATGATGAGAAAACTGACTGCACAGGCAGCTATAACAATCTGTTTCCGATTGGTTGAGTTGGACGAAATCGGATAAGTCGGCTCGTTGAGTACTTTCAAAGTGGCAGAAGTCATTTCTAGATTTTTCTTTCTCAGTAAGGCTTCATTATAACTTTGAAGTACAGTGAGGTAGTTGCGTTCGGTGAAATTTATCATGCGCTCTTTTTGCTTGATGGTAGTACCTACCGGTGCAAAAAAAACATATCGGTCATTCAATTCACTGCGTGCATTCTGTACAATCTGTAATTCAGCTTTGGCTTTCTCGTATAGTAGCGTTTGTTCCAGCCATTGGTCGATGATATTGGTTCTCGAAGCGCCCTCTTTGGTATATTTATGGCCGATATAGGAGGATGTTAAGTCATTTAATTCTTGTTTGATTTCAGAGAGCCGTTTCTTTTCATTTATCAAGGTCTGATCGTCTGTTTTTGAGGAAACAGTCATCGCTTCAGCCTCCGATATTCTGCCGGTAATGCTGGAAGCTTCTCTCAGTTTGTCTACAAATTCCATGTTCTTGAGCACCTGTTTTGCATTACTGTCCATATGCTTTTCTAGTTCTTCAAGCATGGATTTGCTACTATTAAAAGCAAAAAGTGCGTCTTGCTCTCTCAGCTCGTATTCTTTACTGATGGCGGCTATTTCTTTGGTCTCGTCAATGTAGTTGATAATGCGTTTTTCTACATTATACTTTGTTAGGTCTTCTTCTTCTAAGTTTAGTTTCTTTCCGATGCGCTTCAACTCTTCTTCAAAGTATTTGATTACTTTGTCCGTCTCTCCATAACGAATGCGACGATATTCTTCTACAAATTCGTCCATTAAGATACTCACTGTATTGTAGACGATGCCTGGATCACCGGATGAATAGCTGATATCCAACAAATCACTGGTCAATCGACGCTGTACTTTGATGTTTTTCAGGGCATTATAGCTATAAAAAGGGTGATTGTAGTAAAATAATCCATAGATATAGTTATCTCTATGTGGACGCATATATTTTTCCAGATTAGCTACTGTCTTATCTTCACTCGACTTGTCGATTAGTTTTAGAATTTCAGCTCCATTCGGACTATTTTTCAAGTGATTGTAGGTATAGTTATAGCTGGAAGCGGTAATACCGTTATTTTCTTTATCCGGGTTACCCTGAATAAGAATTCGCGCAAATAATCGTAGACATACTCTCTTCAACGTACTTTCGGCCTGCATGATGCTGATCAAATTGTCCATTGAGTTTTGTACTGTTGCCCAGTCTGTGCGTTTGTCACTTTCTAGATTATAACCTGAAGCTACCCCTGTGTATAATGTGGCTTTTACATCATATCCTCCTTGCATATGTCGTGTGTAGTAAATAACCAGCAATGTGAAGAAAGTGGTTCCTAGCAATATCAGCCAGCGATGACGAAATAGGGCTCGTATGATAGAAATGATATAGTTCATATCTTAATCTTTTATTTTCGTATGATGGGAGTGCGTGAAATAACTTCGAGTATCATTAAACTCTTTGTTAATTCGAACTTGCTATTCTCATATGCCTCACGGGCTTGAGATTGCCTTTCCTTATCTGTAGATAAATCGGTAGACTCAATAGTACCATTGGCAAAGTTCTTTTCAGAAATTTCGTATTGCACATTAGCTAGCACCAAACTTTCACTCCTCATTTGAAGAACTTTCATCTGCGAAATTGCCATTGTGTACATTTCAATAATACTTTTTTTGATTTCGTCATACTTCATTTCTCGTTCTAGTTCCGCACTCCGCAGTGTGAGTCTTTGCCGACTGACACGTCCTTTGAGGTCGAATAAATCGTTCAATGGAATACTTAGACCTGCACCTACTGTGTAACCATTTTGCGCTTGAGTGGAGTAGGTAAGATATGGGGCGACTGCCACGTCCGTATAGGTGGACTCATTACCGAACATTCCGTATTGATAGCTCCCCCGTAAACTGAAGAAACCTAGAAATGACCATTTCTCTTTTTGGAGTAATTTGCGCTCAATTCTCGCCTTTACGTCCGCCATCTCATAAATGGGGCTGTTCTTGGCATTTTCGAATAAAACTGATAGTGGGGGGAGAACTATTTTACTATAATCTTCTTCACTTAGTTGAGAATAGTCAGACACTTCTTGTGCAACTACACGGGTGGTAGAGATGAACAGAAGTAATAACCCCGAAAAAAAATATATAAATTGCTTCATAAAAAAATCCTATTATTTGCTCTTGCTGTGTTATAGCTTGCGCAAATATAAGGATTAATTTCATTTATGTGCAGTCTTTTATTATCTATTTTACAATCTTTCTTGTAAATTGTGCACAATTTGTCGCGTAAATGGCGTCAAAAGGCTTCTGTCATGTTGAAGTAGAACAAATTCTGCTTGTTCACCATGTCTCTGCCGAAATCAAGGCGTACATTCATACGGGGTTGAACTTCGATACGTAATCCCAATCCGAGGTTGGGAAGCACACCTTCTATCTTGCCCGGAGTGGGTCCCATGAATCCGCATCCTCCCCAGGCTACATATCCTATATGACTTAACATCTTTTTTACCCAAGTGCTTTTGTCCGTATTTATCATCTGGCGGTATTCGGCCATCATGACATGCGAGGACTTGTCGCGAAACTGTCCCATGTAGTAACCGCGAAGATCGAAGGGGGTCCCGCTAAGTACATATTTTGTTAGGGGTACATCTCCGAATGCGTTTTTGCTTTGCACTGTCCAGGCTATCACTTTGCGGCGTCCTACTGTTTTGTATTGGCGGTAATCGATTTCCAATCGATAAAAATTATTATCACTGCCGAACGTTTTATTGTACATCATTCCCCGGAAGTCAAGGTAAGTTCCGCTATAAGCATTGGCGGGAATATCACGTGTGTCATACGTCAATAGGAAGCCGAGTCCCGAACTGAAATTTTTGTATCCGTGCTCCGTACCTCCTGCCGCAATGTACGAGGGCTCATTAACCATCCCCGCAGCCGGTTTAGTTATCTTGTCATAGTTCAAATCGACTTGAGGACCTGCAAAGAAATTACTTTCTCCCAGACGGAACAAGAACCAGGGGTTTACTTGAATGCCGCTATAACGGTACTCGCTGGTATCTTCTCCACGTTCATAATCTTTATTAGTGGAATATCCGATGCCATAAAAATTCTCGATTGTATTTTTATAAGAGAAGGTTCCGAAGATACGGAAACGGTCGCCTTTAAAGAAGAGCTGTGGTTTCGTCATCAGATTCAAGCCGCCCTTGAACATCAAGGCGATGGCCATTGGCACTACTGAACGCCGTTGAGTGGTATCACTCGGATTCATCCGAAACGTCATCAGTGCGCTACCGCCTACTAATAAACCGAAGTCCGGCGTATAACTGGGACCACCTAATATGTTATAGTGCAAATTCCGGTTTGCCACGCGCTGGCGACGCAACTCGCGCTTGGAAAGGGCAGGAATGGTGTCTGACGGGGCGCCTTCAAAATCTGTAGGAGTAGTATCACTGATAGAAGTTGTAGACATTTGCAGTTCATCGCTTTTTACTGCCGTACTATCAGCCGTAGCTGACATCATATTGATGGATGGAAGCATCACCAATATTCCTATTATATATTTCTTCATATTTCTCTTTGAGGAATTCGACTGCAAAGAAAACTATTTTATTCCGATTAGTTTTGATGTTCTTAGATAATAAATCTAAAAAAGAATCGTATTTTTGCAGAATAAGATGTTTTTCGATATGCTGGTAAATAAAATTGCATGATTTAATCCCATACACTAAAACAATATTTGTTAGCATATCATGATCCGTCAGCCTATTAATTAATTATTTATATCAAATGAATAAACAGATTTTATCAATTTTTGTTTTCTGTGCTTTTTCTTATTCTACACAAGCGCAAGAAGTGAAAGGAGGCATCAGCGACTCCATGATGCAACAAATCAAGCAGAGTTATGCAAACACTCCCACCGACAAGGCTATTCGCAACGCCATCGGCAACAACGACATCCGTAAACTGGCTCTCAACCAGGATAACCTGAAAGGCATGGATACGCATTTTTCTATCAAAGTGTCTTCTAAAGGTATCACCGACCAAAAATCTTCTGGTCGTTGCTGGCTTTTTACAGGTTTGAATGTGATGCGTGCCAAAGCGATCGCCAAGCATAACCTCGGTTCCTTCGAATTCTCGCAAACTTATCCTTTCTTCTTCGACCAACTGGAGAAAGCCAACCTCTTTCTACAAGGTATTATCGATACCAGCAGTAAGCCGATGGATGATAAAATGGTGGAATGGCTCTTCCGTAATCCTTTGAGTGACGGTGGAACATTCACCGGTGTAGCCGATATTGTCAGTAAATACGGGCTTGTTCCCAAAGATGTGATGCCGGAAACCAACAGTAGTGAAAATACCTCCCGTATGGCAGGTCTGATCGCCCTGAAACTTCGTGAACAGGGGCTTCAACTCCGTGATCTCGCTGCGCAAGGTGTCAAGCCTGCTGCCCTTGAGAAAACAAAAACAGAGATGTTGAGCACCATCTACCGCATGTTAGTGTTGAATCTCGGTGTTCCTCCTACTGAATTTACCTGGACTGAATATAACGCTAAGGGTGAGCCTGTGTCTACCGAAACTTACACTCCACTTTCTTTCCTGAAAAAGTATGGTGACGAAAAACTGATTGATAATTATGTCATGTTAATGAACGATCCGAGCCGTGAATATTATAAGTGTTATGAGATAGACTACGACCGCCACCGTTACGACGGCAAAAACTGGACGTATGTCAATCTCCCCATCGAGGATATCAAAGAAATGGCTATTTCTTCTCTCAAGGATAGCACAATGATGTATTTTTCTTGCGATGTAGGTAAGTTCCTAAACTCTGACCGTGGTCTGCTGGATGTCAAAAACTACGACTACGAATCTCTTATGGGTACTTCTTTTGGCATGAACAAGAAGCAACGTATCCAAAGTTTTGCCAGTGGCTCCAGTCACGCCATGACTCTTATGGCCGTCGATCTTGACAAAAATGGAAAACCGACGAAATGGATGGTTGAAAATAGTTGGGGGCCTGCTGCCGGTTATCAGGGTTATCTCATTATGACAGATGATTGGTTTAACGAATATATGTTCCGTCTAGTAGTAGAAACGAAATATGCATCGAAAAAAGCTCTCGAGGTGTTGAAACAGAAGCCTATCCGACTTCCTGCTTGGGATCCTATGTTTGCTGAATAGTTTGCTGAATATTCTTTTTCTTTCGTCTTGATACGAAAGAAAAAGAACCAAAAAGAAAGAATCAAGGCTGCGTTTTTCCGGCTACTCCGGTGCTTCCTCCGGCTAAAGGGCAGAAACTCGCTACGCTCAAACAGTCTGCCCTTCTTAACGCCGAAGGAAACACCTGCGCTTGACGCCGGAAAAACGAGGCCGGGGACCCCGTGCGGCGTGGCGGCCTTTGGTATACGGAAGATTGCATTGTTTTAAAGGATGTATAGCATGAAACTTTGCTGAATAAGAGGTTTTAGTTCTGCAGTGTGGAAGGATTTATAGTATAGAATACTTTTCTAAATAAGAGATTTTGCAGCATGAAGAACTTCCAGCATAAAAAGCACATTATCTAAAGAACTTTGCATATTACAAATGCTACTAATAAAAATGCTTTGCTATATAAAAGCCGCAGACGTTATACGACTAAATATAGCAAAGCTGAACAATATATAATAGAGATATAGAATACGATATAATAGTAGAGATAGAAAAATAGAAATATACAGAGAATTCCTTCCTAATACCCCTCACGAATATCATACAGCGGACCAGCCGGCGGCTTTCCCCGGCCTACTTTTTTCTCCGTCAGGCGAGCGCCCGTAACGTAGCGTTAAGAAGGGCAGATTGTTTGAGCGTAGCGAGTTTCTGCCCTTTAGCGAAGTGAAGGAAGCGAGTAGGAG
>OHBR01001095.1_pt1 | contig 10825 bp, 4 predicted proteins | sample 1577461 | NCBI WGS metagenome assembly OHBR01 (sample SAMEA3879579, study PRJEB24766) | human gut metagenome | biome: human-associated habitat; feature: feces | place: USA | collected 1985/1987
GCACCCACCAAACTGTTACCCGCCACAATATCCAGTGTCCAGATACGCTGGTTGTACATATTGGAAGACTGAAGGGTGCGATAGCAGGCATTGGTCAGAGCAATGGCCACATCATCGGTCACCGTCGTTTCCGGGTCAACCGTATTTTTAGGAGACTTGTCCAGAAAGTCGCTGCAGGAAGCCAGCAGCAATACTGCCAGCATATATAGTAAATTTGTTATCTTTTTCATATCCGAGTCAATCATTAAAAGTTAAAGTTTAATCCTAAGCTGAACGTACGGGAAATGGGGTAACGGTTCTGGTCTATTCCGTTAATACCCACTTCAGGGTCGAAACCGGAATATCCGGTGATGGTAGCCACATTCTCACAAGATAGGGAAAGGCGTGCATTTTCAATCTGGGCTTTCTGTAACCACTGCTTCGGGAAAGTGTATGAGAGTGTGATATTCTTCAAACGCAGATAAGAACCATTCTCCACAAAGCGGTCTGACACGCGTGTATTCTGATTGGGGTCGCCGAACACGGCACGCGGCATCGAATTGCTGGTCCCCTCTCCTTGCCAACGCTTCAGTACGTCGGTAGTCTGGTTATAGGCAGCTGCCATACCGGTATTGTCGATATTGTTGGCATTGTATATCTTATTTCCGGCTATACCTTGTAAGAAAACAGAAAGTTCGAAACCCTTATAGGAAAGGCTATTGTTCATGGAGAACAGCCAACTTGGGTTCGGGTTACCGATGACGGTACGGTCACTATCATTGATGACACCATCGTTGTTCAAATCCCTGAAACGGATATCACCCGGCTCAGCTCCCGGCTGCACGGCATGTGTATTCACTTCGGACTGGTTCTGGAAGATTCCGTCCGTAACATAGCCGTAGAAGACATTAATGGGATAGTCCTTTGCCAGCATCGTTACATAGGAGTTATTGATTTGGTTAATGTAATAAGGAACGTCGCTGTTCAAATCCTTAATTTTATTCTTGTTGTAAGTGGCGGTCAGGTTCGTTTCCCATCCCAGTTCACCGGTAAGATTGATGGTATGCAGACTCATTTCAATACCTTGATTACGTACTTTTCCGGCATTGGTATACGTGGTTGTAGTATCTTCAAATCCCGATGTGATGGGGATAGACGCCTTTACCAGCATGTCTCTCGTCTCCTTCAGATAAGCATCGAACGAGAACATAACGCGTGAATTGAACAGTGAGGCATCAAAACCGATGTTGGTTTGTGCCACCTCTTCCCAATGGATATACGGGTTGGCGAGAGTAGAAGAAACCAGCGCTGTCTGATTGCCGCTCGAAATGCCGAAAGGATATACACTGGTATTGTAGGATGCCAGATAGCTGTAGTTTCCAACACTTGCCTGGCTACCGGTCACACCGTATCCCGCACGCACTTTCAGGTCATTGATATAGTCGTTTTTTGGAAACCACTTTTCCTGAGAGGCACGCCATGCCACAGATACGGAAGGGAAAGTACCCCAGCGATGTTTCTTACCGAAACGGCTGGAACCGTCACGACGAATGGTTGCAGTCAGCAAATAGCGGTCTTCGTAAGAGTAGTTGACGCGTGCCATGTAAGAGAGCAATGCCCACTCTGTCTCGTTTCCACCGATGGCATACATTTCCTCGCCATTATCCATTTCGTGCACATTGTCGAACATAAACACATTCTTCTGCGCATTCAGGTAGTCGTTGGTGTTCCATTGGGCAGACATACCGGCCATCAATCCCACACGATGTTTTTCTGCAAAAGTATGGTCGAATAGGAAATAGTTGTCCCACAAATAAGTGAACGACTTGTTATCGCTCTTATAACGTGAAGTCTCCTCTGTGGGAGTGGGTTTCCAGTTATACTTGGGGGTAAAGTTGTCTATGAACCAGAATTTGGCATCATAGCCGAAAGTACTTTTAAACTTAAGCCATTTGGTAAAAGTAAGTTCTGCCGTCAGGTTGGCCAGGAAGTTATATCCATCAGTCTGACTCTTGTTCAGTTCCGTCGGTCCAATGGGGTTGCGCGTGCTGCCATACCATTCCGAGTTACCATCAGGGCCACTCCAACTGCCATCTTCATTCTTCACCGGATAAATGGGGAGCGCTTTCAGCGCATCACCTATATTATAGCTGCCCGACTTCTTCGTATCGGCACTGAACGTAATGTTATTGGAGAACTTCAACCATTTCAAGACTTGCGCATCACTGTTGGACTGGAATGTGAAGCGACGGTAATTCACACTCTTCACGATACCGGACTGATCCAGAAAACCACCGGACACATAATAATGGGATTTCTCGTTACCGCCGGAATAACTTACCGTATAGTTCTGCATCACACCCGTACGGAGCAATTCATCCATCCAGTCGGTACCTGCACCCAATTCAGAAGGATTGGCCCATTCCGGATTAGGATTGCGTCCACTGTTCACCATCATGTCATTACTCAACTCGGCATACTGCGCCGCGTTCAATAAAGAAGGTACGTTCGTAGCATTCTGGAAAGAGTAATTGGCAGATACAGCAAGTTTTCCTTTTCCTTCCGTACCGCGTTTGGTGGTAATCATCACAACTCCATTAGCTCCCCGGGAACCGTAGATGGCTGTGGCCGATGCATCTTTCAAAACATCAGTCGATTCGATGTCGCTCGGGTTGATAGCAGCCGCCACGCGTGCATCTTCCACCGGGAAGCCGTCGATGATATAAAGTGGGGTATTGTCTTGTGTTAGCGAGTTGTTACCACGGATAGTGATGGTCATCGTACCACCGGGCATGCCTTCACCTGAGCTTACGTTTACACCGGCGATACGACCGCCCAATGTCTGGTCGAAAGATGCAGAAGGAGTCTTGAGCAAGTCACTCATGTTGACTTTGGATACAGAACCGGTCAAGTCTTTCTTACGGACTTCCTGGTATCCCACAACAACCACTTCATCCAATGCCTGGGCATCTTCTTCCAATGTGATATTGAATGTCCGTTGGTCACCTACTTTGATGTCTTGGGTCTTGTATCCAATAAAAGAGAATTGAAGGATGTCGGAAGGTTTTACGTTGCCCAATGCAAACTTTCCTTCCAGATCTGTGGTAGTTCCGTTGGTGGTTCCTTTCACAACAACGCTGACACCGGGCAGTTCTCCCATGGCGTCGACAACTTTACCGCTTACTTGGCCTCCGGTCTGTGCGTGTATACCAAGTACACAGCAGAAGAGCATTGCAAGTAGCATAAAGGTTACTTTTTGTCTCATAAATATTAATTTAATTAGTTATTAATAAAGGTTGTTTCTTCGTTTTGTACTCACTTTAGAGTTGAATCACATCGCAAATGTAGGAGATGGAGTATACAAATGCATTGGTTAATAGTTCACAAAAAGTACGAATTCGTACAAAACTTGCGAACTATACCACTCTTGTACTTTTATTCCCTTTCACTTTGGTTCTTTGCTTCCTTCACCTCTTCCAGTAGGGCAGAGAGCGTTTTTACCTTGTCCGGATGGGCTTCTGCCACATTGTCTTTTTCGGACGGATCAATGGAAAGATTGTACAGTTGAGGCTGCGGGGCGTTCCCCATTTCTATTTTTGTCCAATACTCCAGTGCCGGCTTGTCGCTGGGCTCTATGTATTTCCAGTCTCCTTGGATAATGGAGAGTGTATTGTCCAGATTCTGTTGTACAATATAGTCACATCCGGCAGTATCGGTTCCCAGGAAGTTGTTGAGCTGGTCGCGGCTGTCGGGAGCGATGCCTGCTTCCAGCGGATGGTTCAGCAGGGCGGCGAATGAAGCGTATACATCAATCATGGAGAAGGGGGCTTGTTGTTTGCCGGGTTTGATGCCATTGGGCCAGCGTACAATGAAGGGAATGCGGGTACCGGCATCGAAAGCGCTGTACTTCCCACCGCGGTAGTGCTTCATGGGAGTATGCCCGTTCAGCAGTTCGCGTGCCTGGTCCTGATAGCCGTCGTCTATGACGGGACCGTTGTCACTGCAGAATACAAAAATGGTGTTGTCGGCAATGCCGAGGCTGTCCAAAGTGTGCATGATTTCACCCACGGTCCAGTCCAGCTGGAGGATGACGTCGCCACGTACGCCCAAACCACTCTTGCCGGCGAAACGCGGATGTGGCACGCGGGGAACATGTACATCTTGCGTACCCATATAAAGGAAGAAAGGTTCGTCTTTATGGGCTGTGATGAAGTTCTTAGCTTTGTCTGTAATCACGTCGGCAATGTCTTCGTCTGTCCAAAGGGCGGATTTGCCGCCGGTCATCCAGCCGATGCGGGGGATGCCGTTGATGATGGTGTTATTGTGCCCCTGGCTGGGTTTCATCTTGACGAGTTCGGGGTTTTCGAGACCGGTGGGCCAGTCACCGACCTTGTGGTCGTAGCTCACAGTGATAGGGTCGTTGGGGTCGAGACCCACTACATGTCCGTTCTCTACAAAGACGCAGGGAACGCGGTCGACGGTAGCGGGGATGATGTATTCATAGTCAAAGCCGATGTCTTGGGTGTTCGGTTTGATGGAGTGGTTGAAGTCTGTACCGCCTTTAGGGCCCAGGCCGAGGTGCCACTTGCCCACTGCTGCAGTGGCGTAGCCTTCTTCCTTGAACATATCGGCCATAGTGACGCAGGCGGTATCGATGATGAGTTCGGAATTGCCCGGAGCGATGCCGGTATTCTTCTGTCGCCAGGGATACATGCCCGTCAGCAGGCCGAAACGGGAAGGAGTGCTGGTGGAAGAAGTGGCATAAGCGTTGGTAAACTGCATGCCTTGTCCGGCAAGGCGGTCAATGTTGGGAGTGCTTACTTTGGTGGCACCGTAACAGCTCAGGTCGCCGATACCCAGGTCATCAGCAATCAGATATACTACATTGGGCTTCTGCGGCGAGTGCTCCGAAGTCTTGTCTTTAGGTTGGCTTCCGCATCCCGCTATCAGGGCTGCACCGGGAATCAGAGACCACAAGGGGGAAAAATGCTTCATAGTTCTTTGACTTTAGATTGTAATTCTGAGGTCAAAGGTAAGAGGTTTTATGGAATCGGGTGTATAAGGAAGTACAAGGGAAGGGAGAAAAAGTACAAACCGTATCATGCGATGGCTTGATGTACAATATTAAGATGTCTCTTCACTGTCTTCCGTACTTTCCTCTCCTCCATTCTCTCCTTTGCGGTAGGCCAGTGGGCTGACATGGTAAATGTCCTTGAAGCATTTGGAGAAATAGCGTGAAGAACTGAAACCGATCCGGTCCGCAATTTCAGTGATATTCAGCTCCGGATTGTTGCGCAGCATCAGAGCGCCTTTCTTCAGGCGGATGGTCAGGATAAAGTCGTTCGGAGTTTGTCCGGTGATAGCCTTCAGCTTGGTGAACAGATTGGTGCGTGCCATTGCCATTTCACGGGCAAAGACGTTGACGTTGAACTCCGTATCGTCCAGATGTTGCTCGATGACTGCCATGGCACGGTCCAGAATCTCCTTGTCTATGGGGTTGGTGGCAAGCATCTGTACAAAGGCTTGCGGCTGCTTGCTGAACTTTTCCTGCAGAAGGATGCGCGAGTTCACGAGGTTGTTGCAGCGCGAAATCAATAGATTGGTGTTGAACGGCTTGGTGATATAGTCGTCCGCACCGATGCGCAGTCCCTCGATATTCTGTTCGATGGCAGTACGTGCCGTGAGCAGTACCACGGGAATATGGCAGGTGTTGAAGTCGCTCTTTATCTGTTTGCACAGTTCCGTTCCCGACATGTTGGGCATCACCACGTCGCTGACTACGATATTGGGCATTTCGCTGCGCACCAGTGCAAGTCCTTCCGCTCCGTCGGCCGCAGTCAGCACTTCGTAGAAGGGCTTGAAGATACCTGCCAGCATGTCGCGGATGGAGTCGTTGTCTTCCACTATCAGGATTTTTGCATCCGGGAGTCGTTTGATGGGAGCACTCTCTTCCAGCTCCGCCTTGAGCAGGGCATCGTTTTCCGGTTTGGGAATTTCTATTTGTTGCACACTGTCTGCATTCTTATTTATTTGCTCTTCGTCAAACTGTGCGTTCCCCAATTGCAGGTTTACGATGAAGCTGCTACCTTTGCCCAGTTCGCTTTCCACACGGATGGTGCCGTGATGGAGCTCCACGATACCCTTCGTCAATGCCAGGCCGATACCCGTACCCGTCTTGCTTGCATCCGTAGAGTCCATTTGGTCTATCTGGTAGAAGCGGTCGAATATCTTGTCCACTTCCCGGGCATCTATGCCGCTGCCGGTATCGGTTACGCGGATGACGGCATTGCTGCCTTCGGTCTTGATGCTGAGGGTGATGCTGTCTTCCGCCTTGGTATGCTTGACGGCGTTGGACAGCAGGTTGTTTATCACTTTCTGCATCTGTTTTTGGTCATACCATACTTCGAGGCTGTCTGTTTCCTTCTCGAAGTAGAGGCTGATTTGTTTGGCGCTGGCATATTCCAGGAAAAGCAGATAGTTTTCGTATAGGAAGTTCACGATGTTGTGTGGACTTACCTTTATCTTCATGTGCCCTTGTTCCTGCTTGCGGAAGTCGAGCAGCTCGGTGATGAGTTCCCGTAGCTGTATGCTGTTCTTGTAGATGCCCAGTACCTTGTTATATATGGCAGGCGTGAAGTTCTGGAGTTGCATCAGCGTTTCCACTTGGGCCACGATGAGTGTCAGCGGGGTGCGGAATTCATGGGAAATGTTGGTGAAGAAACGTAGCTTTGACTGGTTCAGGGCCTCTACGTCACGGATGTGCTTCTGTTCGTACTTCAGTGATTCCCGCAACTTGATTCTGGACTTGTAGGTACGCACCAGATACCAGAGCAGGATTCCCGTCACTATCAGGTAGATAAGATAGGCAAGGGGAGTCTTGTAGTAGGGAGGCAACACGTGTATGGTCAGGTGGACTTGCGGACAAAGGCTCTCGTCTTTTCCGTTGGGCTTTATAATCAAGTTATAGGTTCCGGCGTTTAGGTTGGTATAGGTGATGTTGTGCAGTCCACGGGCACTGTTCCAGTCGTTGGAGAAGCCTTCCAGCTTATAGATGATGTCGTCTTTGTTGGCGGCTACATAGTTTGAAGTGGCGAACTCTATGCTGAACATGGACTGGTCAGCGTTGAGCGTAATCTCGGGGGTGCAGTACAAGGCTTGCTGCAGGATACCGGTCTCATCTCCCACTTGTATTTCCGTTCCGTTCACAATGAGGCGGGAGAGGATGATTTTGTAGGGTTTTGGTGTGAAGTTCAACTCCATTTCGTGGAAAGAAATCATTCCCTGCGTGCCTCCCAGGAATATTTCTCCGTCACGGGTCACGCAAAGGGCATTCTCATTGACGGCAGTCATTGGGAAACCGTTTTCGGCACTGTAGTTCAGGAATGCCTTTTGCCGGTAGTCGAAGATGGAGAAGCCTTCGTTGGTGATGAGCAGCAGTTTGCCGCTGGTGGGGGATTCCTGCGTCTCGTAGATGCAGTCGCTGGAAAGGCCGTTCTTCGCTTGGTCAAAGTTCTCGAAGTCGTTGCTGGCAGGGCGGTATAAGTCCAGTCCGCTGCCCGAAGTGGCGAACCACAGATTGCCTTTGCTGTCTTGGGTAATGTTGTTTACATTGTTGTTGCTGATGCTGTGTGGGTCGGCAGTATCATGGCGGTAGTTGGTCAGTTTGCCGGTATCGAAACGGTAGCTGAACACACCTTCGCCCGTGGCTGCAATCCAGAGCGTACCGTTGCTGTCGAAAGTGACATCTGCCACCATCTTGATTTTTTTGCCTTCTTTGCTGTCCTGGAACAGTTGTTGGCATTTCCCGTTGGCAGGGTCGAAGAGGCAGATTCCGTTTTGGGTGGCTATCACCAGGTGGTCTTGGTAAGGCGCGATATCGCGGATGATGTCGGAAGGCAAGGTCTCCGGATTACCTGCTTCCATGCGGTAGTGTGTGAATCGCCCCGAGCGTATGTCCAGTCTGTTCAGTCCGCCCAGATGGGTTCCTATCCAGATGATGTCTTTGGAGGCATCATAATAGAGAGCCTTGATGTTGTTATGGGAAATACTGTTGGGACCGATTTCCGGGCGGAACCATTTGAACTCACGGGTACGGCGGTGCCAATCCACAGATTGCCGTCCTTGTCTTCGATGGTGCGGCCTACAACCGGATTGCTCAGCCCCTTCTTTTCGATGGGCGAATACATATAGCGGCTGTATATCTCGTACTCGGGGTTGAAGTAGTTGACGCCGCCAAAGTAGGTCCCCAGCCACAGCGTTCCTTGGTTGTCCTTTACGATGCACCAGATGGAAGAGTGTGTCAGTCCGTCGCTCTGGGCATCACTGGCAGTGTGGTTCTGGAAGAGTCCCGTACTTTTGTCATACCGGTTCAATCCGTTGAATGTCCCAATCCAGATGTTTCCCAGATTGTCTTCACAGCAGGCTCGCACGAAGTTGGAAGAGATGCTGTAAGGGTTCTTTGCGTCGTATTCAAAGATTTCGATGGTTCCGTCGGTCTTTACATGGTGCAGCCCTTCTTCCCAGCTGCCAATCCATAACTCGCCTTCGCTGTCTTGGTATATGCTGGTGATGTTGCCTTTCAGGATGGGGTGGGTCAGCTCGTTCTTGTCCAGTTGCAGGCGGTATGCTCCGTCGGTGGTCGTTCCAATCCACATTTGTCCTTTGTCCAGATGCATACAGCAGATTTCCAGACTTTTTCCGGGAAGCTGGTAATAGAGGTCAAAGTTCCCGGTCTGCTCGTTATAGCGGTAGATTTCATTCTGTTTTCCGATGAAAAGGGCCTCTTTGTAATATATGCTGTGCACATTTCCTTGCAGCAGGGTGGTGAATCTTTGGGTGGCGAGATTGAACTCGGCTACTCCTTCCGTACAGAGCAGGTAGATTTTTCCGTTACGGTTGCCGGCCATGCGCAGCACGGTGTTACAGAAAAGGCTGTAAGGGTCGTTCTTCTGCAGCTTGTAAGTTTGTATGTCTTCTCCGTCATAACGGTTCAAGCCTTCTCGGGTTCCAATCCATAATACACCGTTTTCATCGATGTAAAGGCTGTTCACGGAGAATTGTGACAGACCGTCGTCGGTTGTCAGATGGTTGAAGGTGATGTTCTGCGCCTGCAGGGTTGCAGCAATCATGCTTACTGAGACAAGAAGCAGCCGGATGATAAACGTTCGCACTTTTCGGGTAGTTTTTAAGGTTTCAGTTACAAATATAGGTATATTTTGTACAAGACTTCTTATTTATTAGGCAGTTTTTGCGGCTATGTTTGGATAAATGTATAATTTTGGAAGCGCGCCGAACGATACTTGTCTTTTGATAGATGGCAATCGGCGTATCTTTGTAAACAAATTAATTCATTTATTATCATGAAAGACCTTTTATCTATTGTATCTCATTTTCAAATGCAGGGTACGGTTCGTGAAATCAAGCCTTTAGGCTCAGGCCTGATTAACGATACGTACAAAGTGACCACCGTTGAGGCCGATGCGCCGGACTATGTTCTGCAACGTATCAATCATGCCATTTTCCAGAATGTAGAGATGTTACAGTCTAATATCGAGGCTGTGACCGGGCATATCCGTAAGAAGCTGGAAGAGAAAGGAGAGGCCGATGTCGAGCGTAAAGTGCTTCATTTCATCCCCACGGCCGAAGGGAAAACCTATTGGTATGACGGTGAGAACTACTGGCGTATCATGACTTTTATTCCCCGTGCCAAGACTTACGAGACGGTGAACCCCGAATATTCCTATTATGCGGGAACTGCCTTCGGTAATTTCCAGGCTATGCTTGCCGACATTCCGGAAACACTGGGAGAAACCATCCCCGACTTCCATAACATGGAATTCCGTCTCAAACAGCTACGTGATGCAGTCGCTGCCAATGCTGCCGGACGAGTAGCCGAAGTACAGTATTATCTGGACGAGATAGAAAAACGTGCGGACGAAATGTGCAAGGCAGAACGCCTGTTCCGCGAAGGAAAGCTTCCGAAACGAGTATGCCATTGCGATACGAAAGTAAACAACATGATGTTTGATGAAGACGGGAAAGTGCTTTGCGTCATCGACCTGGATACGGTAATGCCGAGTTTCATCTTCTCCGACTACGGTGATTTCCTCCGTACAGGTGCCAACACCGGAGATGAAGATGACAAAGACCTGAATCGTGTGAACTTCAACATGGAGATATTCAAGGCATTCACCAAAGGATATCTGAAAGGTGCCAAATCGTTCCTCACTCCCATTGAAATAGAGAATCTGCCTTATGCTGCCGCTTTATTCCCCTATATGCAGTGCGTACGGTTCCTTGCCGATTATATCAACGGAGATACTTACTACAAAATCAAATATCCCGAACATAATCTGGTGCGCACCAAGGCACAGTTCAAACTACTTCAAAGCGTAGAAGAACATACACCGGAGATGGTGGCATTCATCAATGAGTGCTTGGTTAATGGATAATGGAGAATGGAAAATGGATAATTAGTGGAAATGGGGCGGAGCTGTTTATTTGGTAAACGCTCCATTCTTCCACTGATAAACAATAGGACGGCGGAGAAACGGTTTAAGTTTTTCTGCCGTTTCTTTTGACATATAGTCGGGAGTGGACAGAGTGACAGCCAGTTCTGTATTTTCCTTGTTCATATCCACTTTCATCAATAAGATGTCTGCAGAACGGGAGGCCTCGTCAAATTCGTATATCGCAGTGGAGTCCGGAGTAAGCAGAAAATCGTTCATGACCGGCAGGGTGATGAATGAATCGGCAGTCAGAGGTTTCCAGTCTGTAGTATAGAAGCGGATGCTGCTGTCACAAGCCGGAGCACATGCCGTAGCTACCGTACAAATCACATTCGTGG
>OHBR01001096.1_pt1 | contig 10806 bp, 8 predicted proteins | sample 1577461 | NCBI WGS metagenome assembly OHBR01 (sample SAMEA3879579, study PRJEB24766) | human gut metagenome | biome: human-associated habitat; feature: feces | place: USA | collected 1985/1987
TCCACAGGTGCAGCGGCTCCTTATGCGGACATTATTATGGCCGCGGCCAGCCAGTCAGGGGTAAGCCCTTATGTGCTGGCAGCCATGATTCTCCAGGAGCAGGGCAATAATGGTACAAGCCCTCTTATCTCCGGTTCCTATTCCGGTTATGAGGGATACTATAACTTCTTTAATGTGGAGGCATACCAGTCCGGCGCAGTGTCCGCCATTGAGATGGGACTCAGGTTTGCGTCCCAGTCCGGTTCCTACGGACGTCCCTGGAACACGGTGGAGAAGGCGATCCGTGGCGGAGCCCAGAATTATGGGGATAATTATGTGAAAGCCGGGCAGAATACATTTTATCTGAAGAAATTCAATGTCCAGGGGTCAAACCTTTATAAGCACCAGTATATGAGCAATATCCAGGGAGCTGCCTCGGAGGCGGCCAAGCTGTCCCAGGCTTATACGTCTGATTTGAAAAAGACGGCTCTGGAGTTCCATATACCTGTATTCAACAACATGCCTGAGCAGCCCTGCGTGGCGCCAACCGGAGACGGCAGCCCCAACAACAAGCTGTCCGGACTTGGAGTGGACGGCTTCAATCTGACGCCAAGCTTTAACAGGGATACCCAGGAATATAATCTGATTGTGGATTCTTCCGTGTCCAATATTACAGTCAGCGCATATGTATCGGATTCCAATGCGCGTGTGGACGGCGCGGGTAATGTCTCACTGCAGAACGGCGGAAATGATATCTCCATTGCTGTGACGGCCCAGAACGGAAGCGTCAGGACCTATACCATCCATGTGGTGAAGCAGGACGGCGGACCCACCCAGGGCAGCGGAGGATCGCCTGTATACGGTGGCGGCAGCAGTTCCGGCGGTATAGTCAGTCCGGACGGCAGTTCCGGCGGCAGTTCGGGAGGCAGTTCCGGCAGCAGCGGCGGACCAGGCGGTTCAGGCGGACCGGGCAGTCCTTCCGGAAGCGGCAGCGGACCAGGCGGAAGCAATGTAACCATTGTAGAAGTGCAGTCCTGATAAAGGGAAAATATTATAATCAGAAAGTGGGAAATGATAATGATTAGACGTATGAGACATGCGGCTGCAGTTCTGGCAATGGCGTGTATGATGACAGTCATGATGCCGGCACAGATGATGACGGCCTTTGCAGCAAATGCGAGAATCGCCTTTTCCGACCCATCCGCAACCGTGGGCGGCAAGATCAAGGTGAATATGAAGATAACCAGCAGCGATAACCTGGCCAACGCGGATGTGATGCTGTCCTATGATTCCAACATATTGGAATTTGTGGACGGCACCAATGCGGACGGAGGCGCGGGAGCTGTCCGGGTTCACGGTGATGCAGGTACGCCCAATACGGGTACCCTTGCATTTACCCTTAATTTCAATGCCATAGCAGCCGGGACCAGCAAGATTGAGGTTACCAGCCAGGAGATTTATGATACCAGCTCGCAGATAGTGACGGTAAACCAGCAGGGGAGCTCCACTGTGACAATCAGCGCCCTCCAGTCAGCTTCCAAGGATGCAACCCTTAAATCCCTCCAGATTTCACCAGGAAGCCTGACGCCGGCATTTTCACCGGATGTGGACACCTACGCGGTGACCGTTGGAACGGATGTGGATAAGGTTATTGTCAGCGCGGATTGCACGGACGGGAACGCCACCAAGGTGGTCAGCGGAAACGAAGGCCTGCAGATGGGCGAGAACCGCGTGACCTGCCGTGTGACGGCCCAGGATGGGGAGACCATCAAGGAATACGTCATTGTGGTGACCAAGGCAGAGGGCGGCGCCAGCGCTGCGGATGCCGATGCTTCTTCCCAGGTAAGGATGCGGATAGCCGAGCGCGTCATCACCATTCTTCCGCCTGATCCTGAGGTGAAGGTTCCGGAAGGATTCAAGGAGAGCACCATCAATATTGACGGCCACAAGGTTCAGGGCTGGGTATGGGGCTCTGAGGCAGAGCATCAGTATTGTGTTGTGTACGGTATGAATGAGGCTGGAGAAAAGGGCTTCTACCGTTATGACATGAAGGATGATGAGAGGACCATCCAGCGTTACTTTGAGGACCCGGCCATCAGCGGTTCCGTGACAAAGGAAGTGTACGATGAGCTGGCCCTTACATACGACAAGATTTACGATGATTACAGTCTCCTTAAGATACTGCTGATTGTGACCATTGTCATTGCTGTCATTCTGCTGGTCATCCTTCTGGTGGTTGTATTTACCAAGGGTTCCGGCAAAAAGGGCGGCAGCCGGGAAGAGACTGGCGGCAAGAAGGACGGACCGCGGGGCAGCCGGGGCAGAAACAGCAGGAAGGAACATGCGGAGGAGCCTGAACTTCCGGAGGATTCAGAGGCATATGAGGATTATGCCGGGGAGGAATACCAGGACTCTGGCGAGTACGATGAATCCCGGGAATATGAGGATGATTCTGTCTACGATGACGATGAGGATTACAGGGACCTTCCTGAGGACGATTACCTGCCTGAGGACGGGGACCAGGACATCTATGATGAGGATGAAGATGCATACGAGCCTGAAGAAGAGCCTCAGCTGGAGATTCCGGTGAAGAAGCCGGTAAGGCCGGCACAGGCAGCCTTTGCACCGGTCCAGACACCAGCCCAGGCGCCGGCTCATACGCCGTCCCAGGCGCCGGCATCCAGGCAGAAGCCCCCTGTGAAGCAGGAACGGCCGGCTGTCAGAAGGGAAGCAGAGCAGCAGTCTGCAGAACCGGAAGGACAGGATGATGATTTTGAGATTTTTGATTTGTAATTAAGTATATTTGTAGTTAAGTATATTTGTAATTAGGTATAATAGAATTAACAGACCATAAAGGCAGCAGCCGTCCGGGATATTCCCGCGGCTGCTGCCTTTTAGTTGCTGCCGGGGCCGTACACGCCTTCACCGGTCCAGACAATCCTTAATGATAAAAATTTATTATCAGACCATCACAATTTATAATTATACTTTATTTTTGGGGGTTGTTATAATAATAACATGAGCCTTTTAATATAGAGTATATATAAGGGATAAAAGAATAAAGGAGGAGGCATTTCATGGGATACAGAATGGATTTGAAGGATGCCGACAGGATGTTTGCAAAGCTTCAGGAAGAGTATGAGATATGGGCGCCAAAACGTTTTGTGGGTAAGGGCAGGTATTCCGACACAGACCTGATTAAGTACGCCAGGGTGGACCGGGCGGAGGAAATCGAGTACAGGGAAAAATCGGATTTTCCGGCCAAGGAGGTATTAAGCCCCATTACCCAGTCCCTGTTCTATTTCACAGAGGATGAATTCATTGAAAGCAAGGCTGTTTCCAAGAAGCTGCTTATATTCATGCGGCCCTGCGATATCCACGCGCAGCATCATCAGGAAAAGATATATCTGACCAACGGCGGTTATGAGGATATATATTACAAGCGCATGAACGAGAAGGTCAAGATAGTGATGATGGAGTGCGGCGAAGGCTGGGATACCTGCTTCTGTGTCAGCATGGGAACCAACAGGACCGATGATTATTCCATGGCAGTCCGCTTTGGGGAAGACGGACTGGAATTCCAGGTAAAGGATGATGCATTTGCCTCTTATTTTGAGGGCATGGAAGAATGTCCTTATGAACCCCGGTTTGTGGAAAAAAATGAGCTGACCCTTACCGTGCCGGAGATTCCGGATAAGGAGGTTCTGACAAAGCTTAAGGAGCATCCCATGTGGAGGCAGTTTGACGGCCGGTGCATCTCCTGCGGCGCCTGTACCGTGGCGTGCAGCACCTGCACCTGTTTTACAACAACGGATATCATATACAATGAGAACCACAATGTAGGGGAGCGCAAGAGAACTTCCGCCTCCTGCCAGGTAAAGGATTTTACCGACATGGCCGGCGGCATGAGCTTCAGGAACAGGGCCGGGGACAGGATGCGCTATAAGGTGCTCCACAAATTCCACGATTACAAAGCCAGGTTTAAGGACTACCATATGTGTGTGGGCTGCGGACGTTGTATGGACCGGTGTCCTGAGTACATATCCATCGTGGCTACAGTGAACAAGATGGCAGACGCTATCGAGGAAATAAAAGCCGGTAAGCAGGCATAGGAGAGGGGATGCAGTCATGAATAATATAGTGAAGCCAGTGGCATGTAAGATACGCGAGGTAAGGCGGGAGAGCCTTCATGAATATACATTCAGGGTGGAGACAGACATCCGTCCGTCCCACGGACAGTTCCTGCAGCTTTCCATCCCAAAGGTAGGGGAAGCTCCCATATCCGTCAGCTCTTTCGGGGATGGCTGGATGGATTTCACCATCCGTTCCGTGGGAAAGGTGACGGACGAGATATTTGAGAAGCAGCCGGGAGACATTCTTTTCTTAAGAGGAGCCTACGGCAAGGGATGGCCGGTGGAGCAGTTTCAGGGCAAACACATGGTGGTCATTACCGGAGGCACCGGGCTTGCGCCGGTAAAGAGCATGCTGAACATGTTCTGGGAGCAGGAGGATTTTGTGAAGAGCGTGCACCTTATCAGCGGATTCAAGAACGAGGACGGAATCATTTTCAAGAATGATTTGGACCGCTGGAAAGAGAAGTTCACCACCACCTATGCTCTGGATACAGACCACAAGGATGGATGGGAGACAGGTTTTGTCACAGAGTTTGTGCCGGGGATTCCCTTTAAGGACTTTGGGGAGGATTACAGCGTTGTGGTGGTAGGACCGCCGCCCATGATGAAGTTTACCGGCCTGGAAGTACTTAAACAGGGCGTTCCGGAGGAAAAGATATGGATGTCCTTTGAGCGCAGGATGTCATGTGCCGTGGGCAAATGCGGACACTGCCGCATTGATGAGGTGTATGTCTGTCTGGACGGACCTGTGTTCAATTATACCCAGGCCAAGTATCTGGTTGACTAAGAGAGGGGTGGCGAAGGAATGAATCATGATATTGATATAAAAAAGGTAAGAATCAACTGTTTCAGACAGTCCAAGGTGGCAGGAGAGTTCATGCTGCAGATGCGTGTGCCGGGAGCTATGATTGAGGCAAAACACTTAAAGCTGGTCCAGGACCTCTGCGAGCGCTTCGGAAACGGCACCTTCCATCTGGGCACCAGGCAGACCTTTGACATACCCGGTGTAAAGTATAAGAATATAGAGGAAGTAAATAAGTACATCAAGTCATATATCCATGACGTGGACGTGGAGATGTGCGGCGTGGACATGGATGTGACGGATTACGGCTACCCCACCATCGGCGCCAGGAATGTTATGTCCTGTATCGGAAACGCCCACTGCATCAAGGGCAACATCAATACATATGAACTGGCAAGGAAGATTGAGAAAATCATTTTCCCGTCCCACTACCACATCAAGGTGGCTGTGGCCGGATGTCCCAACGACTGTGTTAAGGCTAACTTCAATGATTTCGGCATCATGGGCATCAACAAGCAGGTCTATGACATTGACCGGTGCATTGGCTGCGGTTCCTGCGTGGATGCCTGCAAGCACCATGCCACAGGCGTGCTGAGCCTGAATCAGAACGGAAAGATTGACAAGGATACCTGTTGCTGTGTGGGCTGCGGCGAATGTTCCCTGATTTGTCCTACCGGAGCCTGGACCAGAGGAGATAAAAAACTGTACCGTGTAACCCTGGGAGGACGTACGGGCAAGCAGAACCCAAGGGCAGGCAAGCTGTTCCTTAACTGGGTTACGGAGGATGTGATTCTGGGTATGTTTGCCAACTGGCAGAAGTTTTCCGCCTGGGCCCTGGATTACAAGCCGGAGTATCTCCACGGCGGCCACCTCATTGACCGTGTGGGCTACAAGGAATTCGTAAAGCATATCTTTGAGGGCGTGGAGTTCAATCCTGAGGCAAAGATGGCGGATGATATTTTCTGGGCTGAGAATGAGCAGAGAGGAAACATGCATGTGATGCCGCTGTCTGAGCATAAGCACGCAGGCCCCCAGGAACCGGCGAAAAAGAAGGCATAGGGGATTTGGGATTATCAACAGCAAAGAGAGAGTTCAAACAGCGGGGAGTGTGAATACATGCCCTGCTGTTTTTCTGCCGTTTTTGCGCAAAGATTGGCGGCTCCGTGATATTTTAGGGACAGAAAGGGATACTATACAAAGTAAGTACAGACAGCGCGGAAGAATATGCGGACAACCGGAAATTATTAGTGTACACTAATTTATACAGTGACATTTTGGGAAAAATGTAGTATACTTCTAAGCGAAATAAATTGACGGATATTTAACATATTATGGACGAAAGGAAGAATGAATATGTACTGTGTAAAGCGCATCAATGATGATTTGTTCTGGGTTGGCGGTACAGACCGGAGGCTGGCCTTATTTGAAAACGCCTATCCTATTCCGCGGGGGGTATCCTATAATGCTTACCTGCTGCTGGATGAGAAGACTGTGCTGTTCGACACGGTGGACAGGGCAATCACGGAGCAGTTTTTTGAGAACATAGACGCGCTGTTAAAGGGACGTGCCTTAGATTACGTGGTGGTGAACCACATGGAGCCGGACCACTGCGCCACCCTTGGAGAGATTGTGCTGCGCTATCCGGGGGTACAGGTGGTGTGCAATCCCAAGACCATTCCAATCATCAAACAGTTCTATAATTTTGACATTGACTCCAGGGCCATTGTGGTCAAGGAAAATGACACCTTCTGCACGGGACGTCATACATTTACCTTCCTCATGGCGCCCATGGTACACTGGCCGGAGGTTATGGTAACCTATGATACCACGGACAAGACCCTGTTCTCCGCAGATGCCTTCGGCACCTTCGGGGCCATGAACGGCAACCTGTTTGCGGATGAGGTCAACTTTGAGAGAGACTGGCTGGATGATGCCAGACGTTATTATACCAATATCGTGGGCAAGTACGGACCATCTGTGCAGACCCTGTTTAAGAAGGCATCTGCCCTTGAAATCCTTACCCTCTGCCCGCTCCACGGTCCTGTGTGGAGAAAGGACATTGGATGGTATGTGAACAAGTACCTGACCTGGAGCAGCTATGAGCCGGAGGAAAAGGCGGTTATGATTGCTTACGGCTCCATCTATGGAAATACAGAGAATGCAGCTAATATCCTGGCCTGCAAGCTGGCAGAGAGAGGGCTCAGGAACATCGCCATGTACGATGCCTCCTCCACCCATCCGTCCACCATTATCTCGGAGGCATTCCGCTGCAGCCATCTGGTATTTGCGTCAGCCACCTATAACGGAGGCATTTTCAGCAGCATGGAGCATGTGCTTATGGACCTGAAGGCCCATAACCTGCAGAACAGGACTGTGGCCCTGATGGAAAATGGTTCCTGGGGTGTGCTGTCAGGCAAGCAGATGAAGGAAATCATCGGCACCATGAAGAATATGACGGTTCTGGAACAGATGGTGACTGTAAAATCATCCCTGAAGGAATCACAGATGGAAGAACTGGACGCCATGGCGGATGCCATTGTGGACTCAATGTAACAGCGGTACTGAATCAGGTACAACCGTATTTAATCATGATTTGCCGGACAGCTTGTTGGGAGTTGTCCGGTATTTTATTGCGTTTTTTGTACTTTTTGTGTATTTTTGGTCGGAAATGTTGCATTATTTTGTGAAATTTAGTAGTATAGAAAATGCGTTCCCATATTTCAGGTGCTGAAAATTGGGAGGCGGAGGAAAATACAAATGATGTGAGAGGATATGATAACATGGGAATTATGAGACTGATTGAGGGGATAAGGGCACGGAAGACAGTCAGTGTGTTTTCCGGAAACCAGGAATATTTATTTTCTGCCGGTAAACCGGGCCCTGCCTGTCCGGATGGTTTTTGGGAAATTAGCGTCAGATGCAGGCCGGAGGCGTTTTCTGACCGAACCGGTCCGGACAATGGTCCCTTTTTATTTTTCGACAGCAGAACCAACCGGTTTCTGGATTTTATCGGGGGTCTTCTGGAGGCACTGTTTCCCATGTCCTCTGAACATATCTATGATATGGCTGTCCTTGAACAGGAAGTGAACCTGAGGGTGAACCGGTATATTACTCACAATCTGATATATAAGATACAGGAAGGTGCGGCAAAATACGGGCGGGAGGAGTTTGATGAAGGAGAGATACGGGAGCAGGCGTATGTATGCTATATGACAGGGGGCGGCAGCAGCCTGCGCGTTCCGGCCCTGGTATTTGACATGAGCCAGTTCTGCCGTATGGACAGGCGGCAGGCAAGGGCAGGAGAGGGACCGTTTCTGGAGGCATATGCCCGTCTCATGATGCTCCATTTAAGCGAACAGTTTCCGTCCGGAGAGGTGGCAGGAAGCTTTCTGGAGGACATATGCAGGAGGGACACGGGCTGCCGTCGCAATTACGATATTATCTGCAGGGAATATGCAAAGGACTGCTATGTGGAGCAGGAGCTGGAACATCTGATGTTGGAGGCAACCGACAGCATGAAGCGGGCCAAGAGCCTGTGCCAGCTCCTAAAGGCCAAGGGCAGCGTGAAGCCCCATGTGGAGCTGGACCAGGAGATGTTAAGCGTCTCCCTGGCCCCGGACTGCACCAGCCCGGTTATTGGCAGGAAGCGGGAGCTGTATTATTCATGAAGGTATGTGCAAAATTCTTCCGCATGGGCCATCCTTAAAGGCCATTCCCCGAAAGGCCATTACCCAAAAAGCCATTACCCAAAAGGCCATTACCCGTAATGCCATCCTCAAATGCAGCCTCCGGACGTTGACGGACCCTGAGCAGGATGGTACAATGATGAATAGCCATATGGAATCACAGGAGGACAGGAATCATGATTAGAAGAAAAGACGAAATGGAAGCCTCGGTCAAGCATGAGGTGCAGAAGGGGATGGGGGATGTGACCTTCCATACCTTTATGACAAAGGAGGAGGCTTACGGCTCAGGAAGGACCTTTGCCAGGGTTGTGTTTGAACCGGGTACATCCATTGGGATACATGAGCATCATGGAGAGTTTGAAGGATATTATGTGCTGAAGGGCCGGGCCCTGGTTACGGATAACGGCGTGGAATCCGTGCTGAATCCGGGAGACTACCACATGTGCAAGGACGGGGACAGCCACGGCATTGCCTGTTACGGGGATGAAACCATGGAAATAATTGCCCTTATCATCAATGTACCGGCGTAGGCGGCATCAGTAGAGGCGTGTTTGTTCCGGACATGGGACAGGGCTGCCTGCTTTGGAAGGGTTGTTGGAATCCGGTTCCTGGCAGACAGCTCTGTGTTTTTGTCTGAAACATGCACTGCAATACGTAAAATTTCTGTAATGCAATGAATATTATATTGTATTTTTAGAATCCCTGTAGTAAAATAATATCTGATTATGGGCTTTCAGACCCATGTCTGCGCATCATTTCGGCCAGACAGCGTATGACGGGAAGAAGCTCCAGGGCTTCCTTTTCGCTCAGGCTGTGGAGCTCCCAGAACAGCTGCTGCTTGCTGTCGCCCATAGAGTCGGTTTCCGGGTAAAAGATGCGGTCGGCGGGAATTCTTAAAGTGGTTACCAGAGGATAAAGCACCTCGAATTTGGGGTTTCCCCGGAAATTTTCTATATTAATAATGGTACGGACATCTATGCCCAGCTTCTCTGCCAGGGAAGCCTGGGACATTCCCTGTTCTTCGCGGGCTTTTCGGATGACCGTACCTAAAGTTTTAACGTAATCATGCATTGTGATTCACCTCAATACTAGTGTACACTACACTTCTTATATTATGAATCACTATGCAATACATATAAAATATGAATTGAAATACACCAAACTCCTGGATGGATTGCCGGGAGGGGGAAAGGATTTTTGCATGGGTGAACGGACAGAAGACAGAATGCAGGCGTGCATGAAACGTGTGGTGCTGGAACCGGTGCATGAACAGGAATATGCACAGCCGCTTCTGACATTATTTGACGAACTGGTGGCCTGGGACCTGGCATCAGGGGACAGCCGCATTATATTTTATACAGAGGGCAGGGGCCGGCTGTGGGAAAACCGGACAGAGCAGGAATTTCAGGCATTTGCCTGGAGCCATGTACATCCCCGGGAGTGCAGGCAGTTCCGGGCGTTTTTCAGCTCCGCCCACATGGGAGAACTGTCCGGAAGCAAAACCCCTGATAAGCTTGTATTCAGGCAAAGGACTGCAGAGGGAGGGTATGTGTGGGTGCAGGCAGTGGCCATACCGGCCGGCAGCGGGAGTAATACCATTTTGTGCTATGTCCGTGACCTTGGAAAGGAGGAGCAGGAACGGTACATGCAGGAACAGATTATTGACCGGTACGTGTACAGGAAATGTGATTTCTTCCTGTGCCTGGACGGAGACACGGGCTACTATGAAATTCTTAAGAAGAATGACAGCCGGATTCAGGGACAGATGCCTTCTTCCGGAAATTATAAACAGGAGCTGGAAGCCTGCATCAGGAAGTACGTGGCGCCGGAGGACCGGGACATGCTTCTGGAGAAAGCATCCATGGGCAATGTGCTGGATGTCCTGGAACGGGAAGGCGAGCTGATGGTATCCTATGGTGAGAAGGGGATGGAAGGCCGGTATGCCCGTAAATTGCTGCGCTATGTATACTTTGACAGGCAGGAACGCAAGGTCCTCCTTATGCGCCAGGATATCACGGCGGAGTACCTGGAGCAGAGCAGGCAGAAGAAGCGCCTAAACGATGCGCTTCTTCATGCAAGGATTGATTCGCTTACAGGGCTTTACAACCGCCAGGCCGTGAACGCCAAAATCAATGGAATCCTGGGGGATTGGGCTGTGATGCCTGCTTCGGTCCTGCTCTTTATTGACTTGGATAATTTTAAGACA
>OHBR01001107.1_pt1 | contig 10697 bp, 9 predicted proteins | sample 1577461 | NCBI WGS metagenome assembly OHBR01 (sample SAMEA3879579, study PRJEB24766) | human gut metagenome | biome: human-associated habitat; feature: feces | place: USA | collected 1985/1987
AACATGAATTGCCCAATCTGGTATAATTGCCTACATATCCTAATCTTGCAGCTTTCGCCTGTATTGTCGGATATAATTCGTCCCCTCCAAAGGATTGAAAAGGCGTTTCCAAAGCCGAGTCCAATAAATTATAATCTCTGACTCCATCGCTTCCACCAGTCTGCTGAATTAATTGAGTATGAAGCATAAGGATCTGCTCTTTGCTCAATTTTTTCATTTAGCCAGCACCTCATATGCTTCCCTATTCTGTTCCATAAGCTGCTTCGAAATACTCAATACATCATCATCAGATGCTATCATATCTTTATCCGCTTTACTAAAGTCTATAACAAGGTATCTTGGTACATTGTTTTTCAAAATTACTGCTGAACCGCATTCATCTACCAGTCGTGCAACCTTAGAAAAATTCTGGTTTGCTTCGGAAATTGAAACCATTGTATTTGTATCTATAGTCATTTGAACACCTCCATAATCTTTTTACAATAGTATACACATTTTTTAGGATAAATTCAACCTAACACAAACAGGCAGGTCGTATCCGACCTGCCTGACTTATTATTCTGATTTCTCTGAACCTTACTTTTTATGTTCTTTTATATAAGCGCTTTTCCAAGACTTCTGCACGCTTCTAATGCTTCAGCGTCCGGTGCTTCATGTGCGATCACACCTTCACCATTTACAACAGTTGCTCCTGCTGCATTCATCCACTGTCCGTCACCCCATCCGTAAGAACCGAATAAAGCGATCTTTTTGCCTGCTGCAAAGCCTTCTACCTCTTCTACGAAAGGCTCCATCTCGCTCTCCTCTAATACTTCAGCTCCCATTGCCGGGCAGCCTAATGCAAATGAGGATGCAGCTTTTAACTCATCTACGGATACTGCAGATACCGGAACAACGTCTGCCTCTCCGCCTGCTGCCTTGATTCCCTCTCCAACTGCATTTGCCATTGCTTCCGTATTTCCCGTCTGGGACCAGTATGCCACGATAATCTTGCTCATATTTCCTCCATTCCTGTGCTTATTTTTGCACATTCATTTTATACAAACGGATTCCTGGTCTCGCACGACGCCTTTGCCGCATCAAGCCGGGTGTTTTCCGTTTTTATCTTATTTACTTTCATCTGAAAATCCAGTCATACATCAAATGATAGAATATGCTTTTGTAAACATTCTGTTATCATGAGTCCATCTAGGCAGACTCTAACATCTTGCCGTAAAGCAGAAGTTCATGGATTTCCATGCCGGACGATATCAGGCGGATCGCGTCTTCCTTTGCCTGATTGTAGCGGTCAAATGTTATTCTTGCCGCATCCACATCTCCATATACTTTCCAGTAACCGCAATATAGGTAATTGCGTCCCTCGTTTCGGATAAAACCTAACACATCTTCTACAGGATAACCCAAGAGCAGTCCAAGCTCATGTGGAAAAGACAGATGATCCTTCATATATTTTTGATAGCGGGCACACAGTTTTTCAAAAATGTCGATAAGGCGTAATGTCTGATACCCAAACAATCTCATCGTTTCCTTCACATCTTCTTCGTTCAGATAAGCGAGTAGTTGTTTTTCACGAAAAAGCAGGAATATTGTACGATGTTTTGTCTGGTAGAGTGTATGTACAGTAATTTCTGTATTACGGAACAAATCTTTCACATCTTCTTCGTTGCTCTTTGTCACCGTAAGAAGATTTGACAGTTTGATTCCCGTAAGAAGCGGGGCACATTGCAGTGCCAGTTGAGTCTTTAATTCTTTTTTATCCATCTTCTCCAGAATCTCTAACACTTCCCTGCTCATGGTCATCTCCCATAGAACAACAGATCTCTCGATCCATTGTTTTAACATATATAGTTAGTTTATCCTAACTCCTGTTTAAAAAAGAAAGAGTTGCTAGAACTCATTTCTTTTTCTGATAGTTAGATTACGCTAACTTTGGTTATTTGTCAATAACTTTTTTTTAATTTTTCATTTTTTTTCAGGGGAAATCTGCAAAACCGCGAAAACACGCCTTTTTTCATTCCTCCAGCGCCGCATTCATGATCTCCATCTTCTCCTCCGCCTCATAGATCAGGCGGCTGCATTCTTTTAACTCATCCGAAAAATCCATCGTGACGTCCTGGTAAAGTGACTTGTACTTGATGTCGTGCTCCAGGCTCGCCCAGAGATCCATCGCAAGGGTGCGGATCTGCAGTTCAACCGGCACCATCTGTTTTTTGTTCATAAAATAGACCGGCACACGGATAATGATGTGCAGGCTGCGGTAACCGTTGCCTTTCGGCTGCTCGATATAATCTTTGATCTCCATGATATGTATGTCATCCTGCGCCATCAGGCGGTCACGGATCAGATATACATCCTTGATATAGGAACAGACTACGCGCACTCCGGCGATATCGTAAATATTGTTGCACGCTACGCTGAGTGTCAGATCAAGATTCTTTTTCTGAAGCTTTCCCAGAATGCTTTTCGCCGATTTCAGCCGCGTGTCGATGTGATGGATCGGGCAGCGCAGTTTGCGGTATTTAAACTCATCCTCTATGATCTCAAGGCGCGCGGTCGTCGCGCACATCGCCGCATTGTACATGCGCAGGATCGGATCAATCGTCTGGGAAAACTGCTCCTTCATATCCGCGATATGCTCCATGTCATCATCGACCATGCCGCGCACCAGCATCAGACTGTTTTCCTGCGCTGCATCCATCATCCTGTCTTCCTCTGTGTCTTCCACCTTCACAGAAGCCGAATACTGTTCCTGCTCCATGTTATCCTCCTGTACAACTGTCTGTTTTTGCCTCATATTATCATTTATAATTGCCTGTTTCTGTATCATAATAAAAAACCCCGTTTCTAAATTGTTTTCACCTTCATTGCCACACATTCTTTTCACACAACAAATCTTAGGTGTAACTATCCCATACTATGAATATCAGTATAACAGATACCGCAGAAAACGGCATAAAGTCTGTATGAAATATTTATAAACAATTTAAAAACAGGGTTCTATTTTCTATAATTCGATGCCGCTTTTTTCAAAGGTATTATAATGTGACACCGCAGCCTTTCAGCAACTCTCTCGCAGTGTCTAAGGAATCCACGCCGTGAAGGTTTTTGATCGGCGCAAATTCTCTCTCACGCACTACCTCATATGGAATACAGTCATCCATCATGTGCACCATATCAAGCACCAGTGTCTCGAATTTGTATCCATTTGGCTGCTCCGGTTTCACAAATGTGCCGTCCACATCCATGTATGGGATCTTTTTCTCTACCACATGGATCGGCATTCTTGCGTCTGCGATCTGCTCTAATTTCTTTTCTGAGAACAGATAGTTTAAGATTACGCCAAAACCGTATTTTAAATCACCGTTTTCTTTGCGCGCCGTTGCCATCTCCTCTGTCATCTCGTAGTATTCTGCGATCGAAGGTTTGCCATCTTCCGTACAGAGTACACCGACACGTTCGTCCGGTGCAGCTTTTCGTACTACTTTTGCACCACTCTCGCATCCGTAAGCGATGGTTGCGCCGACAAACATCGGGTCTGCGATGCGCTGTAAGCAGTTATCTACGGCAAATACGTTGATCCATTCAATACCTCTTTCTTTGATATCAGAAAGAAGTCCTGCATTTACCATAGATGAAAACCAGCCGCCGTTGCCGTTTGGAGACATTGCCACCTCGGTATCAGATTCCATATAGATCCGTCCCTCATAATCGCATGCCGGCACCATTTCCTGTACGAAAAATTTCACATAATCTTTCGGATAACCAAAGTAATCATGTTCCTCAAAAAAAGCTGTCGTATCTGCGTTGTTGATATTGCTTGTCATAATATAAAGCGGTACATATACTCCTGCCTCATCTGTCACGTCCATCAGATTGCGAAGCAGCTGCTCAAATAAATATAACTCTTTGGCCACTCCGATATTTAATGTTCCCTTTGGCCGGTCAAGTCCAAGGCGGGTTCCCTGTCCGCCCGCTAAAAGCACCGCACCGACTTTTCCCTCACGGATCGCCTTTAAACCGAGTTCTTTGAATTCAGCCCCTCTTGCCTCGATCTCGCTAACTTCCACTGCATCTAACGGAGCAAATACACCGCGCTCATTGACAGTTTCTTTTCTTTCAATGTGTTCTAACACTGAAAAATCAATCTCCTCTAATCGCTTTGTCAGTTTCTCATTCTGCTCTGTGGTATTTTTCTCCATCATCGCCTTGATGTATTTCTGATTATCATCTTCCCAAATTTTCATTCGCTTCTCCATTTCTTATCTTATAAAATAGCTGCATCACGGTTTTGTACTCATACCATCTTCAGATATGCATAACTTTTCACATACGCAACCCACTCTCTATATTATATAATAGACTTCTCATTCCCGCAACCAAACCTTAGTTGAAACCACGGAAACCCTTTCCGATAATCTCACTGCTGTTTGTGATTGCAATAAACGCGGATGGCTGGTTCATACGGATATAATTACGAAGTTCTACCGCCTGACTCCGCTTCATGACCGTTAAGATCACCGTCTTCTGATTGTGCTGGTAAGCACCTTCTGCCTGATAAACCGTAGCACTGCGGTTTAATTCTTTTGTGATAAATTCACAGATTGGCTCCGGATCGTTGCATATAATCGTAAAATACTTGCACAGGTTGATACTCTCGATCACATTATCGACTACCAGAGATTTTGCCAGAAGACCGCACATGGAACAAAGACCTGTCTGCGCATCAAATACAAGACAGGATGCAACGACGATTCCAAGATCCACTAAAAATAATGCTGCTCCAATGTTCAGCTTCGTATATTTCTTTAAGATCATTGCCACGATATCCGTTCCGCCGCCGGACGCTCCGATATTAAACAGAATTGCCGCGGAAAATGCCGGCAGTACGATCGCATAGATAAGCTCTAATACCGGCTGTCCGGTCAGAGGCGCATCCATCGGAAACACCCGCTCCGCAAAGCTTAACCCAACCGATGTCAGTACACTGACGTAAACAGTTTTGACTCCAAATCCTCTTCCAAGAAATATAAATCCAAGTACCAGCAACAGCATATTGATGATAAAGGTAAGATTTCCCGGAGATGTCGGAAGTACGGCACCCAGCACGACTGCCAGACCGGTTACTCCGCCAAACGAAAAATTATTTGGAAATTTAAATACATACACTCCCACAACAAGAATCAGTGTTGCAACAGTCAGCACCACATACTCTTCCACGGTACGTTTGATCTTTCCAAGATTCTTCTGCATTTCTTTTGTCCTCACTCTTTGTATATTTCGCAGAAGAAGTATACTACATCTCTTACTGATAATAAAGTACCTTTGTGCAAATCGGAACTGCATTTTTTTCGGACATCAGAGATCAGATATCTGCATCTCCTTTTGCATGCTCTTTCCGCTTTTTGCATATATCGGAAATTACCTGAATGAGTTTTTCTGCATCCAATGGTTTGGAAATGTGCGCATCCATGCCGGCTGCCAGACTCCGCTCCTCATCATCTGCAAATGCATTTGCTGTCATCGCGATGATCGGAACGGTTTTTGCATCTTCTCTCTCCAGTTTCCGGATGCACTGCGCTGCCTCCAGACCGCCCATAACAGGCATCATCAGATCCATCAGAATCACATCATATCCACCCGGTTCTGATGCTGCAAACAGATCAACAGCTTCTTTGCCATTCCATGCCTCCTGTACCTGTGCCCCCTCATTTTCCAGCACAAACCGGGCGATTTCCATATTTATCTCATAATCTTCCACCAACAGTATTTTATCATTTTCAATTCCCTTTACTGCATCGGTACTTTGTGTCTGCTCCGTCTGCATTTCGATGCTGTCATCCGGCAGAAACGGGATCACAAGTGTAAACCGGGTGCCTTTTCCAGGCTCACTCACGAAGTGGATCGTTCCTTCCATCTGTTCTACCAGTTTCTTTACGATTGCAAGTCCAAGTCCGGTTCCGGTATAGGAAGTGCGTGCTGAACTGTTTTCCTGCACAAACGGTTCAAATGCATGTTCCTGAAATTCCGGGCTCATCCCGATCCCATTATCGGTACACACAAACTCAAACACGGCTTTTTCATTTTTCGGCGGCAGCTCCCGGCACTCCAAAATCACTTTTCCATTTGGTTTATTGTATTTTACCGCATTTGAAGTAATATTTTGTAAGATCTGCCGGACATGAAGAGAGCTTCCAAGCAAATTTTCATGGTTGATCTCTCCTTTTTTTACCGTCAGCGTGATTCCCTGTTCAGTTGCCGCCATCCCGACTACTGTCTCCACTTCTTTTAATATTTCAGAAATGGAAAATGGCTTTTCCTCCAGCTTAATCTGCCCGGATTCCAGTTTATTCATATCCAGAACATCATTGACCAGCTCCATCAGAAAGGTGGATGAAAGCAGAATCTTATCCAGACACTCCTCCTGTTTTTTGGGATTTCCGATATAATACCGACAGATATCCACCATTCCGCGTATCCCATTGATCGGTGTGCGGATATCGTGGCTCATCCGCCGTAAGAAATCCGTTTTCGCAATGTTTGCCTGCTCTGCCTGTTCCACCGATTTTTCCAGTTTTTTCTGATAGTCCATCTCACGCATTTTTTCGTCGGTAATATTTCTGCTCAGAAAAAGCGCCGCCTCAACATTGCCATGTGCGTCATGATGCTGCGGCACCAGCATGATGCTGAACCATTCTCCCTTTCCGATTTCGGTCTGGCAATTGATATAATCTTTTCCCTGCAGCCGCTCTGCAAGTGTATCAGGGTTTACAAAGTCCCAAAATTTCTGCCGTTCTGACTGCGCAACTGTATTTTTACAGAAAAATTTCATCATGTTAGCAGTGTTTGTCTCATTGCCGGTCATTTTTCGAATCTGGTCAGATGCTTTGATCATTTCCCATGTATTCTTTTTGAGATCTAACAGCATACAGATAGAAAATACACTGCTGACAGATTGGATGATATGATACTGTTTTTCCATTTGGCGCATATTCGATTCCGCCACATACCCCCGTACCAGCATAAATGTCATCCAGCACAATATGTATACACCCATGGTACCGATCACAACCTTTGTACGCAGTGCATATATCGCAGTTTCGGGGAAAAATGCATAAAGTGTATAATCTTTCATCTGCTTGATCTCCCCATACCAGCTGCCTCCCGTACTTTCCAGATGGATCATCCTGTGCTCATCCCCTGTATATATGTCCGGTGTAAAAATATCACGATACTCCCCCGGCTTCACAGAAAGCAGTTCCTCCGAATTGGAACTAAGCACTTGTTTGTCGTCTGTCACCGCAACGATACCATTCATATCAAATGTAAATCCAGTAAACAGCGAGTAGATGGAAATATCACCGTTGTCTTCCATGTTTTTTTCTTTTTCAATATAAGCGGCGATGAGCCCTTTTCCGTCTGTCCTGGATACCACCGCAAAATCATAGTTTTCCCCCTCTTTATCAAGCCGTGTGATATATGTTTTCCGCGGCTGCTCCAACATATTTTTTACTGCCGGTTCACTCATCTGTTCCTGCCAGAATGTATCCATCTTTCCAACATCTTCTGCCTGATACACACAATTCAGATTTTCGTCTATAAGCAGAACACCATCTAATCTCTGATCTTTCATATAGCGTTCGACCAGCTCTTCCTGATCTGCATCTTTCTCTTCCAACCGCTGATCCAGCTCCAATGTCTTATCTGCCAGACGATAAAGACTCTTTACTTTATCATTATTTTTGTAGTCATCATATTTTTTGACACGGTCCTGCATAAAATCGAGTGTTTCATCTGCAATTTTCTCAATTTTCATCCGGTCATACCCGGTAAATACCACAAAACATACTATCCCTAAAAGCACTCCCATCAAAAATGGCAGCCATATATATCTGCGGGCGATGATCTTTGTTATCTTTTCATTATTCAGCATTTGTGACCCCCAGTGCTTTTTCGGCATCCAATCCGTATTTTTCTACCATGTCCCGGAGTGTTCCATCATCCTGCATCTCTTTTAAAATCTGTGTCATTTTTTTTGCCAGATCCTGATGAGTGTCATTTTTGAAAGCAACTCCCAGTTCTGAAATATACAGACTTTCATCCAGTATGGCATACATATCCGGTGCATTCCCAACAAATCTCTCAAGCGCACTTTCATGTCCTGTGATCGCATCCACATACCCTTTCCTGAGGCTTGCATAGATCTCGTCCATGCCGGACAGACTATACACCATATCCACCTCCGGGACTCTCGGATCACTTCTCTCTAACAGAACCTCCTCCGGTTTTGTTGTCGCCTGTACTGCAACCCTTTTCCCTGCAAGATCGGATATGTTTCTGATTTTGCTGTCCGTCCGCACTGCAATCACCTGTCTGCTGTAAAGGTATGGGCCAGCCCACTGATACTCATCCTCCCTGCCATTCATGGTAAAGCTTCCCCACAGACAGTCCACCTTCCCATTGTCCAGATATTCATCCTTTTTATCCCATACGATATATTGAAATACCGGTGTGTATCCTAACTGTTCACACACCGCCTCCGCCAGTTCCACATCAATACCTACCGGCTTTCCATCGTCATCCAGATAATTATATGGCTCATAATTATCACTTCCGATGATAAGTTCTGGCAGCTCTTCTCCCACCTCCTCAGGATCCTTTTTCATAATGCATGCTGCCCCCAGTGCCATAAAACATATCCCTATTGCCGCAATGTACTTTTTCAAATTAATCTCCATTCTTGCGCTGTCTTTTGCGCATCTCAAGTTTGTGCGTAAGCACAAATCTTGCGTGTGAAAAATCTTATTTTTCACACTAATCTCCATTTCTGAGCAATTTATTTCCCACGCTCTGCCATAAGCAGCTGTATCTCGTCCTCGTTGATGCCGACCATCGCTTCTCCTAAATCTTCAGATAACTCTGCAATCAGTTTTGCATCATTGTAATTGGTCACTGCCTGTACGATTGCTGCTGCACGTTTTGCCGGATTGCCGGATTTAAAAATACCCGAACCTACAAATACGCCCTCGGCACCAAGCTGCATCATCAATGCTGCATCTGCCGGAGTTGCCACACCGCCTGCCGCAAAATTTACAACCGGAAGTTTTTTGTGGTCATGCACATATTTTACAAGATCATATGGAACCTGAAGCTGTTTTGCCGCCTCAAAAAGTTCATCCTCACGCTTTGCCGCAACTGCCGCGATCTCGGAGTTGATCAGTCTCATATGATGTACCGCCTGAACCACATCACCGGTTCCCGGTTCCCCTTTGGTACGGATCATCGCTGCACCCTCAGCGATTCTTCTGAGTGCCTCTCCTAAATTTTTTGCTCCGCAGACAAACGGCACCTGAAATTTTGTCTTGTCAATGTGGTAAACATCATCTGCCGGAGAAAGCACTTCACTCTCGTCAATGTAATCGATCTCTAATGCCTGTAAGATCTGTGCCTCCGCAAAATGACCGATTCGGCATTTTGCCATAACCGGAATGGAAACCGCACCCTGAATCTCCCTGATCAGCTTCGGATCACTCATTCTTGCCACACCGCCTGCCGCTCTGATATCCGCCGGGATCCGCTCTAATGCCATAACCGCACATGCTCCTGCTGCCTCTGCGGTTTTTGCCTGCTCGGCATTTGTGACATCCATGATGACACCACCCTTTAACATCTGTGCCAGTTCACGGTTTAATTCATACTGCTCTTTTGTATTATTTATATTACTCATAACTAACTTTCTCCTTTTTCAGACAACCAGTTTGATTTTCTGCGCAGTTTTTCAAACAGTTACTCTGTATCAATTTCTTTCCGGATCCTGATGTTATGAAGTATAAGAAAAAACTGGATGTATGAAAATATCCAGTTTTTTCTTTTTCAGCCATGCCAGTTTGTAATTGACATAATCTGAGCATTCATTTTTTATTTCAATCCATGATACCATATCAGCACCAATAAATCTTCTATGCCCGGACCGCCCAGCGCATCTTCGTAGACCGCGCTCTTCCGTTCTGTGCACATTCCTGTGCACTCGGTCTTACAACATCTTTTGAATAATCTGCATAAATTCCTGCACGACAGCCTTCTTTTAATGCTTTCTTGACCAGCTTATCCTCCCCGGAATGAAACGTGAGGATTGCCACACGTCCCCCTGGTTTTAAGGCGTCTGGCAGTTTTTCCATGAATTCATATAAGACCTCAAACTCACGGTTTACATCGATGCGGAGTGCCTGAAATGTACGCTGACAGGTCTTTTTGATCGTGTCCTTTTTTTCTTTTTCCGGCAGAAAATCCAGTGTTTTTTCGATCACTTCGCGCAATTTTGTCGTCGTGTCGATCCGGCTGCCCTTTCGGATCTCATCAGTGATCGCCTTCGCAAGCTCCTCACAGTAAGGTTCATCGGAATTTTCATAGAGCATTCCGGCAAGTTCCTCCCTTGTGATGGTATCAAGACGTTCTGCCGCGCTGATTCCTGCTTCCTGATTTAAGCGCAGGTCAAGTGGTCCATCCACCTTAAAGGAAAATCCACGCTTTGGATTGTCGATCTGCATGGAAGATACACCCAGATCCGCTAAAATGAAATCAAAACCGCCGGCTTCTTTTGCGATCTCATCGATCGTACAGAAATTCTGCAGCCGGATCGTCAGGATATCCTCTCCGTACCCGAGTTCTTCCAGTCTCTTTTTCGTCTTGGCGGACTCCTC
>OHBR01001111.1_pt1 | contig 10669 bp, 9 predicted proteins | sample 1577461 | NCBI WGS metagenome assembly OHBR01 (sample SAMEA3879579, study PRJEB24766) | human gut metagenome | biome: human-associated habitat; feature: feces | place: USA | collected 1985/1987
TGAGTATGTGGGTACGAGTTATAGAGAAGTGGGAACTACCACAGCCCTTTCTTATACGGCTACTCCGTCCTCTTCTAAACTCGATTCTTATACTTTCCTTGTCTCTGCTACTACTATCGGGGGCGAAGGCGAGGCTGCGTTAGATAATGTCGTATTGGGAATCCCTTATACGATGCCTTTCGAGGAAAACGGTGTGAATAATATGACAACAACTTATCCTTGGATTATGGGGGCATTGAGCGGACAAGCCGAGTGGGGATTGACGAATTATATTCGCAGTCTCGGTTTGGAGCCGGAAGATGGAGGAATGTTCGTTTGCCATTCTCAATCGGGTAAGGGAGAAGCTCGTTTACAAGTCCCCAAATTAAATTTGGGTGGTTTTAATGCTCCTACATTGACATTTTTATTATATCGTTACCAGAATGCTGCCGGAAAATTATCGGTGAAAGTGACTGCCGATGATAAAGCATATACCGAGGTTTATAGCGCCAATACAGCCTCTTTTCTTCCGGGTTGGACCGTATGCAAAGTAAATTTGGCTCAATATAAAGATTATCCGTGGATTGCAATTGTGTTTGATGGAGCTGTTTCTAATGGTAGTGATTATGTAATCATCGATAATATGGCAGTTGCTAATGAGTCGGAATTTGATGCGAAACTCGAAAGTATCAAAGGTGTTCGTCGTCCTGTCGTGGGTGAATCTGAAAATTATACGGTTGTCGTTAAAAATAACGGGAAGCAGTCGATAACTTATGATGTGAATCTTTATGTAGATGAGACTCTGGTTCAAACTCTTTCTCGGACGGAGGCTTTGGCGCAGGGAGAAACAGCCGATCATTTATTTACGGTTACTCCTACGGCTGAAATGATAGGCAAAGAAACTCCTATTAAAGCAGAGGTTATAGCAAAAGAGTCTGATGAGATCCCAGAAAATAATATATTGGAGGCAATAATAATCGCTTCTCAATCAGAGTTGCCTGTTATTACCGATTTAGTCGGGGAGAAAACAGAGAGGGCTCATGAATTGTCTTGGACAAAGCCCACATTGACCCCCGAGCCGGTAGTAGATGATTTCGAAGGTTACGAATCGTTTATTTATGAGAATATAGGTGATTATACAGTGGTAGATGGAGATGGATTGACCTCTGCCGGTATTTTATTTGTAGAATTTCCGAATATGGGTACACCGATGGCGTTTCAAGTCTGGGAACCTCTGGCCGAGGGTGTAGATGTGACTTCGAATAACTGGAAGCCTCATTCTGGTGAAAAATGTTTGGTTTCTTGGGCTGGTTTGAGTTATGACGGTCTGACGCCTCAAAATGACGACTACTTGATTTCTCCTGAAATTATAGGAGGAACAAACGTGTCGTTCTATGCTACGATTCCTACAACGGAATATACGCCGGAGACGTTTGAAGTGCTTTATTCGACGACAACGACCGATGTAGATGCCTTTGAATTGCTTGCTACGGAATCGGTTCTTAATGTAGGTTGGAAAGAATATTCTTATCAGTTACCAGAGAATGCCCGTTATTTTGCAATTCATTATATCAGTTCGAATAAGTTTGCTTTATTAGTTGATGATTTGTCGTATGTCCCGGTATCGGCGGTAAAAGATTTGTCGGTTGTAGGGTATCATGTTTATTGCAATGGACAGAAACTGACGCAAACTCCTATCGTTGAGACGAATTATTCTACTCCGTCTATTGAATATGGAGCTTATCATGTCACTGTTGTTTATGATAAAGGAGAATCGTTCCGCTCGAATACCGTTCGTTTGGGAACATCGGCAGTAGATGAGTTGAACCGAAATGACATCAGGGTTTATGGTATGAACGGTTGCATTATGGCTGAGGGGGTGACAGGAAGAAAAATATCTGTTTATGGCATTGATGGTCGTATGCTCTTTTATATAGAGTCAGAAAGTGATACAGAGAAAATTCCAATGGAAAGAGGTGTTTATCTTGTGAAGGTAGATAATCGAACAATCCGGGTTCAAGTCCGTTAGTCAGCACACTGCTGGTAAAAGTATGAGAAGAGAGGAGCTTTTGAATAACGAAAGGCTCCTCTTTTTTACATTAAGAAGCCGTTGAATAATATTCGAGTCGTGGAGCCGTTTATATAATATGTAATACTGAGTGTATATTATGCAAAATATCTATGATGCCCGACAAAAAGGGAAACTGATTTTTTTGTTGATTTCTGTCTTGCTGGTTGGCGGGGTACTTTATGTCTCGAATGACCTTGTAGAAGACTTGTCTATCGAGGAGCGAAAGAAAATGGAAATATGGGCCGAAGCGACGCGTGAATTGGCCAGTGACAAGACAGAAATGAGCATGGAGCTGATATTGAAAGTGATACAGAGCAATACCTCCATACCGGCGATTATCGTCGATGATACCGGCGAAATAAACCAGTACCTTAATTTGAATTTGCCCGAAACGGATACGGAGAAATATTTACAAGAGAAACTGGAACAATTAAAAAGTAAATCCAATTTGATAGAGATCAATTTGGGAGACGGGGAGAAACAGTATCTCTATTATGACGATTCTATTTTGTTAAAGCGGCTATCTTTTTATCCGTACGTGCAGTTGGGTGTTATGGTCCTGTTCGTTTTAATCGTTTATTTTGCGTTGATTAGTACGAAAAAGGCCGAGCAGAATAAGGTGTGGGTGGGATTATCGAAGGAGACTGCTCACCAATTGGGAACTCCTATTTCGTCGTTGATGGCATGGATGGATTTGTTGGAATCGTCGGGTGTGGATCCCTCGTTACTGTCGGATATGAATAAAGATGTGAACCGTCTGTCTGTCATAGCCGAACGCTTTTCTAAAATAGGCTCGAAGCCAGAAATGGAATTGATATATGTCAACGAAGTGCTTGAAAATGCAACAGAATATATGCGTCGCAGAGTTTCCGATAAAGTATTGATTACGACTCATCTCCCTTCTGATGGCGATGGTGTGTCTTTCTTTATTTGAATGGGTTATAGAGAATTTGTGCAAGAATGCAGTCGATGCGATGAATGGGGAAGGGCGTATAGATGTTTATATGACATCGGAGAAGCAACAGATTTATATCGATATAAAAGATACGGGCAAGGGGATTGCACGGAAAAATTTCAAAACGGTTTTTAATCCGGGGTACACGACCAAGAAACGGGGTTGGGGACTTGGACTTACTTTGGCAAAACGTATTATAGAGGATTATCATGCCGGACGCATTTATGTGAAAGATTCGGAAGTAGGAAAAGGTACGACATTCAGAATCGAATTGAAGCGAGTCGTTTAGTCGGGCTGGAAAATCTTTCTTTTTTTGAATGTTGTCGGGGCTAATCGGTTATGGCTCTCCATTTGAAAAATTGTGAATGTGAAATAAAAACTACCGAAAAGATTGACTTGTAACGATTATTTTTTATACCTTTGCGGAGTTTTAACGACAAATAGCATTGGGACGATTTAGTGCTTATAAATTACCGCTCAAAAGTATGCCGATAGGTACTCAGGATTTTGAGTATGTATTGGATAATGAGTTCTTTAAGAATATCGAAGGTGAAGATGTTCAAAAAGGAAAGGTGAAGGTGAAATTGACAGTGAAGCGGACGGCGGCTTCTTTCGAACTGGATTTTGATTTGGAAGGAGTCATTCAAATTCCGTGCGATCGCTGTTTGGACGATATGGACCATGAGGTAAAAACCCAAGAAACGCTCTATGTGAAATTCGGTTCGGAATACAGCGAGGAGAGCGATAATGTGGTTGTTATTCCTGAAAGTGACGGGGAATTGAATATTGCATGGTTTTTATATGAGTTCATTGCACTGACAATACCTTTGAAGCATGTTCATCAGGCAGGAAAATGCAATAAATCGATGAGTGCTAAATTGCGTAAACATGCGGCGCGTTCTATGGACGATAGCGACGAAAGTGAAGATGCCGCATCATACGATGATGAAGATGTTGTAGATGAAGTGCCCGGCGAAGGGGAGGAAACTGACCCGAGATGGGACGAATTAAAGAAAATAATAGATAATAATTAAAGTAATAGAAAAATGGCACATCCTAAAAGAAAACAATCGAAAACGAGAACAGCCAAAAGAAGAACTCATGATAAAGCTGTGGCTCCAACTTTGGCAGTTTGTCCTAACTGTGGTGCTTGGCATGTATACCATACTGTATGTGGAGAGTGTGGTTATTACAGAGGAAAATTGGCAATCGAAAAAGAAGCTGCTGTTTAAGCTCTTATCGATAAGTATGTATGGCCCTAAAGCGATTTAGGGCATTTTTTCACACACTAAGCCGATTTTATTATTATGCAGAATGCAAAAATAACGGGAATTGCCTCGTATGTTCCCGATTATGTTTTGACAAACGACGAGTTGTCGCATATGGTCGATACCAACGACGAGTGGATTACTACTCGTGTAGGTATTAAAGAACGTAGAATTTTAAAAGAAGAAGGAACGGGATCTTCCGATTTGGGTGTAAAAGCAGTAGCCGAATTGTTGAAAAAAACAGGAGTAAAGCCTAGTGAAGTGGATTTACTCATTTGTGCTACGTCGAATCCCGATTATCGTTTCCCTTCTACGGCATCGATCGTATTGGAAAAATTGGGGATAAAAACAGCTTATGGGTATGATATACAAGCCGCTTGTGCAGGGTTTATCGTTGCTTTGCAAGCAGGAACTGCCTATATAAAGAGCGGACTGTATAAGCATGTGGTTATTTTGGCGGCAGAAAAGATGTCGTCGATGGTTAACTATAAGGACCGTTCTACTTGTCCACTGTTCGGTGATGCTGCGGCTTGTGTTATGTTAGAACCTACCGACGAGGAAGTCGGAGTGAAGGATGCCGTGTTGCATACCGATGGTATGGGACTGCCTCATTTGTTGATGAAAGCCGGTGGTGCTGTTCATCCTGCTTCGCACGAGACGGTAGATCATGATGAACATTTTGTTTATCAGGAAGGTCGGGCGGTATATAAGCATGCGGTAACCGATATGCTCACTTCTTCGGAAAGCGTGATGGCTCGCAATGGTTTGTCCGTAGATACGATCGATTATTTTATTCCTCATCAGGCAAATTTGCGTATTATAGAGGCTATTGCCGATCGTATAAAGCTGCCGGAAGAAAAATTATTGGTCAATATTCAAAAGTACGGGAATACGAGTGCATCGTCTATCCCCTTGTGTATGGCCGAATTTGAGCATAAATTCAAAAAAGGAGATAAACTTGTTCTCACGGCTTTTGGCGCAGGATTTACATGGGGAGCTCTTTATCTCATTTGGGGATACGACGCAAAATAAATTTGTCGAGATATAAGAAAGACGCATCTTTTGGCGAAAGAGATGCGTCTTTTCTTGTTTTCGAACAAAAGCGATTGTAGGTTGTTTCGTCGGGTAGAATATTTTCACTACTTTTGTATTCAGAAGTTATTGACTTGTAACCGAATAAAACAGAATTATGCATAAGGCCGGATTTGTAAATATTGTCGGGAATCCCAATGTAGGTAAGTCTACGTTGATGAATTCACTGGTCGGAGAACGAATTTCGATTATTACGTCGAAGGCACAGACAACTCGTCATAGAATTATGGGAATAGTGAATACCGAGGATATGCAGATCGTCTATTCCGATACTCCGGGAGTTCTTGTCCCTAATTATAAGTTGCAGGAGTCGATGCTGAATTTTTCTCAGTCGGCATTACTCGATGCCGATATTTTGCTTTATGTGACCGATGTGGTGGAAGCTCCTGCGAAAAACCAATCGTTCCTCGACAAGGTGGCTCGGGAGACAGTTCCTGTATTGGTAGTTATCAACAAGGTCGATTTGCTGAAAGAACAGAGCGTTCTTGAAACGTTGGTAGAGGAGTGGAAACAGTTGTTGCCGAATGCCGAGATTATACCGGTTTCGGCACAATATAAATTTAACCTCGACTATTTGTTGAAGCGTATTCAGGAATTACTACCTCCGTCACCTCCGTTTTTCGAGAAAGATGCTTTGACCGATAAGCCGGCTCGTTTCTTCGTAACGGAAATTATCCGCGAGAAAATATTGCAGACGTACGATAAAGAGATTCCGTATGCTTGTGAGGTGGCGGTAGAACAATTCCATGAAGAAGAGAATCGTATTCATATTATGGCTGTTATCTATGTGGAGCGAGATTCTCAGAAAGGAATCGTTATCGGGAAAGGCGGTTCGGCTTTGAAGAAGGTAGGGACTTTGGCCCGGAAAGATATCGAAGTGTTTTTTGACAAAAAAGTTTTTCTCGAACTGTATGTAAAAGTGGAGAAAGATTGGCGTAGTCGGGAAAATAAATTGAAAGGTTTCGGGTATATACCTGAATAAAAGATTAAGAAATAAAGGCTGTGAGAGCCGTAAAAAGAAAGTGGAATTATGGGAAATATAGTAGCGATAGTAGGACGCCCGAATGTGGGAAAATCGACTCTTTTCAATCGTCTGACTCAAACTCGTAAAGCGATTGTCAACGAAGAAGCCGGTACGACACGGGATCGACAATACGGTAAGGTCGAGTGGTGCGGTCAGGAATTCTCTGTTATCGATACCGGAGGTTGGGTTGTTAACTCGGAAGATATTTTTGAGGAAGAGATTAACAAACAAGTGGCTTTGGCCATTGAGGAAGCTGATGTTATTTTGTTCATGGTCGATGTGAAAACCGGCGCGGTAGACCTCGACGACCATGTGGCAGCTATATTGCGCCGTTCGGATAAACCGGTGATTTTGGTAGCGAATAAAGCCGATTCGAACGAGTGGCAGTATAACGCCGCCGAATTTTATTCGTTCGGGCTGGGCGATCCTTTTTGTGTGTCGGCAGCCAGCGGTTCGGGAACGGGCGATTTGTTGGACGAGATATTGAAACGTTTTACCAAAAAATCGGAACCCGAGATAGAGGAAAATATTCCTCGTTTTGCGGTGGTGGGACGCCCTAATGCCGGAAAGTCTTCTATCATCAATGCGTTTATTGGCGAAGACCGGTATATTGTTACCGATATTGCCGGTACGACTCGCGATTCGATTTATACCCGATACGATAAATTCGGATTCAATTTTTATTTGGTAGATACGGCCGGCATTCGTAAGAAAGGGAAGGTTACCGAAGACCTCGAATATTATTCGGTGATTCGCTCCATACGAGCTATCGAAGCCTCTGATGTCTGTATTTTGATGATCGATGCTACAAGAGGTATCGAAGGACAGGATTTGAATATCTTTTCGTTGATACAGAAAAATAAAAAAGGTTTGGTGGTTTGTGTCAACAAGTGGGATTTGGTAGAAGATAAATCGAATAAGGCTATTCAAACTTTTGAAAATGCCATACGGGCACGTCTCGCCCCTTTTGTCGATTTTCCCATTGTCTATGCTTCGGCGTTGACTAAGCAACGTATCTATAAAGTTTTGGAGAACGCCGTGCAGGTTTATAAGAACCGGCATACCAAGATACCCACTTCGAAACTAAACGAAGTGTTGCTGAGTGCGATAGAAAATTATCCGCCTCCTGCACATAAAGGCAAGTATGTAAAAATAAAATATGTGACCATGTTGCGGGAGACTTACGTCCCCACGTTCGTGTTCTTTTGTAATTTGCCGCAATGGGTGAAAGACCCGTACAAACGGTATCTCGAAAACAAGATACGGGAGAATTGGAATTTCAGCGGTACACCCATCAATATTTTCATGCGAGAAAAATAAAACTGTTTATAGCTTTTGTCGTTTGTCCCGAAGTCTCACAGATTTCGGGACAGATATTTTAAATACTATTGAAAGATTGCTATTTTTGTGAATAGTAGAGTCTTGATTTTAATTATTTAGAAGTTTTTATATATGGAGGATAAGGGAGAAAGTAAATTCCGGAATGTGATGGAGCGTTATTGGTATGCCCTTTTTATCATTGCTGTCGCATTGGCTGCCGCCGTAATAGGTTTTATTTGTGAGGCATGGAAAATGCAGGAGGGATTTTTGTACGATTTGTTAACGTCTATTATAAGTACGACTATTGCATTTTTCTTGTTTACGTTAACCTATCAGTTACTTACGAAAAGAACCTCTGCCCAGAGTATAGTCGAAGAGATAAAACCTCTTTTGGATCGTCAGCAACAACGAGTGAAGGAAGAGTTTCGAAATGAGGTCGATGATAGTATTGTTAAATCGTTGGGCGCTGAATTGGATATTATTCAGAAGTATGATTCCAAAGAAGTGATTGATGTCGTGAATAATTGTAGCGAGCGATTGCTAGGTAGTCTTTTAGCGAAGAATATGCAGGGGGTATTTTCGTCTATCTTAAAGAACCCGTCATACAGAGACGATATGGTATATGATATTCAAATTATTCCTAATCGAAAAGACGAACTCTACGATGAGGCTGGACAGTACATGAGATGTAAAGATGCTGGATTTTGCATATCGCAATCTTTGCGTTATAAGAAATATTTGAAGAAAGGAACGGAGAATAAGTTGACCAAATTTTCATGCTTTTTTGCTTTTAATGAGAATCCTTTCTTCCAGAAAGAGCAAGGCGAGGTTTTCTTTTTGAGAGAAGAATTGTCGTGTCTTTCTTTTATTGAGTCGTTGAATGTTGAAAATGCAGTTTCTTTATTGAACTATTCGGTAGAATTTTATTTGGGAAATGTTCCAATTTGCGTAAGAGACATAGAAGTGGAGCTCGTGAAGTTGGAAAATTCGGCAACAATAGGTATCAAACTTACCACTGATATTCCCGACAGAGTATTATGTATCGATGGGGAGTATGTATATTTCGATGCTAAGATAAAATGTTCTTATCCTACATTACGACGGGAATTCTACTTTAAAGTGCCCGAGCTCACACGCCATGCCGATGTGTCTATTTCTTTACCTTCCTCTAAGGAAGAGCTTCATTTAGTAAGTTTTACCGATAATTATCGGATAGAGTCGTATGGCCATAACAGATACTCGTTTAGGCACGGAGAAAACAATAATGAGATTTTATTACCCAATAATGGATTTACAGCCGTATGGTGATCAACTATGAGGAATATTTCGAGCAGGCGGGGTTGGTCGATATTCAAACTGCCATTCCCGATGTGGTCGTAGATTTGAAATACGCTACGGCCGATAATTTTATGGGTGAAATTTTATATCCCGATTTGAGAAAAGCCTATCTATTGCCTCATATGATTTCACGGCTGGCCCGGGTACATGCCCGGTTACAGGAGTTAAAGCCGGGATATAGGTTGGTGATTTACGATGCCGCCCGTCCGTTAAGCATACAGCGCAGAATGTTTGAGCGAGTGCGAGGTACACCGCAAGAGCAGTATGTGGCTAATCCTTACAATGAGGGAGGCTTCCATAATTACGGCATGGCTGTCGATTTATCGATACTCGGTAGCGATGGCGTCGCATTGGATATGGGCAGTCCGTATGATTTTTTTGGAGAAGAAGCGCATACGGTCGACGACGATTATTTATTGAAGACAGGTAGGATAAGCGAGGCGGCTTATCACAATCGACGATTTTTGTATGCAGTCATGCGAGAACAAGAGCTTTATCCGCTTCCTAATGAATGGTGGCATTATCAACATTATGTACAGGAGTCGGATAAGAAACGATTTAAAATATTGGATTTTTGATGATGTACAGACCTCAATTTTTATGCCCCGGCGATAGCGTTTCCATTGTTTCGCCTGCGAGTATTATCAATCCCGATTATGTGAAAGGGGCGACCGGCGTTTTGGAAAGTTGGTCGCTCGGTGTGACTGTTTCTTCTCACTGTCTGGATCATTCGGGCCTTTATTCGGGGACGATAGATGAACGAATGAACGATTTTCGCCATGCGTTGTACGATCCTGCTGTGAAGGCTGTCTTGTGCAGCCGTGGCGGATATGGGGCTGTTCATTTGTTGGACGGATTGACCGATGATATTGCTCGGAATCCGAAGTGGATTATCGGATTCAGCGACATATCGGCTTTGCATGCTCTCTGTGTGAGCCGTGGGGTGATGTCGTTGCATGCTCCCATGTGCAAGCATTTGACTACCGAGCCGGCGGATAATCGTTGTACGCACTATTTACGGCAAATTTTATTCGGAGAAATTCCCGAATACAAGGAAAATCCTCACCCTTTGAACCGTTGCGGTGAGGGACGGGGAATGTTGGTGGGTGGAAATATGGCGGTTTTGTGCGGATTGATTTTTACTCCGTATGATATATTTTTGCCTGGAACGGTTTTGTTTATAGAAGATATAGCCGAGCCTCCTTACAAAATAGAACGCATGCTTTATAACTTGAAACTGTCCGGTCGTTTGGCTTCGTTGTCGGGATTGATCGTGGGTAGGTTTACCGAGTATACCGAGAACGAAGGTCTGGGTGGTACATTGTATGAGTTGATTCGTAAAATGGTCGATGAGTATGATTATCCGGTATGTTTCGATTTTCCGGTGGGACATGTCTCGGATAATTTGCCGATGATCGAGGGGGCAGATGTCGTGTTTTCTGTCGGTGAGCGGTCGGTGGATTTATCTTTTTGTATAAAATAGCCGGGATATTTGCGAGTTTTTATCAGAATGTTTATTTTTGAGCATGATGAAAACAGTAAACCGTAAGGTCGGGTATTTAATTTTAATTGTCGGGTTGGTCGCTTGTTCTGCAAAGTCGGTGAAAAATAGCGAGGAAAAG
>OHBR01001116.1_pt1 | contig 10631 bp, 8 predicted proteins | sample 1577461 | NCBI WGS metagenome assembly OHBR01 (sample SAMEA3879579, study PRJEB24766) | human gut metagenome | biome: human-associated habitat; feature: feces | place: USA | collected 1985/1987
ATGGGAAGGGGATGGAGGCGCCGGCCAAAAAGGAAGAGGCTCAGGAAAAATGTGAAGGCTGCGGCGCCGGTACGGGCGAGGCAGAGGCCTATGACCCGGAGTATGCCAGGACCCAGACCGATGCCCGCTATATGGACGAGATTCACGAGATGGCGGTGAAGGGACAGTCCATCATTGCTGCCATGGGAACACAGATGCCCATGCCGGGCTGGGACGACATCCTGTTTCTGGGGGCTCAGCTGAATCCCATGCCGTTGGACGAACACGCCCCGGTAAAGACAGAAACCATTATAGGAAAACATGCGGCGAAGCCCATGGTGCTGGACCATCCGGTATATATTTCCCACATGTCCTTTGGAGCTCTTTCCAGGGAGGCAAAGACAGCGCTGTCCAGGGGAAGCGCCATGGTCCGCACCGCCATGTGCTCCGGCGAGGAAGGCATACTGCCGGAGGAAAAAGCAGCAGCCTATAAGTATATATTTGAATACGTGCCCAACCAGTATAGTGTCACTGACCAGAACCTGAGGGATGCGGACGCCATAGAGATAAAAATCGGACAGGGCACAAAGCCCGGTATGGGAGGCCATCTTCCGGGAGGCAAGGTGACTCCGGAGATTGCCGCCATAAGGAATAAACCTCTGGGCCAGGATGTTATCAGCCCGTCGCGTTTTCCAGGCATTGATACCAAAGAGGATTTGAAAGCCCTGGTGGACAGACTGCGTTTTGTATCCGGCGGACGGCCCATCGGCATCAAGATTGCGGCGGGAAGGATTGAGAAGGATTTGGAATTCTGCGTCTATGGGGGACCGGATTTCATTACCATAGACGGAAGGGGAGGCGCAACCGGTGCCAGTCCCAGGATTATCAGGGACTCCACCAGCGTGCCCACGGTTTATGCCCTTTACAGGGCCAGGAAATATCTGGACCAGGCGGGGTGCGACGCCCAGCTGGTGATAACAGGCGGTCTGCGGGTATCCTCTGATTTTGCAAAGGCGCTGGCCATGGGAGCGGACGCGGTTGCGGTTGCATCCGCTGCATTGATGGCAGCAGCCTGCCAGCAGTACCGCATATGCGGCACCGGAATGTGTCCCGTGGGAGTGGCAACCCAGGACGAGAAACTGCGCAGCCGCTTCAAGGAGGACGCGGCCGCGCAGAGAGTGGCTAATTTCCTCAGGGTATCCCTGGAGGAGATAAAGACATTTGCCAGGATTACAGGACATGACAACATTCACGACATGGATGCGGATGATTTATGCACGGTCAGCAGGGAGATATCGGAATTTACCAATATACGCCATGCTTAAGGGCGGTCAGGAACAATACGCTCCGTAAACCTTTTCAAAAATTTCCACATGCAGCCGTTCATCCAGGATAATACGCCTTAAGTTTTCGGTGATATTTTCATCCCGTATGTAGGAAATCTGGTGCTGGTACTTGCTGATGGCTGCCTTTTCTCCGTCGATAACATTGCGCATCAGGGTCCGCAGCTCTCCGGGATACTGGTTGTAGCTGGGGGACCAGTATATCTTCTTGCATCCGTGCTGTGTCCACAGCCGCGGTTCCTCCCCCAGCTGCTGCGCCAATGTTCCGAATATTTCCAGGTGATGCATTTCCACGATGCTGACCTTGTGAAATACGGTGCTGATATCGGGATTGTACCCGGTAATCAGCTGGTTGAAGATATAGAGAGATATGGCGGACATCTCTGAATTGCTTCCGCCTATGTTGTCCAACATCACCCTTGCATAGGCCGGATTCCCGGACTCTGCTTTGATGGGTGGATAGGGTGCATCGGAGGAATAATGAAAATCATGGATGGATAACATCATGAGCTCCTTTATATGTATAGTAGTTTCCATATTGCAGTCTATGCAGAGCGGAGTAAAAATATGACATGCCGGGACCTGCTTTCCATCCGTTTTATGGAATGACGGCAGACAGTTTCAATTGTTACAATAAATATTCAGACATGGACATATTTATTGTGAAATTATCTAAAATTCATCCCGGAGAAATATTTGCCCTTGACTTTGAATCAGTGATGTACTATTTTAGTAAATAAATAATCAACAGCAATGAAAGAGACTCTGGCCTGAGAAATGTGACAGGAAGGGGGCGTCACCGACTGAGAGCGCCGCCGGGCAGGACTGGGCTAAGGGAACACTCTGGAGCTGGTATATCGAAGCGGCCAGGACACGGCTGATAGTAGGTATATCCGTTGTACACGTTACGTACATAGAGAGGGGAGCTGGAAGCGCAGGGCAGTCTGCTGCGGGACCAGGTCTCAATGCGGGTGGTACCGCGGGAAATGTCTGAATTTAATCCCGTCCCGGAATGCAGTTACTGTGTTCCGGGGCGTTTTTTTATTTGTGGACCAGACAGCCGGCTTATGTCCATGGAAAAGAAAATCAACCGGAACCGAAATCCAGTTTGTACCAGACATCTAAAAGACAGATGTCAAGTGCTCATAGCGAGGAGAGAGTGCCATGGAATTTATCAGCGGAGTTAAGGAGAAGAAGGTCCTGGATATCAGGGAAGTGCTTGAAGGGGAATATGAGGGCAAGGAAATACGGATGAACGGGGCTGTTCATACCATACGCCATATGGGCGAGGTGGCCTTCGTCATCCTTCGCAAGTCCCGGGGGCTGGTGCAGTGTGTATATGAGGCCGGGATTACGGATTTTGACATCAGGGAGTTGAAGGAAGAGAGCGCCGTGGAGGTGATGGGTGTTGTAAAGGCCGAGGAACGGGCGCCCCAGGGTTTTGAGATACGGTTAAAGGAAATCCGGGTGCTGTCCCGGCCTGCAGAGCCCCTGCCTCTTGCGGTCAGCAAATGGAAGCTGAACACATCCCTGGAGACAAAGCTTTCCCTGCGCCCCATCTCCCTGCGAAACGTGCGGGAGCGGGCCAAATTCAAGATTCAGGAAGGCATTGTAAGGGGATTTAGGGATTATCTTTTAAGCAGGGATTTTACGGAGATACGCACTCCTAAAATCGTGGCCAGGGGGGCAGAGGGCGGCTCCAACGTATTTAAACTGGAATATTTTAATAAGAAGGCAGAGCTGGGACAGAGTCCCCAGTTTTACAAACAGACCATGGTGGGCGTATATGACAGGGTGTTTGAGGCAGCGCCTGTGTTCCGGGCTGAAAAACATAATACCACCCGGCATCTCAACGAATACACCAGCCTGGATTTCGAGATGGGGTATATCGACAGCTTCCGGGACGTGATGGATATGGAAACGGGAATGCTCCAGTATGTGATGAAACTTCTGGAGCAGGATTATAAGAAGGAGCTGGATATGCTGGGAGTGACCCTGCCGGAGGTGGGACGGATTCCCGCTGTCCGCTTTGACCAGGCCAAGGAGCTTGTGTCCCGCAGGTATGACAGGAGGATACGCAATCCCTATGATTTGGAGCCGGAGGAGGAACTGCTCATAGGGCGGTATTTCCGGGAAGAGTACGGCAGTGATTTTGTGTTTGTTACCCATTATCCGTCTAAAAAGCGGCCGTTCTACGCAATGGATGACCCGGCAGACCCCAAATTCACACTGAGTTTTGACCTTTTGTTCCGCGGGCTGGAGGTGACCACGGGCGGACAGAGGATTCACGATTATAAGGAAATAACAGCCAAGATGGAGAAGCGTGGCATGAATCCAGAGGATATTGCTTCCTATCTGATGATTTTCAAATACGGAATGCCGCCCCACGGCGGGCTGGGCATTGGCCTGGAACGCCTTACCATGAGGCTTCTGGATGAACAGAATGTCAGGGAGGCGTCACTGTTCCCAAGAGATGTGACCAGGCTGGAGCCATAGGGACAGGAAAATGACTGAGAGGAGCAGGAAATTATGGCAAATATCATAAGTGACGAGACAATCGAGTATGTAGGCATCCTGGCAAAGCTGGAACTTTCCCCGGAGGAAAAGGAGGAAGCAAAGAAGGACATGGGAAGGATGCTGGATTATATAGATAAGCTCAATGAACTGGACACACAGGGAGTGGAGCCCATGTCCCACGTATTTCCGTTAAATAACGTGTTCCGTGAGGATATAGTAACAAATGGGGATGAGAGGGAGCGCATCCTGTCCAACGCACCCCGGCACAAGGACGGAGCATTTAAAGTGCCCAAGACCGTAGAGTAGGAGGAATGGGAGCATGAGCATATTGGATATGACAGCCCTGGAGCTGGGAAGAAGGATTCAGTCAGGGGAAATCACTGCGGTCCAGGCCGCAGAAGCATCCCTGGCACGGATGAAAGCCGTGGAGCCATCCATTCACGCCTACGTGACTGTGGACGAAGAGAGGACCATGGAACGGGCCGGAAAGGTCCAGGCGGAAATTGAGGCAGGAAGGCTGACCGGCCCCCTGGCGGGTGTGCCTGTGGCCATCAAGGATAACATGTGCACGGAAGGAATGCGCACCACCTGCAGCTCCAGGATACTGGAACATTTTGTTCCAACCTATACGGCCCAGGCCGTGGCCAATCTGGAACAGGCAGGAGCCGTCATCCTGGGAAAGACCAACATGGATGAATTCGCCATGGGAAGCACCACGGAGACATCTGCCTTCGGGGTTACCAGGAATCCCTGGAACACGGAGCATGTGCCGGGGGGCTCCTCCGGCGGTTCCTGTGCAGCGGTGGCTGCCGGGGAATGCTTTTATGCCCTGGGGTCTGATACAGGCGGTTCCATACGCCAGCCCAGCTCCTTCTGCGGCGTTACGGGCATCAAGCCCACCTACGGGACCGTGTCCAGATATGGGCTTATTGCCTATGGTTCATCCCTGGACCAGATAGGGCCTGTGGCAAAGGACGTGTCGGACTGCGCCGCTGTTTTGGAGGTCCTGGCCTCCCATGACCCCAAGGACAGCACATCCATGGAGCGGGGGGACTGTGATTTCACCTCAGCCCTGTCAGAGGATGTCAGAGGAATGCGCATCGGCATACCGGAATCCTACTTTGGGCAGGGGCTGGACCAGGAGGTGAAGGACGCTGTGCTGGACGCAGCCGGGATATTGGGAGAAAAGGGGGCCATTGTGGAGACCTTTGACCTTAAGCTGGCAGAGTATGCCATACCTGCCTACTATGTCATTGCTTCTGCGGAAGCCAGCTCCAACCTGTCCCGGTTTGACGGTGTGAAGTACGGTTACCGCACACCGGAATATGAAGATTTACATGAAATGTATAAAAAGAGCCGTTCCGAGGGCTTTGGACCAGAGGTAAAACGCCGTATCATGCTCGGTTCGTTCGTTTTGAGTTCCGGCTATTACGATGCATATTATCTGAAAGCACTCCGTACAAAAGCATTGATTAAACAGGCATTTGACAAGGCGTTTGAGAAATACGATGTCATTCTGGGACCGGCAGCACCGTCCACGGCACCGCTGCTGGGCGACAGCCTTTCCGATCCGATGAAGATGTATCTGGGCGATATTTATACTGTTTCGGTCAACCTGGCAGGTCTTCCGGGCATTTCAGTTCCGTGCGGGCTGGATTCGAAGGGACTTCCGATCGGGCTTCAGATGATCGCAGACTGCTTCCAGGAAAAAAAGCTGTTTGGCGCGGCATCTGCATACGAAAAGGCGAGAGGTGCATGGAAGCTTCCGGTTATGACAGACAAGGAGGGCAGATAAGATGAAGAAAGAATATGAGACAGTCATCGGCTTGGAGGTACACGTAGAGCTGGCGACGAAAACCAAGATTTTCTGCGGCTGCTCCACCGAATTTGGAGCAAAACCAAATACTCATACCTGCCCGGTTTGTACCGGTATGCCGGGTTCTCTGCCGGTTTTAAATAAGAAGGTCGTTGAATACGCGATGTCTGTCGGTCTGGCGGCAAACTGTGGTATCAACCAGTTCTGCAAATTTGACCGGAAAAACTATTTTTACCCGGACAACCCGCAGAACTACCAGATTTCCCAGCTGTATCTCCCGATCTGCCACGACGGTTATATCCCGATCGATACGCCTGCCGGTGAAAAGAAAATTCGTATTCATGAAATTCACATGGAGGAAGATGCCGGAAAGCTGATCCATGACGAGTGGGAAGACTGCTCGCTGGTTGATTATAACCGAAGCGGCGTGCCGCTGATCGAGATCGTTTCTGAGCCGGATATGCGGAGTGCTGATGAGGTTATTGCCTACCTCGAACGCCTGCGCCTGCTGGTACAGTATCTGGGCGCATCCGATTGTAAGTTACAGGAAGGTTCGATGCGTGCCGATGTCAACTTATCGGTCCGTGAGGTGGGAAGTGAGACATTTGGTACGAGAACCGAGATGAAGAACTTGAACTCTTTCAAGGCGATTGCCCGTGCGATCGACGGTGAGCGCGCCCGCCAGATTGAGCTGCTGGAAGAGGGCAGGAAGGTCATCCAGGAGACGAGACGCTGGGATGACAACAAGGAATACTCTTATGCGATGCGTTCTAAAGAGGATGCGAAAGATTACCGTTATTTCCCGGATCCGGATCTTCCGCCGGTCTGCATCAGCGATGAATGGCTGGAATCCGTCCGCGCCGCCCTGCCGGAATTGCAGCCGGAAAAAATGGCACGTTACCAGAGTGAATATGGTCTGTCTGAATATGACAGCCGCATTCTGACTGAGTCTAAGAAGATGGCGGATATGTTTGAAAAGACCACTACCATCTGCCAGAAACCGAAGAAAGCGGCAAACTGGCTGATCGGCGAGGCAAGCCGCCTGCTCAAGGAAAAAGGACAGGACGCTGAAAGCCTGTGGTTCTCCCCGATGCATCTGGCACAGCTCATCGATCTGGTCGATGCCGGAACGATCAATAACAACATGGCAAAAGAAGTATTTACAGCTATTTTCGAGCAAGATGTCGATCCGTCCGCCTATGTCGAAGCACACGGACTTGGCATGGTCAATGACGACAGTGCCCTGGAACAGGCAGTTTCCGATGTGCTCGCCGCAAATTCGAAGACGGTGGAAGAGTACAAGAGTGGAAAGACAAAGGTACTTGGATTTCTGGTTGGTCAGGTGATGAAAGCGATGAAGGGCAAGGCAAATCCGGGTAAAGTGAATGAAATGATGACGGAGAAGCTGAACGCGTAAAACGCCTTTTTATAAATGAAAAATTATAATTAGCTTTTAAAGAAAACTAAAAAGAAACTGTCTACAGATGCTGGCTTTCTGGATGATTCGTGATTTGTAATCGGAATTACCAGAAATACCATCTGTAACAGTTTCTTTTTTATAATCGTGTTATAAATGATGCGATGTGATTACTCTACAATATCCAGCTCCTTGCTGAAGGAGTTTAGAATTTCGCATCCATCCTCAGTAATCAGCACCAGATCCTCGATTCTCACGCCAACTTCGCCTTCTACATAAATACCTGGTTCGATGGAGAAGATATTGCCAACCTCAGCGACCTTGGTGTTCGCAGAAGAAACATCGCCGTACTCATGTACTTCCAGACCGATGAAATGTCCCAGACGATGGGTAAAGTTCGGACCATATCCGGCATCCTCGATGATCTGGCGGGCAGCTTTATCGACTTCGCAGAGCGGAACGCCCGGTTTCAGAATTGCTTCTGCGGCAGCATTTGCGCGGCGGACAGTCTCATAAATAGCGCGGTGCTTCTCAGACGGTACTTTTTTATAGAAGAAAGTACGTGTCATATCGGCACAATAGCCATCCTTCCTGCATCCAACATCAAACAGGACGGTGTCGCCCTCTTTCAGAACAGTATTGTCCGGACCGTGGTGTCCAAGCGCGCAGTTTGCACCGAAGCCAACCAGTGGTTCAAAGGAATATCCGTCTGCACCGAGACTCTTATAAATATCTAACATTTTGGAAGCGATCTCTTCCTCAGTTACGCCCTCATGGATCAGACCGCGGAACTGTGCCATCGCCTTATCATTGATTGCGGAAACCGCACGCATTTTTTCACGTTCTTCGTCATCCTTGCATGCACGGACCTCATCGACGCAGATGGAGCTGACCTTGTAGGAGGAAGCGCCCGAATGATCGATGACCGGAATCAGGAAACGGGCAGCAAATGTTTTATCAATACCGAGCGGTTTGCCTGCCTCAACACAGTCGCACAGAGGAGTCAGGTAATCGTCTGTATCCGAGAAGCGGAATTTCTCTACGCCCAGATCTTCCGGAACGGTAAAGAGGTTATTGATAAAGATCTTATTCTTGCCGGACTGGTTAATGTAAAGTGCCAGCAGACGTTCACCCGGATCAATAAAACGACCCGTCAGATAATAGATCGCATATGGATCGGAAATAATCATCTGCTCGAGCCCCTCTGTTTCCATTTTCTTCAAAACTTTCTCAAGTCGCTGTGTGTTCATCATGATGTCCTCCTTATAAGTAGAGTGGCTGTAACTGTGAAGATGCCAGACAGTTTACGCCGTAAATTATCTACCCTTATTATAAAACGCGCCGGGAAAAAGTCAACGATTAAAAGAACGCTTGAAAAGCGCATGGAAAGGGGGTAGAATAGTATCAACTGACCAGCCTTCGAAAAATGAAAGGACTTTTATTTTTAAGATACGAAAGGATGAAAAACATGGCGAAATCCTATGAAATGGATATGTGCAATGGTCCGATTCTCGGAAAGGTACTTACATACTCCATTCCGCTGATGCTTTCCGGTGTGCTTCAGCTTCTTTTCAATGCGGCAGATGTGATCGTGGTGGGGCGTTTTGCAGGTAGCCAGTCTCTGGCTGCAGTCGGCTCGACCAGTTCCCTTATTAATCTTCTCATTAACGTCTTTATCGGTCTGTCGATCGGTGCGAACGTTCTGGTGGCACGCTATTATGGCGCGAAGAATGACCGCGACATGAGCGAGACAATCCATACGGCGATCACGGTCAGCCTGATGAGCGGGCTGTTTCTAGTCTTTTTGGGTTTGTTTACCTCACGTTTCTGGCTGGAACTGATGGGGACGCCGGACGATGTCATCGATAAATCGACGATCTACATGCGGATTTATTTTGCCGGTATGCCGGCAACGATGGTGTATAACTTCGGAAGTGCGATCCTGCGCGCGATCGGCGATACGAAACGTCCGCTGTATTTCCTGACCGTGGCAGGAGTTATCAATGCAGCACTGAACATATTCTTTGTTACCCAGCTCCAGATGGACGTAGCGGGTGTCGCGCTGGCAACCGTGATTTCCCAGTGTATTTCCGCATTTCTGGTTATCCGCTGCCTGATGCATTCAGAGGGCGCGATGAAGCTGTCGCTTTCCAGGCTGGGAGTCAACCGGAGAAAACTTCTTCTTATTATAAAGGTAGGTCTTCCGGCTGGTATCCAGGGTGCGATTTTTGCGATCTCCAACGTACTGATTCAGTCGTCCGTCAATTCCTTCGGTTCGATTGCGATGGCAGGCAACACGGCGTCGCAGAATATCGAGGGATTTGTGTATACCTCGATGAATGCGCTGTATCAGACCAATTTAAGCTTTACGAGCCAGAATATCGGAGCGGAGAAATATACGCGGATCAAAAAGATTCTTGCCACCTGCCAGGGTGTCGTTGTGACAGTAGGACTGGTGCTTGGATTTGCAGCATACCTCGGAGGTCCGTGGCTGCTGCAGGTATATTCAGAAGATGCCGACGTTATTTCCTATGGACTGCTCCGGATGTCGATCATCTGTACGACGTATTTCCTGTGCGGCATGATGGATACGATGGTCGGAAGCATCCGCGGACTTGGGTATTCGATCCTGCCGACGCTTGTCTCTCTGACCGGCGCCTGCGGACTGCGGGTGATTTGGATCTTTACCATATTTGCAGCGCAGCGGTCGCTGGCGATCCTGTATCTGTCGTACCCGATCTCCTGGGCGGTCACAGCGACGGCACATATGATCTGCTTCTGGCGGGCGGCGAAGAAGCTGCCGAAGGAAGACGGTCATCCGGTGCGGGGATAGAATTTGAAACGATGCAATGCGATCATTAATCTGCTTGTTTTTGAAAGAAAACACAAACAGAGCAGCATAAAAAATAATTCGTTTGATAATCTGATTCGTGTAAAGAAAAAATACTTGACACCAATTAGATTATCGTGTATGATAACACAGGTGATGAGGAATGGAAAAAATTGTTGAACAGGGTCTTTTGTATGATTTCTACGGAGAACTCCTGACAAAGCATCAGCAAAGTGTATATGAGGATGTGGTATTTAACGATCTATCCCTCAGTGAGATTGCAGATGAACAGGGCATTACCCGTCAGGGTGTGCATGATCTGATCCGGCGCTGTGACCGTACACTTCTTGGTTATGAGGAAAAGCTTGGGCTGATTGCCAAGTTCCAGAAAACCAAGGAAAAAGTAACTGAGATTCATCGGTTGACGGAAGAATTTAGCCGGACTCAGAATCAGGCGCTGATTGAGGCAATCGGGCGAATCTCAAACGAGATATTGGATTTATAATGCGGGAGGTTTTTGATGGCATTTGAAAGCTTGGCAGACAAACTGCAGAATGTGTTTAAAAACCTGACAGGCAAGGGACGACTCAGCGAGAGCGACGTAAAAGCCGGGCTCAAAGAAGTCAAGATGGCCCTTCTGGAAGCGGACGTAAGCTTCCGCGTGGTGAAGCAGTTCATCAATGACCTTCAGGAACGTGCGGTCGGCGAGGATGTGTTCGGCAGCCTGAC
>OHBR01001118.1_pt1 | contig 10628 bp, 10 predicted proteins | sample 1577461 | NCBI WGS metagenome assembly OHBR01 (sample SAMEA3879579, study PRJEB24766) | human gut metagenome | biome: human-associated habitat; feature: feces | place: USA | collected 1985/1987
CTTCTCAGGTCAACCTGCCCTATCAATCACCTTGATTTGTCTAGTCTTTGGACTCCTGCTCTTTAGTGCTCCGTTTTTCTCAGCCTTTCTTATTGGGCGCTTGGTAGCTTCCTTAATTATCTTCGCGGGGGTCTCTGTCCTCTCCTTTTCGTTCCGCTTGTGGTAGGAAGAAAGCAGTCACTACATAAACATAAAAAGCCTTGCAGTTCACATCTGCAGGGCTTTTGTCATACTTTGATTACTAAAGAGCTTATCCTTCTAGCTCACTCAAATACTCATAGCGTTCATACTTTTCAAGTAAGGTTTCGTTGGCAGCATCCAAATCTCGTTGAAGGGTAGCCAACTGTCCATAATCGCTAGCATTTTCAAGCATGGCTGCTTCAATCTCTTCGATTTTGGCTTCAAGGTCAGCAATCTCATCCTCGATGGTCGCCCACTCTTGTTTTTCAAAGTAGCTCATGCGTTTTTTGTCTTCTTTGACTTTCTCAACTTTAACGCTAGCTTGCTCTTTTTCCTTCTCTAGGAGGGCTGATTGCTCTTGTAAGAAGGCTTTTTCATCAAGGTAGTCTGTGTAGTTACCAAAGAACTCTCGCACGCCACCCTCTTCAAAGGCTAGGATTTTGTTAGCTACCTTGTCCAAGAAATAGCGGTCGTGACTTACGGTAACGACAGGGCCGCCAAAACCATTAAGGAAGTTTTCCAAAACCGTCAAAGTTGCAATGTCCAAATCATTTGTCGGCTCATCCAAGAGCAGAACGTTAGGCTTTTCAATCAGAATCTTAAGTAGATAAAGACGTTTCTTTTCCCCACCAGAGAGCTTGGCAATCTGTGTCCCATGGGTAGAACGAGGGAAAAGGAATTGCTCTAAGAGCTCTGTGATACTAGTTGTTCCAACCGTTGTCTTAACCTCATCTGCAACTTCTTGCAAGTAGTTAATGACACGCTTGCTCTCATCCATATCTTTAATTTGCTGTGAGAAATAACCAATACGTACCGTCTCACCAATATCTAGGACACCAGCTGTAGGCACAAGATCGCCATTAATCAGATTGAGCAAGGTCGATTTCCCGACACCATTATCCCCAACAATACCGATACGATCACGATTTTGCATGATAAGATTGAAATCACTGAGAATTTGCTTGCCATCTTCATAAGCGAAATCGACATGCTCGAAGTTCACTACTTTCTTACCAATACGGCTAGTCTCAAAGTTAATTTCAAGATCGTCATTATTGATCGTTTGGTGAACCTCACCCTTAAGATCCTTAAAGCGATTGATACGAGCTTGTTGTTTGGTTGCACGTGCCTGCGGTTGCGTTCGCATCCATGCCAACTCCTGCTTATAGAGTTGCTTTTTCTTGTGAAGAGCTGCTGCATCTCGTTCATCTTGTTCAGCCTTTAGACGAACATAGTCTTGATAATTTCCCTGGTATTCAATCAGATTAGCCTGGTCTAACTCAAAGATACGTGTGGCTACATTGTCCAAGAAATAACGGTCGTGGGTAATAAAGAGTACCGTCTTTTTAGAAGACTTGAGAAAATTCGTCAACCAAGCAATAGTATCAATATCCAAATGGTTGGTTGGCTCATCCAAAAGCAAGAGATCTGCATCATTCAAGAGAACCTGAGCCAACTGCACACGACGACGAAGACCACCTGAGAGGTCCCCGACCTTTTGCGAGAGGTCTGACAATCCCAACTTAGACAAGACTGTCTTAACCTCGCTCTCAATGGACCAAGCATCTAGACTATCCATCTCAGCCATTACCTTCTCCAAGTGAGCCTGATTCTCCTCAGAATATTCTGCCATAAGGGTTTCATATTCACGAATCAAAGCCATCTCACGAAGGTCTGATGACAAAACCGTATCAAGCACTGTCTTGCTATCATCAAATTCTGGCTCCTGAGTCAAATAAGCAATCTTATAGCCATTAGCCTTAGTGAAAGGTGACACATCACCATCAAAACCAATACGCTCAGAGACAACATCTAGCAAGGTTGTCTTACCTGTCCCATTGACACCAATAATCCCAATACGATCCAAATCATGGATAATAAATGAAATCTCTTTAAAAACCGTCTTGTCTCCAACGGACTTGGTTAATTTTTCAACAATAAAATCTGACATCTTACTTCCTTCTTACAAATAACACCGCTACGGATCCTACGCATGCTCTGTAGCGGTGTGTCATTTTTATAACGTCCGTAGACTTATTTCATCGCTTGAACAAAGGCCATAATGGCTTCCTTGTCATTAGCTAGTTTCCCATCAACGATGGCATTTTCGATAGCCTTAAGTGCACGACCAAGGTCCGGACCAGGTTTGAATCCTAGCTCCTTCATCAGTGTGCCACCATTCACAACGATTTCGTGCTTATCATGGATGAGCAACTGACCATCCAACTCGGCAATACGCTCATAATCGACGTCCAAGCCCTGAGCCCGTCTCAAGGTTTCAGCCTCCTCTAAGAGTTCCTTACCATACTGATAAACATCTTGCTTGGTCACAGCTCTCTCCAAACGGAAATTGAAAATGTCAACCAGGGACTGAACTGTCTTTTGGAAATTAACAGATGTCTTCCATTTTTTAAGAAAAGAGCGTGGATTATCGTGCTTGAGAGCCAGAAGAGTTGCCGCCCAGGCCTGCTCAGAACTTGTAAATCTAAAGTCATCAGCATAATCTGATACAAAAGACTGCCATTCTTCAGCAGTTTCTTGAAAATCTGGAAGATACTGATAAGCCTTAGTTGCTAGAAGTGCCTTGATTCCTTTTTTCCAATGTGGTGCCAAAAGCAACTTATCGAACTCGATGAAACTTCGCTCAATCGAAATCTTTTCCAAAAGAGGAGCATGGCTGGTCATAGCCTCAAAAGTCTTTTCTTCAATATCGAAATCTAAGCTCGCTGCAAAACGTAGGCCCCGCATGATACGAAGAGCATCCTCGTTAAAGCGTTCCTCAGCCTTACCAACAGCCCTTAAGACACGGTTGTCCAAATCAGCAAGACCATTGAACTTATCAATAATCTCAGCATTTTCATTAAGAGCAAAAGCATTGACTGTAAAATCACGACGCTTAAGATCCTCTTCCAATGAACGCACAAAGGACACGCTAGACGGACGACGGTAATCTACATAGACGTCCTCTGTTCGGAAGGTCGTCACCTCATATTCACCGCCATTTTCCAAGACCAAAACGGTCCCATGCTCAATACCAATGTCTACCGTACGCTCAAAAATCTGTTTAGTCTCCTCAGGATAAGAAGACGAAGCAATATCAACATCGTGAATAGGACGGTTGAGAAGGGCATCTCGGACCGATCCACCAACAAAGTAAGCCTCAAACCCTGCAGCCTTAATTTTCTCTAATATTGGTAAAGCCTTCTGAAATTCAGAAGGCAAATAACTTAATCTCATAGTAAATGTTCCAAACCATAAACAAGCTGATTACGTTTAACAACTTCTTTAATCCCAAGATTAACACCACCCATAAAGGAAATGCGGTCGTAAGAGTCGTGACGCAAGGTCAATCCTTCTCCTTGGGCACCAAAGATAACCTCTTGGTGAGCCACAAGTCCTGGCAAACGCACACTGTGAATGCGGAAACCATCAAACTCAGCACCACGTGCCCCAGCAAGTGTTTCCACCTCATCCTCAGCTCCCTGACGTTTAGTCTCGCGAACCTCACGAATAAGTTCAGCCGTTTTCACTGCTGTACCTGATGGCGCATCTTTTTTCTTGTCATGGTGAAGCTCAATGATTTCAAGATCTGGGAAATATTTGCTAGCTTCTGCCGCAAACTTCATAAGAAGGATAGCACCAATAGCAAAGTTAGGAGCAATCAAACCACCAATAGACTTGTCTTTAGAAAGGTCTGTTAATTCCTGAATTTGTGCTTCAGTAAATCCTGTTGTACCCACAACTGGTGCAAAACCATTCTCCAAAGCAAAACGAGTATTTTCATAGGCAACAGCTGGCATAGTGAAATCTACCCAGACATCTGCGTCAAAGCCAACCAAATCCGCTTTATCTGTGAAGACAGGAATACCGTCCACTTCTTTTTCTGTCGCAAATGGGTCAAGCAAGGCAGCCAAAGTCAATTCGTCATCTCCCTTGACCATTTCAACCGCAGTTGAACCCATTCTTCCTTTAAATCCAGCAACAATAACTTTAATAGACATGTCATTTTCCCTCTCTATTGATCTTAATCATAGACAAGCCCCATCCCAGATGGATAGTACTTATTTGGTAAATTTAGGTGTTAGACCTAACACTAGTGCTCCTTCACCCAAGTGTGTCGCAATTACGGCACATAAGGATACCACTGTTGAAACGCTAATTTCCTGTGCTTCTAGCTGTCTTTTTAATTCCTCAGCTTTTTCAGGAGCATTCGTGTGAAGGATACTAAGCTCCATTTCACGATTTTTCTCAGCTAGGGCAACCAAACGTTTCACAGCTTTCTTCTCTGTACGTACCTTTTCAAAAACAACGATTTTTCCTTCGTCATTAAAATTCAAAATAGGTTTGATAGACAAAAGATTTCCTAAAATCGCCGACCCATTCGACAAACGGCCACCCTTAACCAGATGATTAAGATCATCCACAAGAATATAAGCCGTCGTTTGGTCAACTTGCTCCTCAAGCTTCTTCAAAATGTTCTCAAAAGACATCCCTTGAGCTGACCAATGCAAAACGTTTCTCACCATGGTTCCCATAGGAGCTGCTGTGATTTTTGTATCAGGAAAAGCAATCTTCAACTTGGCATGGTCCTCAATCAAAAACTGACTATTAGCCCAAAAACCAGAGATTCCTGAAGAAAGGAAAAGCCCAATGACATGGGTATAACCTTTCTCCTCCAACTCCATAAGCAAGTTATCCAAGTCAGCTAGATTAGGTTGCGACGTCTTGAGCAGTTCCTCAGAGTTTGCCATTTGCTCATAAAACTGATTGACATCCAAGTTTTTTCCTTCAACAAAAGGCTGCCCCTCAATGATGACCGGAATATCTAAAACATAAACATCAGCATGGCCCTGAATTTCAGCAGGGAGATTAACCGATGAATCCGTAATAACTGCAAGAGACATCTTAGAACTCCAAATTGATACCTGGACGATCCAAGGCAATTTCAGTTACTTCATAAGTCAAACGTTGAAGCGTATCCAAGAGCGGTGCAGCCAAGGCTTCTGCTTCTTCTTGTGAGAAGTCTTTTGGTTCATTGACGATACGGTTTTGAATGTGGTCCATTTGAGAAACAATCCCTGAGATGACAAACTCATCACGGACAATCATAAATTGCAAAACAGCTACAACAGACGTATTGTTAGCTTCTTCATCTTTATTGTGCAACTGGAAAGTTACTTCAACATTTGTTTTAGGAACACCATTCTCTTTTTCCCACTCATGGTTACGAACATCATAGTGGTAACGGTTAACAAATACTTTTTCGCGAATTAAATCCATTAGTCATATTCTCCTTGATACAATTACTCTTTATTATAGCATAAATATGCTTTATTATGGGAATATTATTGACAGAAAAATGAGTATTTAGACTGATTTTGACAGCAACAATAATCACTAGAAAAGTAGGAGCTTTGATTTAGGACTAGGACTACTAAAATAAGGCTCCTTCATCAGAAGAGAGCCCTTATATTGCCAGCTAACAATCCCTCAAAGAACATTTCTGCTGTCCCTTTTCATCAAAATTCTCAGGAGCTAGCCAATTCTCAAATCGTTTCTTAAGTGCCGGCCACTCACTATCAATAATCGAGAACCAGTCCGTATCACGGCTACGTCCCTTATAGATAGCATGGTTACGAAAACGCCCCTCATAGGTGAACCCTAAACGCATGGCAGCATTGGCAGAAGGACGGTTGAGACTATCACATTTCCACTCATAACGACGATAGTTAAGATCTTCAAAGACATATTTCATAAGCAGGTATTGAGCTTCTGTAGCTGCTCGAGTCTTTTGTAAAGCAGGTGCTAAAATCACTCGTCCCATCTCAACACTACGATTTTTTGGTGTAATAGCCATAAGTGAAAAGGTTCCCAGAACCTTACCTGAAGCCTTATCCCTGATGGCAAAGAAATAAGGGTTATCGGATTGCTCATAATCCTCCAAACACTGACGTACAGCTTCTTCAGATTCAAAAGGATCCGCATACATATAGGTCCAATCAGAAAGAATCTGATTCGTAAAGTAAAAGTCTAAAATGTCTTCATAATGCTCTGCCACCGTCAAATGTTCAACGCTACAATAACGACCTTCTAATAGAGCAACATCTGGCATCTTACCTGGACTAGCATCCGCTAGACTTGGCCCCACTTCTTGTTGGTAGTGATTTAAAGGCATGGAATTCTCCTTTTTTCATAAAGAAAAGCCTACACAAAAGTGCAGACTTTAGCTTAATTATTTAGCAACTGGGTATACAGATACTTGTTTTTTGTCGCGACCTTTACGTTCGAAACGTACAACACCTTCAACTTTAGCGAAGAGTGTATCGTCACCACCACGGCCTACGTTTACACCTGGGTAGATGTGTGTACCGCGTTGACGGTAAAGGATTGATCCACCTGATACAGTTTGTCCATCAGCTGCTTTAGCACCAAGACGTTTAGCTTGTGAATCACGACCATTGGAAGTAGAACCCCCACCTTTTTTGTGGGCGAAAAGTTGCAAGTTTTCAAGAGTTTTCAACATAAGATTGTGTCCTTTCTTAGTGATTAGTCGCTAACTTACGCGTTGATAGCGTTGATAACAACTTTTGTATAAGGTTGACGGTGACCTTGTTTACGGTGGCTACCTTTTTTAGGTTTGTATTTGAAAGTAACAACTTTCTTTTGTTTACCTTGTTTTTCGATAGTTCCGACAACAGTAGCTCCCTCAACAACTGGAGTACCTACTACAGTTTTATCACCACCGACAAGAACAACTTCGTTAAAAGTTACTTCTGATCCAGCTTCAGCGTTGATTTTTTCAACGTAGATCGCTTGACCTACTTCAACTTTAACTTGTTTTCCACCAGTTTTGATGATTGCGTATGTGCTCATGATGCACCTCCTATTAAAATTTTTAATGTGTCTGAGGTTTCCCTCTGTGAAGACTCGCCTAGTACTGCGGGGACGAACCCACTTGCAAACAGTAGTCGTGCGGTTGCACAGGACGTGCATTTAGTCAACGTTACAATTCTATCATTTTTTCCCTCTAATGACAAGAGAAAAAGTTATTTTGATTATTCTTATTCTGCTCATTGAAGTTTAGCCAAGTAATGATTCCCCTAATCAACCCTTATACCATATTTTCCTAAGAAGGTCTTAGCTAGATCCTGCTCCAAATCAGCTAAACAAAGGCTCCTATCCGTTGTCAAAATTTGATAGCGTTCAGTCCCTTCGAAATAGAAGTGATTCAATAACTGATAGCCATTTCGCTCATAAAATGCCAAACGTTTTAAGCGCTGATTACGATTAGAAGCTTCCTTCTCATCCATGGGTTCAATCGTAAGCACACACGGTCGTACCCCTGCTTCTTTCTTAACTTGTGCCAAAATCTGACTGCCATATCCCTGAGACTGTTTACTTTCTTTAACCGCGAGAAAGAGTAGGTAGACCAGGTTATCAGTACAGATTACATAGGTAAAACCAATAAAAACTCCCTGATCAAAATAAGCCAAGAAAGATTGTCCATTTTTCAAACTGTTCCAAGACAATTGCCAAAGTGGGAGTCTCTCCTCCACAGGAAAAGCCGCTTCATAAAGCGAAGCGACCATCTTGAATGTTGGTGTCAGAGGATAAATGTTACGAATCTCTAGTGTCATTTTCCTAACCAATAACCTTCTTATAATCTTCTGGTGTTGCTACATGAGCGTGCTCACGTTGGCGATCAAGCAAGTGACTAAGGAAGTCACGGTTGCCCAAGGCTTCTTTAAGTGTTTGCTTAAATTGCCCAGCATTCATTGGTGAGAAGATATTACTTGGCGCGGTATACTCAGGACCATGGCTAGTGTTCGTAAAGGCAAGGATAAGCAAGTTATTTTCAAAGGCAGCACGTGTCGCTGACAAGATTTCATTTTGATGGTTAATATCCAAGTAGAAATCAGCTTCCTTATAAAGGCGCTTAACCTGCTCTGTTGTAATATTAGGGTAAAGGCTAACATTACTATATTTAGCCAAATCCATCAAGCGACTTGACATTTCTGTGATTGCCCCAACATGATAGTGCATGGTAGGCACTTCACTGACAATACTTTCCAAATGTTCAATCTGATCTGAATTGGTCAAGATAAGCGCTTGATTTTGGAAGTTGTTCTGACGGGCAAATGGATACATGAATCCAAGGAAGGCCACGCGAGAACCCTGCTCTGGACTAACCAACTTTAGAAGATTCGTATAAGCTGTGTAATCTTGTACAACAATCTTAGTCTGACGATGGTTGCTCTCAAGAAGCAGACGCATATTTCCAGGAACTGAATCAGTGATAGGCTCTTGCCAGAATTCGGAAGATTCATAGTTGTCAAGAAAGGTGTCGCCAGTGAGTTGTATAGAATACGACTCAAATCATAACCAGCTTCTTTAAGATAGAAGACTACAAATTCAGATTTATTTTTGAAAATGTAGACCTTGTCTTTCCAATTCAAGATAACGTCTTTAGTCAAATGGTTGATGACGATAACTTCCTTGTTGTCAGGAGTGAAATAGCTCGTAATGGTCGCTTCTTGCTTAACATTATAGGTTGTTTGTGAGAAACGGTAACCCTTGTTATTGTAGCGATCAGTCACGCGCAAGCGTCCTGACTCATCATACCAGTCCACGGCTTTAACCAGACGTTGGTGAGCAGGATGCGCATAATGAATATGACCACGTTTCTTATCAAAACGGAAGATTTCCGCATTGCTATTCGTTCCTATAATTTCCCAGTAATCAGGCACGGGTACCTGATTAAAGTAAAGTGCAGAACCTTGAACCTTGTCAAAACCAGTGAAATAAAGGTAAGGTGAGGTCACATCACTAGGCAGAAAGCCATCATCTGAAAGACAAACTGTTGTATTCACATAGCCAGCGACAATCAGTGAGTAATGGAGATCCCAACTACCCTGACTATAGTTTTCAAATAAATTAATCATGACTAGTCATCTCCTTTACTAAGTTAAGCCACTTCTGCTCGATTTCCTCTGTCAAAAAGCCTTTGGCAATATCATAAGAAACTTGATGAACATGATCCAAATCTGAGCGATTGAAGAGGGCTACAATTTTCTCTGCCAAGGCAGCCACGATAGCAGGCTCATCATCTTTTTCAAAACGAGGAATGAGGTAGCCATTTTCATTATCCTTGATAAAGGTTTGGTTCCCATAACGAACATCAAAACCAATCATACCAAGGCCTGATCCAACAGCTTCTAGAAGTGTCAATCCAAAACCTTCACTCTTAGAACCTGATAGGTAAAGTTCGTAGTCCTTGTAGACTTCTGTTAAGTCTTGGTGACCCTTGAGGTAGATATAATCCTGAGCTTGATTTTCCTCGATAATGGCCTTAAGTTTGGTTTCTTCAGCACCTGTTCCATAGATATCAAAGTTTACTTGTGGCAGACTTTCTTTAGCCTTAACAACAGCCTTAGCCAACCAGTCCACGTGTTTTTCATTGGCCAAACGTGAGGCTGTGATGATTGAGAATGGTTTACGCTCTCCTTCAGGCTTTCTCAGTTTATCCACACTTCCCACAGGGATGGTTACGATATGAGGCGTAAATGGTGTGTATTTATTGAACTGGTCTAGCATAATGCTACGTTGACGTTCTGTCGCTGTGATAAAGAAATCAACCTTATCTGCATTGCTGAATTGGTACTCGTAGAAGTTATTCCATAAAATAGTCTTGTCTGTCACAGCATTTTCACTAAAGTGCTCTGCATGAACCACAACCCCAAGCTTAGCAGGTTTGGTGTTACGGAAAACAGCCTGTCCGGTACCAGTTGCACGGTCCAAGATGACGATATCTTGGTCAGTTAGACCAAGTTGCGACATGAAGTAGGCGATAAATTCATGCTTAGATGACAAAATCTTATCTGGGAAACGGAAGACACTATCCTTGCCATCAACAATTTCATCATAAGCAATACTGCCATCTTCATTGAAGAAACGGCGTTGATAGAGGTGAGCCTTATTGTCTACCGGTGTGTAGTACTCCGTGAACATCTTAGTGTAAGAGTAAAAGTCTTTACGGATTAAGCAACCACGCGATACTTTTTCCACACGGTGAACGATATCTTCACCCTCTTTACGCAAGTAGGCTGCATAAAATATATCTTCCTTGGCACAAAAGAGCTTAACCACTTTACCATTAATCTCACGACGCGTGATGTCATAAGGGATTTCCTTTTCCAAATCCTTGACAGTATAGGTCGTTGGAGCAATTTTAAGGTCTGTAAAATAGCTGTAGAGCCAGATAATGTCTTCATCTGCAAACCCCATGTTACGGGTCAAATCAGAAAGATTGTCCTGCAAGAACATATCCATAAAGACAAATTTGGCCTTAATACCTGTGTTTTTGAAAATTGTAGAACGATAGGCCTGGGCGTACTCAACACCACTTGATGCCCAACCGATTCCTAAATTGATGTTATAAACAGTCATGT
>OHBR01001131.1_pt1 | contig 10544 bp, 9 predicted proteins | sample 1577461 | NCBI WGS metagenome assembly OHBR01 (sample SAMEA3879579, study PRJEB24766) | human gut metagenome | biome: human-associated habitat; feature: feces | place: USA | collected 1985/1987
GCACAACAAAATCAACTGTGTTTTTGCGTCCCATTATACACTTTAGATAAAAAAACCAAAAAATCTTCCCAATTTGCCGTCATTGTTTCAGAAGGCATTGTGAATTAAAATACAAGCATACAAGACATGGGAACGTGAAACGAAATGTTAGTAAAAGAAAAGGGGAAAACAATGGAGGGGAAGAAAAAAGGATTATCTCTAACAACACAGATACTGATTGCCACGGCAGGCGGTATTGTCTTCGGGTCTTTGATTGGGCCATGGGCTTCAAATTTAAAATTTATCGGCGATATTTTCATCCGGCTTATCCAGATGTCGGTCGTACTTCTGGTAATGACCGCGGTTGCAGGCGCAGTCGGAAGCGGCGACGGGCAGGATGTGGGAAAGATGGGATTTCACACCTTTAAGTGGATTATCTTTTTCACCATATTATCCGCGGGACTGGGCGTTGTACTGTCCACAGTCATTAAGCCCGGCCTTGGTATTGAGATTGCCAACGCTGAGGCCATTGCCAATGCAACAGCGGAAACAGCCTCTCTTCAGGACACACTGTTAGGCTTTGTATCCACAAATATCATTGGCTCCATGGCTGACAGCGCCATGGTTCCATGCATCGTTTTCGCATTGTTCTTCGGCACAGGCATGGGTACCTATACACGCCAGAGCGGCAACCGGAACATGGTTGAGTGGGTAACTGGTTTTAATACCATTATCACCAATATCATTAAGGCAGTCATGCATGTCGCGCCAATCGGAATCTTCTGCCTGCTGGCAAATGTGGCTGGCTCCACTGGTTTTAAGGTCATCATTCCCATGATTAAGTTCCTGGGAGTACTGCTCATAGGCGACGCAATCCAATTCCTTATTTATGGCCCGCTGACAGCCGCGCTCTGCAAGGTAAATCCGGCTAAGATGCCTAAGAAATTCGCTAAAATGTCCATGATGGCCGTGACAACCACCTCCGGCGCAATCTGCCTTCCAACCAAGATGGAGGATGCGGTTGTAAAGTTCGGCGTAAGCCGTAAAGTCGCTGATTTTACCGGACCCATTACCATGTCCATGAACAGCTGCGGCGCAGCGCTGTGTTATGTGGCTGCTATCTTCTTCATGGCGCAGTCCACCGGTATCCAGCTGACCACCTATCAGATGGGAATGGCAATTCTGCTGTCATGTCTGATGTGCATGGGGACCATCGTTGTGCCGGGCGGTTCCGTCATCGTATATACCTTCCTTGCATCCTCCCTGGGACTGCCGCTGGAAAGTATTGCTATCCTCATTGGCATTGACTGGTTCTCCGGAATGTTCAGAACGCTTATGAATGTTGATGTCGATGTCATGGTAGGCATGCTTGTATCCAGCAAGCTGGGCGACCTGGACCGGGACGTGTATAATGAGACGAAGGTAGTAAAATATTGATTTTCAGTTAAAGATTGTCAGCAGTTAAAATAAAAAACAGGAGCGTGTCTGACGCTCAATCCTCCCACGGTTAAACCAACCATGGAAAGAATGAGCCGCGGACGCGTTCTTTTGTATTTCACTGCACATTTCATCAAAGCTTCTGTCTATTTCATCACAGCTTCTGCCTTATGGCCTGCTCCTGTTCATCAAAAAGCAGGTACTTATTGTACTGGTAATAGCGTTCACACTCATATTCATCCAGGAACCGCACACACGCCTCGCTGGTATTCAGTTCCGTGACAAATATAACCATTTCCTGGCCATTTCCAAAGGCCGCCTCCATAAAGTCAAAGGCGTGTTCCAGGCAGCTGCCGCAGTCCTCCTTCATGGCCTCATAGCAGTCGCTGTGCTCCATGAATTTTGTGCGCACCCATTCCCAGGCCTGCTCCCTGTCCTCAACGGCTTCCTTTCTCATCTGCTGGGCATATTCCTCCAGCATGATTCGCACACGCAGCCACAGGCGGTCCTCCCGCCTTCCTGACAGTCCGCTTTTCTTCCTGTGAAGGCGCTCCTTCTCCAGCTCCTGAGCCAGGCGGGACAAAGCCATGGCTGGCGATTGGGTTTGCGCCGCCGCGCTGTTTGCAGAGGTCTTGGCCCCGCCGTCCATCTCCTGGCGGTATCTCTTAAGCTGCTCCATCAGAAGTTCCATGGAAGCATTTTTATCCCACAGTTTCTTAAATCCTTCAGTCAGCCTGGATAAAATCAGACCTGTAACGCTGAGACGCTCATCAAAGGGCGCCCTGGCTACCCGGTCGCACAGCGCCTCCCGTATGGTGCCCTGCAAAATCTCATCCACCTGATACTCATTCTGATATTTATAATACAGCTCCAGATAATTGGCAAAATCCTTTGCAATTCTGGGGTGCTGGATATACTGGCTGATCACATCCCTGTCAGCCCTTTTGTCCAGACTCTCATAGACCAGAATCAGCTGGGATAGGTCCTCCCAGGCCCTTGGGGTGGCGAACAGCTTTCCGTCCACGGTTGTCTCTATCCGGCAGAAATTCTGTCCCTTGATGCTGAGATAGGATATAATGGCCGGATGGATATTCTCAGCATATGCATACTCCTTCCACACCCCCAAATCCGGCTCCACGTCAATCCGCTTAATCCGGTCCAGGGTGACCACATCGAATTCCCTTACCGACTTGTTATACTCCGGCGGATTGCCGGCAGCTGCTATAATCCATCCCTCAGGTATCTTATGGCTTCCAAAGGTCTTGCACTGGAGAAATTGCAGCATAGTCGGAGCCAGGGTTTCGGATACGCAGTTGATTTCATCAATAAAAAGAATCCCTTCCTTAAGACCTGTTTCCTCCATCCGGTCATAGATGGATGCCACAATTTCACTCATGGTATACTCCGTCACCGCATACTCCCTGTCCCCATACATTTTTTTCTCGATGAAGGGAAGGCCCACCGCGCTCTGTCTGGTGTGATGGGTGATGGTATAGGATATCAGTCCAATCCTGCATTCCCTGGATATCTGCTCCATTATCTGGGTCTTTCCCACTCCAGGGGGACCGATAAGCAGCACCGGCCTCTGCCGGATGGACGGTATGACATACTCCCCATTCTCATCCTTTAACAGGTATGCTTCTATGGTATCCTTTATCTCTTCCTTAGCCCGCTTAATATTCATGTCCTGTTCTCCTGCTCTGTGGGATAGGCAATCCATCCCTGTTTCTATTGTCCATGTCTGTTCCTGCTGCCCGGCCTGTACTCCATGAGCTGTTCCTCCTCCAGCACCACCTTCATGGCCCAGGGAGGCACGGATTCATCGGAAAACATATTCTCAATAAACACAAAGGCCGTGTCGTAGGAAGGAGCCTGAACCGGATAGATTCCCTTGCCGTCCGTGAAATAAATAAGCCCCTTGAGAGAGGCTGCCTGACGGCTTTTCTTAAGCCCGTTCACATATTCAAATGCCGGTCTGAAATCCGTTCCCCCGCTTCCTCTAATCTGGAAATCATCCATATAAGCCTTCAGCTCCTCCTGGCTTGTGACCAGCACGTCTGACTGCACCGCGTCATCACACTGTATAATGTGTAAATGGACCTTCTTAAAATAGCTCTCAGTCTCAGACAGCACGTCGTAAGTCTCTTCCAGAAACCGCCTCACCAGCTCCCCGGAGCAGGACATGGACGTGTCGATGACAATGGCAAAATCTTCTACCCGGTAAATCTCCCTGGACTCCAGCGGCTCAATCAGAGGCATGTTGCCGTAGAGGGAAAGGCCGTAGGTGTAAAACGCATAGTCAAAGGAGTCCGGGTCCACCTGCATCTCTTCCTTCAGAACCGCAAACTTCCGAAGGAACCGGCTGTAGTCGTACCGCTCCCGGTTCTCCACCCGCACTTCCTCCAGCAGGCTCCGGTTGTCCTCAGACGCGTCCTTTGAACCGGTTTCCAGCTCCGTCTGCATCTTTTCCCGGTTATCATTCCACTTGTTCTGCCTGGACCGGGCGATTTTAGGACTGTCCTCCTGCTCCCACAGATCATGGCTGTCCACGAAGAATTCCGCCTTCAGCATGTCCAGGCGGCGTTCAGGAAGCTCCATCTCCAAAAGGGCCCTGTAAACCCGCTCAGCCGTCAGGACAGGACCTTTTTCCGACAGAGCCTTCTCAAGTCTGAGATATATTTCTCTCCTAAGGGCACTCCTCGGCACATGGACACATTTCTGGTATAGTCCGTCAATGACGTACTCCATGGCAATATCGCAGGACAGGTCCCAGTATCCCTTATCCCTGTCCCTTCGCGTATACATATGGCAGAACAGGCAGTGGAACAGCATATGGAGGTAACCCCGGTTCACCAGCGTCCTCCCCCTTTTGTACAGCCCCAGCAGATAATCCGGCCCGTAGTAAATCAGATGCCCGTCCGTCCCCAGTCCCTCTCTTGCCCAGTCAGCCTCAAAGCCCAGACTGCTGAGAGACACATCCAGAAACTTCATGTTCACATACAGCTCACTTCTGGCCTGTAAGAGAATCCTGGCGCACAATGTCACCTGGTCCAGCTCCTCCAGCTGCCTTTTCCTGACAGGATCTGTCATGGCTGCTGCCCTGCCGTCATGGTCTCATGTTCTTCCTTTAATTCCTGGTACAGATGGTAGAAGGTCCAGTCACTGTTATGTTCTGTCAGAACTGCCTTCAGGGCAATCCTGGGCACACCGGCCCTGCGCAGTCCTGCCAGCAGCATGTCCAGTCTCTGGCTTGAAAACTGTTTTAATACCATGACCTCCTCCGGTATAACCGGAAGCTCACCAGGTCCGGCTCCGGTTCTCTCCCCATCAGTTCCTTGTGCCCCGGCACCGTCTGCCCCGGCGCTGCCTCCCGCAGCCTCATAGCCTTCCATTCCGGCAAGATATCCAACCTTCTCCAGGACCTGTTCCGGTCCTATGTTCCTTATGCGCACGCCCATGCGGACCAGCACGCTTTTCATCATAGCCACATGCTTCATTGTCTCCGGTCTGCCCGGATTATAGTACAGCACAGTCTCCATCATCTTTGCCATGTCCTGCCATCTCCTTTCAACAGGGCCTGTTTACAGCCCCTTACCGCACCATGTTGCGCGCCGCTTTCCTGCCGCCGGTTCTTCCGTTTCCTACTCTCCAAACAGCTCCTGGCTGTCAAGCATCAGGGTAAAGGGTCCGTCATTGAGAAGCTCCACCTTCATGTCTGCTCCAAACCGTCCCTTTTCCACCACATCCACATGGGTCCTGCACCTCTCCATAAAATGCTTGTACAGGGACTCCGCCATCTGGGGAGCGCCTGCCTTTATAAAGCTGGGCCTGTTTCCCTTGCGGCAGTCCGCGTACAGGGTAAACTGGCTGACCACCAGAAGTTCACCCTCCACATCCTCCAGAGATAGGTTAGTTTTTCCATTTTCGTCCTCAAATATCCGCAGGCGGCAAATCTTATCAGCCATCTTCTCGGCCATCTGCCTGGTGTCTCCGTCCGCAACCCCCAGAAGGATGAGAAAGCCCTTTCCGATTCTCCCCAACAATTCTCCGTCCACGGTCACGCTGGCCTGCGTCACCCGCTGTACCACTGCTCTCATATGCTATTATCTCCTTTTATCTCAGCATCATTTTCAGATATTCCATAAGCGTCTCGGTGGTTTCCTCCCTGTAGAGTATTTCCCTGGCCCGCACCGGATAATCTGTGATGATATTGTCCACACCTAACAGTTTCATTTGTTCTATCTCAGTTTTGCTGTTCACGGTCCACACATGGACCGCCTTGCCCTTTTCATGGGCTGCTTCCACCAGTTTCCTTCCCACAAAGCTGGAACGGATGCTGATAAAATCAATATACTCATTGTCATAATATGTTCCGTAGGCAGCCGCCAGGATGTATCCTGTCCTCAGCTCAGGAGCCATCTCCTTTACCCGCTCCAGATATCCCAGCTTAACCGACGTGATGACACACTGGTCCTCCATACCGTATTCCCGTACCAGGGCAGCCACCTGCTCCGGCAGACTGGAATCATTCCCTATATTCTTAAGCTCAATATTCAGCTTCATGCGGCCCTTGCAGGCTTCCAGCACCTCTTCCAGGGTGGGTATCCGCTCCCCGGCAAACCTGGGGCTGAAATGGCTTCCCACATCCAGCCGGCTTACCTGGTCATAGGTCATGGTTCCCAGCCGCCGGTCCACACCCGCCACCCGCTTCAGGTTCAGGTCATGGCATACCACTACAATGCCGTCCGCCGTGGTCTGCACGTCAATCTCACTGTAATCCGCCATCTCTTCCATGGCTGCCTCAAGGGCTGCCATGGTGTTCTCCGGGGCCATGCGGGAGCTTCCCCGGTGGGCCGTGACTTCTGTCCGTCCCAGTACATCCCAGTCCGGGGACGTGCCGTTGTAAACCATATCAAATATAAGAAACAGGCTGGCACCGGCCAGGGCTCCCGTTATGGTCAGTATCCATTTTCTCTTAAAATGCAGCTCATAAGGCATGGTAAAATCCCAGGGCGCTGCATGCGCGCTTTTCATTCCATACTGGTAATATATCACGGTCAGGGCTCCAAAGTCCACCAGGGGAGCCAATATCCCCCCTATGAACAGCACCACCAGTTCCAGTCTGGCGCACACAGCTGCCAGCACGGCCATGGCCGCATAGCTGTCCACAAACAGGGTGACTATAACAGCGGATACCACAACAATGACCACATACATGAGTACCAGGCCCGCTGCCAGCCCCAGATTCACAACCAGCAGCAGGATTACTGCCCTGAGGCTGCGTCCCTTTAGAAGCTCCATGCTTCTTCTGAAGCCGTCGTTAAACTGCTTCTGTTCAATCATGCAGGCAAAAAACACCAGCATGGTAGGTATCCCTATGAGCACCAGGGCTGCCGCCAGCATCACCAGGCCCAGCCGTGCCGCCGGCGCATGCATGATTTCATACATAACAAAATTCAGGGGCTTTATCTTTGTGAGAATCCTGAGCAGCAGATAGCTGTTCATCATCACATAATCAGCCAGAGCCAGCGGGAGAAGCTTCCAGTTCCTCCCCTTGCACGCATCCCATGCCTTGCCCAGCGCACCTTTTAAAATGTACACGGAATCCACCCGCATGGAATAGGCCGCAGCCTGGTAGGCAGTGATAAGGCCCCCTATTTCCACCACCATGAACACCATTCCCAGCACCGCTGCCACCAGGGCGCAGACAATGGTTGCCGGGCGCAGAAGAAAGGCCCCCATATTACTCATGGTCAGATAACTGTATCCTGCCATGCGCAACGAGAACCTGAGGAGCTGGTTTACCAGCCTGATATAGAATGTACCTGCAACCAGCCGGAGCAATACCTCGAAAATTACCAGCTGGCGCAGGTTCAGTTTAATTACCTGGTCTGTCTCTTTTATCAATCGGTTCACTTAAGATTCTTCCGACCTTTCTTTCTGCTCCCTGGCAAATGCCGTGATGGCCTCGTTAAGCGAAAACATCTTGGCATCCAGCATATCCACCATATCGGCGCAGGCCTTTAGTTCCTTCAGCAGGTTCTCCGGGGCATTGCCCTCGAACTTATACGCAATCTTATGTTCCAGGCTGGCCCAGAAATCCATGGCAACGGAACGGATTTGAATCTCCACCTTGGTCTCCACCGGTCCATCTGTGAGATAGACCGGCACAGTTACTACCATATGATAACTTTTGTATCCGTTAGGCTTTGGGTTCTTGATATAGTCCTTTACATGAAGGACGGTCACATCCCCCTGATCCGCTATCATGCCGGCTATCTGGTAGATATCCGACGTGAACGAACATATAATCCTGATACCGGCGATATCGCTGAGGCATTCCATCATATTCTCAATGGTTACCTCGTATCCGTCCTTCTTAAGCTTCATGACAATGCTTTCAGCTGACTTCAGTCTGGATTTGATATGCTCGATAGGGTTATAGTCATAACGGTTCGCAAACTCGTTGTTTAATATTTCAATCTTAGTATTGACCTTTTTTAGTGCTGAATCATAGAGAAACATCACTGAACGCCATTGGTCAACCTGGTCGTCCGCTTTGGGGATATTGGTCATTCCTATCCCTCCTTACCTTAAGCCTAGAGTTTAAGCCCTTTTAACAGGTCGCCTAACCCTGTGGATACCGAACCGGTCTCCTTGTAGTCAAATGTCTCATGCTCTTCTTTGTCTGCCTGCTGTTCTGCCAGAACCTTCATGCTCAGGCTCAGCTTGCCGTCCTGTGCGGAAAGAATCTTTACCTTCACGGTCTGTCCCTCGGTCAGAACAGCGCTGGGATGCTTGATTCTCTGGGTGCTGATTTGGGAAATGTGAAGCAGTCCGTCCACGCCGTCATCCAGCTTGATGAATGCGCCGTAAGGCTTGATGCTGTCCACAGTGCCTTCCACGATATCCCCGGCCTTGAACTGGGCCATGCGCTCCTTTTTTAACGCATCCTTTTTCTCCTTCTCCACCTCGCGTCCGGAAAGCACCAGTCTCTTCTTCTCCGGATCAACCGTGATGATGACGGCCTCCACATACTTGCCCTGCCAGTCTTCCAGTTTCTCCACATACTCTGTGGACAGCTGGGATGCCGGGATGAATGCGCGCACTTCCTCCAGGGATGTGACCACGCCGCCCTTCACTGCCTCGGCAATCTTAACCTTGACAACGGTCCTGTCCTCCATCATCTGAGCGAACTGGGCCCATTTCGCCCCTGCGCCGCTCTCCTCCTCGGTAATCTCGATGTGCCTCTGGTTCAGTGTCTTATAGGAAGCCTCCAGTTCAGCCGCGTAATCCTCCATGGTCTCCATGGGTGCAGCCTCCTTTACCTCTTCCGTCACTTCATTCTCCAGCTCTTTGTTCAGTTCTTCACTCATAATTACTCTCCTCGCCTTCTGTACATTTTACCAAAATATATTCCTTACCATTATAACAACAACCCACCTAATATTTCTATAGTTTTATGACGAAAATTATACCTTTTTTATTTTTTATCCTCTTTTTACGCCTTTTCACTGTCCTGAAAATATGATATGATGCATTCAGCGGCTAAAATGTCTCAATGTACGCTAGAAAGGACCTGCATTCCATGATAGATTTACTGGACCTGCACACACATACAACGGCCAGCGGCCATGCCTATAATTCCCTTTACGAGATGGTTCACTCGGCTTCAGTCAGAGGATTGTCCCTGTTTGGATGCTCCGACCATGCCCCTGCCATGCCCGGCAGCTGCCATTCCTTCCATTTCATCAATTTCAAAGTCCTGCCAAGGACCCTTTACGGCGTCAGGCTGATGATGGGCGTGGAACTGAATATTATGGATTATGAGGGCGCCGTGGACCTGGAACAGAGCGTCCTGGAGCCCCTTGACTACGCCATAGCCAGCCTGCACCAGCCCTGTATCGACAGCGGTACGGCGCTCCAGAATACCAACGCCTATCTGGGAGCGCTTAAGAATCCCCTGATTCAGATTATCGGCCACCCGGACGACAGCCGTTTTCCCATTGACTATGACACACTGGTGGCTGCGGCCGGGGAACACCATAAGCTTCTGGAGGTAAACAACAGCTCCTTAAATCCCTTAAGCTTCCGCGTGGGAGCCAGGGATAATTATATAAAAATGCTGGAGCTCTGCAGACGCTACCGCACCAGCATCATCATAAACAGCGACGCCCACTGCGAAGCGGACGCAGGCAGCCACGCCTATGCCCACGCCCTTCTGGAGGAGGTGGACTTCCCCCAGGAACTGGTGGTCAACACCTCCCTTGACCTGCTGTGCAGCTACCTTCCCAAAGCAGCCGCCATTCTGGCCCAGCAGGAAGACGAACGGTGCGGACACCTGTACCGTCCCAGGACAGCCGCAAAAGGGAAGGCGCCGGGAGGAAATGAGTGATGATTAATTTCCTGAACCTGGAATATTTCCTGGTGGCTGCCGAAGAGCTCAACTTTACCCGGGCAGCCAGGAAGCTCTACATCTCCCAGCAGTCCCTGAGCAACCATATATCCAATCTGGAAAAGGAATTTGACGTGATTCTCTTTAACCGCACGTCTCCGCTGACCCTTACCTATGCGGGAAGGGCTTTAAAAACCAGAGCCAGGGAGCTTCTGGACCTGAGGGACGAAACCTACAAGGAAATCTCCGACATAAAGGATTTTTCCACGGGACAGCTTTCCATCGGAGTGTCCCACACCCGCGGCCGGGTCATCCTGCCGGAAATCCTGCCCACCTACCAGTCCCAGTTTCCGGGCATCGAGCTTCACCTGGCGGAAGGAAATTCCAGCCAGCTGGCCTCAGACCTGCTCCACGGAAACATCGACCTGATGATTGATCTGCTTCCCTTTACAGCGGAAAATGTGGAAACAGTTCCCATCTGTAATGAAGAGATTCTTATGGTGGTCCCGGATGAGACACTGGAAAAAGCATATCCCGGCCAGGTAGAGGAGATAAAGGAAAAGCTCCGCGCCGCCTCTGATATCCGCCTTCTGGAACACTGCCCCTTTGTACTGCTTAAAAAGGGGAATCGTGTGCGCACCATAGCGGATGAGATTTTCGAGGACGCCCAGATGAGTCCCCGCATCGTGCTGGAAACGGAAAACATAGAAACCGTGCTGGCCCTCAGCGGCAA
>OHBR01001134.1_pt1 | contig 10527 bp, 15 predicted proteins | sample 1577461 | NCBI WGS metagenome assembly OHBR01 (sample SAMEA3879579, study PRJEB24766) | human gut metagenome | biome: human-associated habitat; feature: feces | place: USA | collected 1985/1987
TGAAAGCAGTGAAAAAGATGCTTGTATCAATGGAACTTCATCTGGATGCATCTATTGACAAGTTGGATAATCTGGCTATGAATGTAGAAATATGTTTGAAGATAGAATGAAAACATCTGCAATTCCGGAAAGGGTATATGCCCTTTGCCAAGCGATTAAAAGCAGAACAATGCAGGAAAGCGATTTGCGAGAGTTGTTAGAACCATCGAATTTGGGTGGTTCAACAAAATATTTCGGAACGGTTCGTGATGCAGCAAACTGAAGTTGCTGATAGTGCATTTGCAGATTGCAGAAGATTATCGGATATAGAGTATGGTCAATGGGACTTTTCAGATACTGAAGATATTTATATTTCCGATGCACCAATGCGTAAAATGAGGAGACCATTTTTTAGGATTAAAGTGATACTTAAGAATGAACCAAGATTGGAGAGTGAGATTGTAATGGAGAAAGCGAAAAGATTATATGAGTATATTGCAGAACACTCTGACCTACAGAAGGAAATTTCTAATATTTTGCCAGATGATATTATAAGCAATATTTTGAATGGCTCACTACCGGTGTTCCCGCATGAAGATCTTGGTATAATAGTAGATGAGAATGAACTTATTCATTATATGAATCATGCAGTATTATATAAAGAAGTTGGTGATAGCAAAAGCGAATGCCTTGCAGAAAATAATGGGACAAGATGGATATGTTAAGGGCGAAGGCCCATTAAAACACTAATGCGTAAATTGAACGAGGAGGTCATAAGAGAACTTCTCGAATTACTAAAGAAAAATGCCATGAAGGAGCAGGCAAACGATGTATTTGAGATATGCAGCTATGTGGATGGACTGGAGAAAAAGATTGATTCCATGACGGAAGAACTTACCAATATGCAGAACCAGATCAAAGAAATGCAGGAAGATACGCTTGTCAATAATGCTAAAAAGGCATTGTCGGAAGCACAGGAGCGACTTTATAGCAGATGTGAGCAGATAAAGTCACAGGTATCTGAAGTGAAAGCACAGGTCAAATCTACAGCAAAGAGCATAGTTGATGAAGCAAAGGCAAAGGGAAGAACTACATTATACAGGGTGTCGGAGTTCTTGGGAATTAAGAAAAGGCTTCTTGATATCCGAGAGAATGTAAAAGGCGCAATCAAGACCACGGATAAGGATATAGCAAAGACAGCACTTCTTGCAAAAGAATTTCGTGAAGCCGGGCAGACAGCAGCTAATGCATTCCGTACTTTTGCTGACAAACCGGAGGTAGATTATTCTCAGAAAGAGCAGAAACATTCAATTACAAAGGCAGTACTTGCTCCGATGAAAGCAGTGAAAAAGATGCTTGTATCAATGGAACTTCATTTGGATGCATCTATTGATAAGCTGGATAATCTGGCTATGAATGTGAAGCTTGATAAGGAAAAGCATATGGAGAATATGAAGAAGCAGGAGCAGACAGAGCCGGAGAGGGCTGAAGCAGAGAGAGTGGAAGCAGAGGTTGTATACTCTCCAATGGTTGCTGAGCCGCAGGAGTATCAGTATAATGCAGATGCATTTGAGGCTAGAGGTGTGGATGAGGTGAAGCAGGATGTGGCATAAAAGGAAGCACCGAAGGTAAGAGAAGATAAAGCCAGATAGTTTTGAGGGCGTGGGAGAAAACCCAATGTCATTTAGATAAGGATTGCTTTATAGTCAGAAATTCTTATACAGCGGATAAACATTTTGTTTATCTGCTGTATTTCTATCTTATAACACTTTTAACATAATAAATTTGCACAACAAACAGACAGATGCTTTCATCTGCCTTAAAAATGGTATATACTAATATTTGTTTAAGCTGCTCTATATAGAAAGCTTATCGCCGACTGGGGCTTGACTTTGCGAGGGTCTGTTCTCCCAGGACGTATAGGAAGAAGCTCATGTCCGATTAGATATTCTACATCGGGTGGAGCTTTTTCTTTTTTAATCGATAGAAAGTAACAGCAAATCCGAATTGCTCGGGTATAGTTGAGCTGATATGTATGTTTACAGCCTTTTTTCTCATTTATAACAACATTAGTTGCTATAATTTCACAGAAATTATACAGAGTCATTCTTGACCATATTTCCTGCATAATATATTCTGGTTTCTTTGAATGAAAACGTGTTAGTCCTAAGGCATATTTCAATTCTCGAAAAGAGGTTTCTATTCCCCAACGTTTTGCATATAACCGTTTGATTTCATCAGAATTAAATTTATCTTGTGGCAGATTTGTAATAATGCATTCATAAGAACCTTGAGGTATTGGAAAACGTATCACTCTCATTTTCATTTCGTAAAAATTATTAAAATGCAGATCAAGATAATCAAAAGGCGTTTTCTTATCAATAACTCTGTATTTTTTTGGATTTGCTTTTACTTCATTTGTCTGCTTTTTAGTAAGCGTAACATTAACCCATTCATCAAATTCCCCACTCTCTGGAAGCATTGTAAGTTTTGAAGTTATACCATTACTTGTTATATCTTTGACACGAATTAAATAATACATTCCTTTGTGTTCCACATGGGCAAATATATTATAATTCTCATAACCCCTGTCTGCGATAAAAATAGCTGATGTATCATTGTATCGGTCAATCATTTCACACATTGCACGTCTTTCATTCGCCAAGCGTGAAGGCTGGATAATTGCATCTGTGTATTGGCGGCTGCATAAATCATAAAAAGCATTTAAATGCAATAGGTTGTACCCTTTTCTGTCAGGAAGAGTTTGAAAATAGGTTGTTTCATCTTGGGGATTGTGTGCAATGCACAAATCCGAGCCATCACATGCAATCAGTCTAAGACCATTATATGTAACATTATCCGTAAAAGACTTTGTAAATTCTTGGAATAAAAATTCAAATGCTTCAGGCAATATCTGTGCTCTACGCTGATTGAATGAAGAATTTGATGGTGTAGTATTATCAAATTCAAAATATTCCAACAGCTCATCTCTTAATGCTTTGCCTTCCATTGTAAGCATGAACTTCATAACCTCTTCAAATGACCATTTCTTTTTACGGGAAAAGTCCGTTTTTGGATGCTTTGTAAATAGCCAATAGTAAGAATCCATTTTTGTAATAATTGATAGTAATTTTTGTTTTATCTCTGTAGAATAATTCATCGTGTAATTCTCCTTGCAATCAAGATATTTTCTTAATTACAAGGGTCGTTCTAACTATCTTAAAAAAGATAGTTAGAGCGACCGCACATTTTGATTATCATGTCAAGTGCTTAACATAATTTTACAAAAAAAGAACAGGGTACATATTTCTATATACACTGTTCTTTGTATAATCCTTATCTAAATGACATTGGGAGAAATCCTGCGTCCTTTTTTTGATGCGGATATGTTGCAATACAGAACATTAATTCGATGTACAAGGGATGATTATTGGACAGTATAAAGTGCTATAAATAAAGCATAAGGAACAGATGCATGATAAATGAGTTAAATAGAACATTTACGGAGGTGGCAGTTATGCATATATTGACGTTTATTTTAATATTTGTTGTTGGTTCAATCATTGCCGCTTGTGATGGGGATTATTCAGGAATAGCTGCAATCGGTAAATTTGTAGGATTTTTTGTATTGCTATTCGCAGTATTATGGTTATTTACCCAGCCTGTTTTATTAATAATTGCTATTATAGTACTGGTTTTAATTGTGATATGTTGCTCTGCAAAGTAGCAAATGCAGATAAAATATAATAGTGTACCGACATTAGGACTTGCAGGAATGAAGGAACTTCTCTTATATGGTTATTTATGGTATCATATAAGAGAAGTTTTTAGTTTTATCGGGGAGTTTGGAGGTGCTATAAGCCTAAATCATCAAATCAGAAATTGAAACTGATATATCTTATGAAAATTCTTCTGGAGCGGACTGATGAAACGCACAGTATTACTATGCCGGAGATTATAGATGCACTCGCTGCGTATGATATAAGTGCGGAGTGCAAAACTGGCAAAAATCGGGAGCCGTCGATGCTCTCGACGGTTCCCGATGTATTGCCCACTAACTTTGAAATTTGTTCCCTTTTGGGATTGATATATTGCTTGCGACTAATGCGAGTGTAATGGCTTTTGGAAGGCAGAGATAAACATGAAAAAGATTATTATGAAAGTTGGGTTAATAATTATGGCACTTACAACAATGGTTACTATGAGTGCTTGCTCTAAAATTAATAATGATACGGCAAACGATGTGTGCTCGGCGTTGTCTGAGAAGTATGGAGAATCTTTTGTTGCTGTAAAAATTGGTGATCGCTTCAATACTGATAGTGCAAAACTTTATGTTCATCCTGCAGATAATGAAGACATTTTATTCACAGCTAGAATTAACAAGGACACCGGTGCAGTAGAGGACAATTACATCGAGGAAAAGGTAAACTACCAGGTTGAAGATACTTTGAAGAATGCATTTGAGCTGAATGGTATATCTGCTGCATCAAGATGTATGGTTGTTACCAGAGATACGTTGAGTGTTGAAACAGAGGAATATACACCTCAAACCTTTAGTGAAAAATATGGGTTTACCCATTACACTGTTTATCTTGTCCTTAAAGATGGCACCTACACTGCGCACGATGTTCTGAATGCAGTCAAGTTTGCTAATGACACAATCGATGTAAAACTTGTTATTGCGGGATATGTTTTTGAAGACGATGGATATTCGAAATGTGTTTCTGAGATTCAGTCAACCCCGGATATCAGTATTACTATGATTGAAGCAATTTCTCCGATTTCCTCCTTTGATGTGAATGTTGAACAGGGTATGTGTTCAATTACTGAGGATGAGTTATCAGAGAAACTCGGGAGGTCTTGATTATGGCTTATTCAGATCTCCAATTATAGGACAACATAAGTAGTACTATATAATCAGAAAGAAACAAATAACCTTGATAATTCTTGATTACAGGAGGTATGGCAATGAGAAATTGGATGGATTTAAATGGCGATGGAGAAATAGATAGCTCAGAAATGATGTTTGCAGGAGAAATGCTTTGCACTAGCAGGGAAGAACATGAAGCATTATTTGGAGATGCCGGAGACTTCGAGGATGACGCAAAGGATGATTTTGAGATTGATGCAATGGCAGCAGGACTTGATGTTGATGAATTAGAACTTATGGATCCTGATGACAGGGCAGAGGCATTGGAAGAAGCAGGGTTAGACCCGGATGATTATGATTTTGACTGAGTTTTTTGCAAGGGAGGCAGATTTGTATGAGAAAGAATTCATTTGGACAGGGACTGGCAATATTCCTTGTAATAATAGGCGTTCTGTTTGTAATAGGTTCCATAGGTGAAGCAAGTGAGCCTAAGTGCATTAAGGCAGGATGTGATAATAAGCAGGCAAGTGGAAGCAGCTATTGTTATTTGCATAAACCATATACGGGAAGCAGTACATCCCATAGCAGTTCATCATATAGCAATAAATCGTCTGGCAGTACTTCTAAGAGCAGTACAAGTAACTCTGGTTCAAGCAGTAGTTACAATAATAAATCAAATTCTACAAACAAGTCATCATATAGCAGTGGTACAAAGAAAAGTACAACGACAAAGAAGAGTACATATGACTCTTATGATGATGGCTATGATGATATCTATATGGATGGCGATTATGACTATGACAGATATGACACAGACAGCGATTATGCAGATGGTGTAGATGATGCAATGGATGAGTACGGAGAAGATTGGTAATGCTGACAAAGTTTTACGGAAAGGAGACCACTATGGAAGAACTTTATTTTACCATCAGGAGTTTTCAGTTAAGGACCAATACTTGAATCACCACACCATACTTCATTTATGTGAGGTCTTTCATAGCGGCGCATATCCTGATTGCTGGTTGTTTTGAGCTTAAGAGCCAGGAGATTAATATATCTGTTAACCGTGGATTCAGATACATCCCCTTTTTTTATGCTTCCGTTTTCATGAAGCTGTCTGTAGATAGCAGAAAGTCTGATGATGTTATCGTTCCAAGCGTACCTAAAACCGGAAAGGCAAGGTAAGTGCTTATGACAGATAAAGAGAAAAGGTACTGGGCATATTTTCTGAATGGAAAGTAGTAGCTGAAGGGAGGGCGATTCATCTTATGGTGGATTGCTCTTTTTGTCGTTTTGCTTGAAAAAGTAAAAAAATTCCAGGTATATTTTTTTGAGAAAAGCAAAATATATTAATGGCACTAAAATAATAATAGTGCCGAAAAAATATTGACAAATATGAAAAGAGATATTACGCTATTCATATATTTCCGGCACTTGGCTGGGTGAAGTGCCGGAAAAATAATTGGAGGTGATATCACGATGACTGAAGAAATTTATTTCAGGGGTGTTCATAATGTGACGGAATTTACGCGCAATGAATTATTCGTCTCTTTTCGTCAGGGAGGATATCAATTAAGTGAAGCTTCGTTCTACAAAAAGGTTGAAGATATGGTCAATGATGGTGAGATAGTAAGGGTGGGACGTAATCATTATTGTTTGCCGAATGATAAGCGGCAGGTGTACCGTCATGACTATTCGGAATTGGCGGAAGAAGTGGCATTGCAACTAGAGGAACAATATCCATATTTGAATTTTACAATATTTGAATTTGTTCAAATGAATGATTTCGTAAATCATTTAGTGGCTCATAATGTTATATTCCTATCAGTAGAATCAGATATTATGGAATTTGTTTTTGATACATTAAAGGAGAAATATCCTGGAAAAGTGCTTATCAATCCAACGGCAGATATCTACCATCAGTATTGGTCGGATAACATGATTGTAATTGTAAAGCTTATAACAGAAGCACCAAAAGGACAGGAAAAATCGTGGCATACAAGATTGGAGAAGCTATTAGTAGACATTATGTCAGAACCGTTACTTCTGGCATCTATAAGTGAGTCAGAATATCCGGGTGTATATATGGATGCTTTTGCAAGATACTATATTGATGAAAATTGTTTGTTTCGATATGCAAATCGAAGAAAGAGCGCAAAGAAAATAAAGAAACTGCTACATGATAAAACGGATATTATATTAAAAACAAAGGAATAGGTGCAAATGCTTTTGAAAGAAAATTTTAGTGAGGAATATATTCGCAGTCTACAAAAGGACAGCAAGAGAGATCCGGTGCTTTTAGAACGTACTGTATATGCTTTTGGACTTCTTGAAGCTTTGGCAAGGGTGAGGATGCCATTTATTTTTAAAGGTGGTACCTGCCTTATGATGCTAATGGATAAGCCACGTCGATTATCTACAGATATTGATATTATTGTGGAACCAGGGACTGATTTGGATGATTACTTAGAAAAAGCATCTGCTATATTTCCATTTCAGATGGTGGAAGAACAGAAGAGAGTCGGAAAAAACAATATAGAAAAGCGGCATTTTAAATTTACTTATGATTCACCAATTAACAATTTTATATATTATTGGATGTGCTATTTGAAAATAATCATTATGCAGAAGTTGAGACAAAGGAAATAAGAAATGATTTACTACTGACGGAAGAAGAGTATCTAACAGTTAAAATTCCGAGTGCAGATTGTATTCTTGCAGATAAACTGACTGCATTTGCTCCTCATACGACAGGTGTCGAACTTAATAAAGGTAAGGATATGGAAGTAATGAAGCAGCTTTATGACGTGTGTTCTTTAATAGAGGTTTTTAAAGAATGCGATGTTGTAAAGCGTACATATGAATCGATTGCGTTGGCGGAGATTGCATACCGTGGAATAAATGCAACACCAACGGACTGCTTATGGGATAGCTTTGAGTCAGCTTTATGTATTGCGTCACGAGGCAAGGTCGGAGCAGAGGAGTATCCGATATATGTTAAAGGTATACGTGACTTACGTGGACATATTTATGCAGAAAACTATAGTCCGGAAATTGCAGCAGGGAGAGCAACCATGGTTATGTACATGGTAATGTGTTTGTTGACAGATACAGAGTTTGAAAAGGTGAGGGACTTCCGGGAATATGCCAATCATAAATTAGTGCATGAAAAGTTATTGACTCTTCGTTACTTGAAAAAGGCAAATCCAGAGGCCTATGCTTATGTGGTGAAGACTGATGAGATAATGAAATAAAATGATACTTGAAGAATTAATATCAAAAGCTAATCTTTGAATAAATATTTTTTGAATTTAAGTGACTCTTGACACATTTTCCCCGTCTATTAGGGTGAAAGGCCTTAATACAAAGGAGGAGAAGCCTATGGATGATAAACAGATATTAGATTTATATTGGGAGCGCTCCGAAGCTGCTATATCCGAAACTTCAAAAAAATACGGAAAGTATTGCAGATACATAGCCTTTAATATTCTTCACAATGACGAAGACAGCGAGGAATGTGTAAATGATACTTATTTAAGAGCTTGGAACAGCATACCGCCTAACCGTCCAACTGTTCTAAAAACTTTTTTAGGGAAGATTACTCGCAACTTATCTTTGGACAGGTACGAACTGCTCAATGCAAAGAAACGTAATGGCGGGCAAATGCCATTGATTTTTGATGAAATACAAGAGTGCATACCATCGTTGGATAGTACAGAAAACATTGTTGAAGAAATTGCTCTAACGGATATTCTCAACCGCTTTCTTTCTTCCCTGTCATTAGAACAGCGAAAAATCTTTATGAGAAGATATTGGTATTTATCGCCCATTAAAGAAATTGCAACGGAATATGGTATGAGCGAGAGCAAAATCAAGATGTCATTATTTCGTTCAAGGAACGAACTCAAAAAATTGTTAGAGAAAGAAGGTATCTCTGTATGAAAGAAAAGAAACTTTTAAGGGCATTGGGAAATGTCGATAATCAGTATATTAAGGAGGCTGAACCTATGAAAAAAACAAGTAAAATAACTAATCGGCAAAAATGGGTGTCTGTTGCTGCTTGCTTCGTACTCGTTGCTGTGATTGGAGTGGGAGTTTTTCAAAGCAAACTGTTTGGTACAAAAAACGATATTGCCACGCTGGATAGTGGAGAAACAATTACTTTTGTTAAAAATGACTTATCACAATCTTCAATTGACTTAAATGTAACAACAAGACCTTTGAGCGATGCTGAAATTGAAATGCTTTTTGCAGACTTGCCTGTTACCGCAGATGCTTACTTTGATGCTGACAATCATAATATTCTGGGTTTTGAGGGAAAAATTGGTGATACAAGAATGGTAGTTTCTAAACAGGGTGTAAATCTATTAGATACTATCATTGATGGAAATACAATCACTTCAAGTGTAGACGGCGTTGATATCAATGCAGGATATTTCGTAACAAAGTCAAATAGTCAAGGTATCAAAACCGTAATATATTATGCAACCTTTGATATGGGAGAGAACACTATTTACGTAGAGTATTCTGGCGTTGAAAATGAAAGTGAAACTGTAAAAAACAACTTGGTAGACACAATTTTGAAGTTGATTGAGAACGGTGCATTTGATTTGAGCCAAATCCAAGAATAATCTGCAAATTTCATATACTAAGAACTTGATGTAACGCCTATACCCTTAAAAATATTTGGCTTCGGTATGCTGTATTGTGTGGTGTATCTTCCTTCTTAAGATGGCACATTATTTCTTTGCTGTGGTTACAAATGCACCAATTACATATTATGGAACGGTGTGCATTGTGCTGTTTGGATTAATGTGGAGTATAGTCATGGAATTGAAGCAGGAATTAAAAGAATACCTTTTGGGGTTTCCACAGGAATATTGGCTTGTTCCGTGTTCTAATAGTTCAAGATATAACAAGGTGTTTCGTTTTATATGGTTAGTAGGCGTCGTTTTAGGAATGATATTTTTATTAATGATTAAATGAGGGATGAGTCTTTGATAAAAGTTATATTTTATTTTTTGCTTGTAAGTATAGGAGCAGGTTTGGTGCAGATGAAAATACCGCTGTTTGGTCGTCATGGCAAGCGGTGGGAAGAACAAAATTATGCACAGCGGTTTGGCGGTATCTTTTTTCCGGTATTCATTGCGCTTGTAGTTATCTTTTTATTTAATGAGTATAAGACGGCTCAATTACCCACTTTGAATGAAGAAATGCTGATGAATGGAGCGGAGTATTGTTTGGTAACTGATCTGAATGAGATAGGAGATGCGGATTATGCTTATGAGATAAAAAGCGGAAGCTCACAAGAGGAGATTTGCGGAATTATATCAAGTATATGTATAGACTTAAAAAGGGAAGATGATTTGGTAAATGCCAGATATGAAAACGGAGAATATATTATCATCAGCAATGGCATAACAATAGGACGGGCTGTCATAAATGACAAAGCAACAACAGATTTGTTGAAAATATACTTTTGCAACTAACAGTGGATGAGCGTTTCTGTGTAACTTTTAGGCGAGAATATCAAAAACTTTTCGTTCTGTTCACATTAACTGCTATCATTCAGAAGGGGTATGTGGTACTATTTAGTATAGTGGGGAAAGTGTGCACAGTTGCTGAATTATAAGATGAAGAGGTGTTACTGATGAAGATATGCTATAACAAACTTCAAA
>OHBR01001140.1_pt1 | contig 10504 bp, 9 predicted proteins | sample 1577461 | NCBI WGS metagenome assembly OHBR01 (sample SAMEA3879579, study PRJEB24766) | human gut metagenome | biome: human-associated habitat; feature: feces | place: USA | collected 1985/1987
TTCTGAATAAATCGTCTGGTAGCAAGCCTCATAAGTGTCGTTGCATTTGGCAATTCCTGTTTTGACATCCTCCAGTGAATATTTATAGATATTTACATAATCATTTCCGTTCGTATAGCTTGCATAGGTACCTTCAGTATCTGCTTTTTCCCATTCAGATCCAGCCGGCGGCTGTGTATAGAAATCGTTATTTCCTGCTGCCATAACCGTTGCAGCTGAAAAAATCCCAAGTGTTGCTACCGTCATAAGTGTCATAAATTTTGTCTTCATCGTGGATTCTCCTAGAATTTTATTTTCTACATCTGTAGAAGTTAATTATATTCTACAACTGTAGAATATAATTGTCAATTCTTTTTTTATATTTTGCAATCTTTTCTCTGTCCGACTTTCAGTTAGCCCTATTTTTACAAAAAAACTATTTACTCTATTTTGCAATTTATATACAAAATTACCCCATATATTTCAGGAACTATATATACTGCTATTGTATCTGGATATAACTTATGTAATTGAAGTGCCAAATATTTCATTCCAGCATGATTGTTACTGGTATTTTTCCAATCTTGAACTATCAAATACCTCATATTCTTGCTAATTACTAAGACTTATTATTGTTCTCCTAAAACTTTTCTAAGGAATGACATACTATGCATTTTATCTATTTCCAATCTCTCATTAACAATTTCCCAATCTATTTTTTTATGCAACAGCTCCTCTATCCCATTTTTATCCAAAATCATTCTATTTTCAATATTAAATGTTTTCAGCAATGAGGAAAGCCTGTCTACACCTCTTTCTTGATTGGCATATACAATAAAATCACGCTTAAATAATATTGAAAAAACTGCACCATGAAATGAATCCGTTACAATAAATTTTGAATTATGCAAACACGACAACCACATTTCCATAGAAAAAAGTCGCGTTCCACTTAAAGAAAGATTTTTCATTGGTAAAGCAAGTTCTCTTGCTATATCTCTCAACCCACATTCTTTATCCTCATCCATATCAAGAATATAAGCTACCGCATAATCTTCTTCATTGGAAGGTATAATAAATTGCTCATAACTTTTTAAATCAAGCAGCATAGTCGGGTCTAATACCACTTCTTCACAACCATTAGACCAACCAAAGTTACAAATCACATCAACACCACTTCGCTCACGAACTGAAACAGCATCAAACTTTTTTATTAAATCCCCACATATACGCTTTTCCTTATCTGAATATATCGGGCTACTCGTTCCAAACGAAGCTGCGTATGATAATTTAAGTATTTGTGGATTGTCTATGAAGTCAAGAAAAAAATTCTCTATATTCGGAACATAATCCGGACGCCATACTTGATCACTACCTACAACAATAGCGTCATATTTTCCTTTACATTCTTTTCTTAATTGTGCTGTGGAAAATAAAGGTATTGTTTTAGGAGCTATATATTTGTCCACGAAAGGCATTAAAGCCTGTCCTTTATATCTCAACTCTTTTTCCTGATCCATGATAAATAACTCATGTTTCTGACCTAACAAACATTTCACCCATGTTTTTATGAAATATTTTATTCGCAAAGACAAAGGTCTATAGTTATGTTTTCGATATATCAATTCTACATCATGACCCATCCCTTTTAAAACAGTCATCAAAGCATAAGCCTGAAGATACCCACCATAATTATTGTTGAATGGCAATGTAAGCATTCCTATTTTCATTCCACTATTTTTCTTATTTCAACACACACTTTTTTATCCGTCTAACAGCTCTTCGCCACCAAGAGACATGAAGTAAATTCTCCACAATACTATCCACTCTTTCTCCAATTACAAATCGTTTAAAGAATTGTATACGTCTGGGATGTGGATTTGTATATTCCTTAAAACCACCATTCAATGGTTGCACATCAGCCAATGAAGACAAATGTTTCTCCATAGGCAGTTCATCAAGTACCCGTTTACCATCGGTTGTATTTACCAAGACCAACCCTACTCCCTTATCATCATCAAAATCAGACATCAATCGATCTATTCCCCAAAAATCAGCAATAGTCAAATCACTGTGACTCACCCCGTTCTTACACTTACATTCATAACAAGAAGGACGCAGATAAATATCAGATAAGAACCCCTTCATAAAAGGATTTTCACGGTGTATATCGGACAACAAAACTGAATTTTTATCCGCCTTAAAGGCGGACCTTCCACGGACAACAAAACTGAATTTTTTCCAGCCGTGCAGTGTCTTATCTCTAAATTCTATACCCACTATCGTGGGCATGACATTTAGAGAAGGGAAAACTGTATTTTTTCCAGCTGCCGCCCTATGGGCGGATTGTAAGTCACTCATTGTTTCTTTCAAATATCTCCGCCACACGCCAGGACTCGGTACACCGTGACAAAGAAAATCTACAGACAACAAATTAGAATAATCTTTCCGAAGATACTTATGAAGTCCGGCTATCTGACAGGGAGTTCCCGAAAACAAGACATGACGCCCCTCCTTCAAAAAACGTTCAGCATCAGCAAACCCTGTTTCCACCCGTGCCTGCAAATATTTACTTCCCATCATGGAACGAACTCCTTCCAAAGTTTCCGAATATGTTATCTTCACCTCATAATTTTCGTCAAAGACAGCACCAAACACCACACCGCCCCATGCCAGTACTTCACGAGCCAATGCAATAAACACGCCTCCCGAAGAACTGTGAATTCTATCCGATTCATTTTTATTTTTTACCGCCCATACCTCCTGCGGAGGAACAGCCTTATCGCAATTCAGAAACGGACAGACTTTCTCGCACAAACCGCAATCTATACAGTTATTTGTATCTATCCGAGGATAAAGAAAACCTTCTTCATCCTCATAAAAAGATATACAATGCTTAGGGCACTTCTGTACACAAGCTGCACAACCACAGCACTGCCGCTTATCTACTATACGTATCATTAGTTCACAATTTCAAAAATAAAAGAATCTTATCTTTAATAAATTTCCTTTCATTTGACACCAATCCTATCACATAAGAAGAAAAAAGCATCGCCAATAAACCTGACAAACAAACCATGATACTATTTATGAATGTATCAGACAAAAAATACAACAAGATCAAAGGCAAAGGCAAAGCTATTATCAACACGCCCATACATCGTAACAACACTTTAGTAAAATAGCCGGATAATGACAAATGTATCATACGACAAAGAATAAACAAACGGACTGCAAAAGCCAAAATGCACACACATAGATGAACGATAAATACGCTCCAAGGTTCAGCACCCATTTTCAACACAATATATGAAACAGGAACTATAGTCAACAATATGCCACCTACCACGGACTGATAGACCCGCACAGCACCTGTTGCCTGAGCAGAAACCATGAAAGCTCCTGCCATGGCATCTATGATTGTGGTGCAAAGCATCAACCGAACAAATACAGCTGTATAGTTCGGAACAGTTTCAAGCCATAATTGTAATATCATCTCCGTTTCAAGCAAAACAGGAAAAGAAATCGTAGCTAGCAACAGAAATGTAAATTTAGAGCTATGAAATATCAAACTGTGCATATAAGCATAATCACCTACCGCATACGATTTAGTTATCTGAGGGTTTATAGCTGTCTGAAAATTGGTGGAGAACTGGGTTACAGCTCCCTGCACTTGAACAGCTATACCACGAGCAGCATTCACAGCAGGACCAAAAAATAAGTTCAATAGTATGTTCACTCCCTGAGTAAAAAGAACTGCAGCAAAGCCACCCCATAAATTCCAGCCACCAAAACAGAGCATCTCCCTAAACAATTTACTGTCCCATCCCCATTGATAACGTGTTTCATCAAAATGACAGCTACAATAATAACCGTAAATGACACGAATAAGCAACTGCATAAAACAAAGCAAAGCTGCATATACAATCAACTTGTCTGAACTTGTAAGATATAACAAATAAACAATACCTAGTTTCAATAAGACTTCAAAAACCGATATATAAGCAAAAGTAGACATCCGCTCATGAGCAATAATAACTGCGTTATAGGGAACACTCACTACCATAATCATCATAGTAAAGATTGAAAACTGATATACCCAAAAAGCGCTGACCATCCGTAAAGGAGGAATCACCATTTTCTCGTAAAAGAACCAAAGTCCTGCTGTTTCACCCAAAAAAAGAATGAGCAATGCTACCAACAAATGAACATTCATACTCGTTTGAAAAACTTTTTGCAACTGAGATGTATTTCCTTTCCCTAGTTCAAAAGTTATATAACGTTGGGTAGAAGAAGACATTGCACCATTCACAAAACTAAATAAAGTAATTACGCCACCAACTACATTATAAATACCAAAGTCCTCCACTCCCAATGCATCCAATACCACACGAGAAGTATAAAGACTTACCGCCATCATGAAAATCATGCGGAAGTAAAGTAACAACGTATTCTTTGCTATACGCTTGTTGTTAGATATTTGAGTCATTTTTTATTAGCGTCTAATTTTGACATTTATATCTATATTTCTTACTTCTTATCCCTTATGTTTTTATCATTTTTTACTACCATCCATACCATAGCCGTATCCATAACCATACTTATGCCCATAACCGTAGCCAGCCCTTCTTGAATTCAAATCAATGCTATTAATAACTGTAGCCAATTTATCGAATTTCTTCTGATCCCGCAGCACATTAATATACTGATACCCCAACTTCGGAGTTACATCTGCACGACACACATACACGCACATATCAGCCACACGACTGGCAATAGCAGTATCGGTCACAATAGCAATAGGAGCCGTATCAAGAATAATGTAATCGTAACGCTCTTTCAATTTCTCTATTGCATCTTCCAATACCGTACGCGCCATCAACTCTGTAGGATTGGGAGGAATAGGACCACCCGGAAGAATATCAAGATTAGGACTTACATCCGAATGTTGTATCATATCAAAAAGATTGGTATGCTCGGGGTCAGCCAGATAATTGGTAATACCTTCCGTGCGATGGGACAGATTAAAGACCTTATTCAGCCCCGGCTTGCGGATATCCAAACCCACAATAACAACTTTCTTACCCATATAGGCCAGACTGACTGCCGTATTTCCAGCAATAAAAGACTTACCTTCACCCGGCTGTGTGGATGTAAAAAGCACCACTTTCTGACTGGCACCAAGCATGAACAACATATTGGTACGCAGACCACGAAAAGCCTCCTCCATCATACCATTCTGATTCTCCTGAACCACAATGACACCTTTTTCGGGCTTCTTACTTAAAGGAAGCTCACCCAAAATAGGAACATCCGTTATCTTCTCCACATCCTCGGCATTCTCTATCTTATATTTTAATAAATCCTTCAAATAAATAAGACCTACAGGAATACCCATACCCAATACAAGAGCGACCAACATAACAACCATCTTCTTAGGAGAAACCGGCTTTTTACTAGGAAGAGCAGCTTTGATGATACGTCCGTTATTAGCAGTGGATGCCAGGGTTATTGCGTTTTCCTCACGCTTCTGAAGCAACATAATGTAAAGGGTCGCCTTGATTTCCTGCTGGCGGGAGATAGTAAGAAATTCTTTCTCCTGCTGCGGCGCACTGCTGATCCTGCCTTCAAACTTCCGTGCCTGACGTTCAAGGTTGGACTGCGCTATCTGCAACCCTCTCAGTACACTGTTCACGGTAGTCTGCACATTGTGCCGCATGGACTCGATGCCCGTATTGATATTGATTACCGCAGGATTGTTTTCGGAAGAGGTACGGAGCAAACGCTTGCGTTCGATCAGCATCGTGTTATATTGGTTGATGATAGAACCCAAATTCTGGTCCTGCAACCCTACATTAGCGGGAATCACCTCGTTTGCATTCTTCGGGTTATTCACGTAGTTACGCAAGGACTCCACCAGTCTCAACTGGGTGGCATTCTCGGTCAGCTGCTGTTCATATTTCGAACTCTCTTCCAAAGCCAGACGGGCATCGCTGGTCAAATCGGTCAATCCGGAGCGTTGCTTGAAATCGGCAAGTTCCGTTTCGGCAGTACCTAACTCCCGATTGATAATGCCAATACGCTCGTCTATAAACTCTGCGGATTTTTGAGCCACTTCATTCTTCTCGTCATTCGCGTCCAGATTATAAAAGTCAACCAAACAATTGATGAAATCGATACCGCGCTGCTTTACCGTATTCTGCAAGCTGATGGCAGCAATTGTGGTAGTCTTCGAAGTGGGTTCCACTGACAAATTCTCTACATAACTTTCCGTCACATCTGTAGGAGAATTAACGTATGCCACTAGATTCATATCTTCTTCCAAAGGTGGGACCGAGTCGTTCTTTGTAAAACTGAAAACTCCTACTGGAGTGGGGAAAACAGCCGGAATACTGTCAAAACTTACCTCAGTCTCCTGCTTCTCCTCGTCAAACATATATTCCACTTTTACATCCAATTTTCCATTCATGGTGTATTTTAGATGAAGCTTGGCTCCTTCTTCCAGATTGTCTGCCTCTTCAGGAGTCATATAAACTTTTACCGGAGTGGACTTATATAAAGGAGTGTTATAGCCGAACATACGTTCCTCGGCCACTGAAATATACAAATTCAAATGATTCACCACCTTTTTAATCAAGGTTCTCGACTTCAGGATTTCCACCTCATTGTCAAAATTGTTAGTCATGGAGAACATACCCAGATCCTGAAGGGCTCCCATAGGATTATTACTGCTTCCACCTTTCTTGTCACCTTCTTTGATGAGTACGGCCGCATCAACATTATAGACAGGAGCTTGATAACGGAGATAGATGAAAGCAGATATAATACAAACCAGCACACTGGCTACAAACCACGGCCAATAGGCAAAGTATTTAAAAAACAAGGCATAAAGATCAACGTTCTCCTCACGTTGCTCGGTACCCGAAGGGGTGTTCTTCTGTTCGTCAGTCATATCAACAGTTTGTAATCAACAATTATATTTATGAGTTTTATTTCAAGATGGTTGCCAGAAGGCTTGCAAGAGATACCAAAATGGATGTAGCACTGATCCATATGCTGGTGCTGCTGCCAATGTCCGAGTTCTTGGCTTTTGTCTTATTGGGCGTTACATAGATGATATCGTTCTGGCGCAGGTAGTAATAGGGAGATACAACCAGCTCTGCATTATTAAGATTCAAATTGATAATCTCACGCTTGCCTTTTGCATCTTCACGAATCAGTTTCACATTGTCACGGACGCCATAAACAGTCATATCTCCCGCCATGGCAAGGGCTTCAAGGATATTTACCTTTTCATTTCCTACGGTAAAAGTACCCGGACGGTTCACCTCTCCCAATACCGAAATTTTGTAATTTGCCATACGGACTGTAACGATAGGACTCTCTTTCAGATAGGGCTGCAATTGCTCACGGATCAAATCTTCCGCCTCGTTTTTCGTAAGGCCGCCTACCTTCAGACGACCGATAACGGGGAAATCTATCTCACCCTTGTTATTTACCAGGTATTGCTGGAGAGTGGGTTGTGTGGTAGTATTAATATTGGTCAGGGCTGCATTCAGAGGAGTCTGTACTGTCAGGTTAAAAGGAGCGGCAGCCTGAGGATCACTCGTGTTCACAGTTATACTCAGCAAATCTTTCGGCATAATCTTTGCATCATAAAGGGGAAGATCTTCCCTGTAACTGTTCACTACCTCGGGATTCTGCATGTAAGGTACATTTTTATAGGAGGTGCAGCCTGCCAACAAGGCGGATGCCACAACAAACAATAATAGTTTCTTTAAAGTCTTCATATCAGTTTTTTCATTTATTATTCAATCATCTGCCAAACAGGCGCGAAAAAAGACCTCTGCCGTGATTCTCCGAAACAGGAGATTCACCGGCATTACGTATCAAATCCGAAAAAGTGGTTCCGTCATGAATCATTCCATAAATAGTACCCCAATCGGGAAGGCCTCCCAAGTTGCGGTCATCTATAAAAAGATCGGCTTTGAGCTTGCGTGAGTAATGATTGTTACGCCCTTTCTCCTCCTCCGGATAGTCGCGGTTCACGGCATAAAATTCAAGACCGCGATCACGGCAAAAGGCAAGAGCTTCGTCAAGCAGACGCCCTTCACGCACTGTCCATAGAATCAACCTGTGATGTTCGTCACGCAATTTTTTCAATGTCTCAATGGCAAACGGCAACTCCCTGCCGATTGCCGGATACTTGTGCTCAACAATAGTACCGTCAAAGTCTACTGCTATGGTCATTGTATGTCAATATATAATTATATGTTAACTGAGTTTTTTTCCGCTATAGGTTCCAGCAATTCTCTAGCAATGGTAACTTTAGCACATCCAAGGATATCAATTTTTACAACCAGACTAGTAGAACCATCTATTTCACGACATATATTCCCTTCCAACCCTACCAGTTTGCCACCGTTTACACGGACACGATCGCCCAAATGCAGAGGGCATGACTCAATAGTGACGTGTTCTTCGGCATCATTGACCATACGCATCAAGCTGTACATCTGATGATCTGGAATAATAGCTACGGGACGGCAAGTATTTCGGGAAGAACCGGCTATGTTAACCATGAAACGTTTTATATAAGGAAGGCAGACTATTTCTTTCCGTCTTACTGAATCTGTGCAGCGAATGAACACAAGAGCAGGGAAAACAATACGGTCCACTTTTTTACGTTTACCATCATGACGAATACTCATCTCCTGTTGGATAGGGACATAAACTTCATAAGCTTTCTCACTATCAGTTTCGTTTTTCAAACGTTTTCGTAATCTATCCTGACAGGCTTTTTCACTTCTGTTATTTACAACAGCCACATACCAATGCTTTTTTTCCTGATCATTTCGGAATATGCCTACGGCGTCGTCGGTCTTTTGAACCGTCGTTCCCAAAATTTGTTGTGGCATGTCTTTGCCCTTGTTATTTACAATACTCATAGTGGAATAATCCGACTAAAAACAGACGCACTCTTATATAGAGAGCGTCTATCGGCTGCAAAGGTATAGATTTATTTTCATTTTCTAGCATTTACAGACTGTAAACTGATAAAAAAAGTTTTTTTCTCTCTCTATATATAATAAACTTATGGGCTGATTTTATTCATACAACTTACTACATAAATGGAAATCAGAAATTTAAGAAATCGGACGCTCTCTATATAAGAGTGCGTCCTAATTTCAAAATAATTCAAATATTCCCCTTCTTATAGATCTTTTAAAATATTTCTATTTGCATTATCTATCTGATTAGTCTGTATAGACGAAAGATAGATTTGTGTAGTAGTTTCTGAATCATGTCCCATCGCTTCGCTGATAATACCAATCGAGATGTTTTTCGTCTTAGCTATACTTGCCCAGGAATGGCGCGCCACATACATAGTAAGTGGTGTGGTCAATCCTGCCCGGGCTGCAATCTTCTTCAGCTTACGGTTCACCAGCAACATTTTATTCCGATATTGTCTGCGCTCCGTGCCATCTTCTCGTTCTATAATAGGTAAAAGATATTGTGTTTCCGAATCTCCGTATCTGTCAATAATCTCCTGCATCTGTTTTTCCCACCGTATAATGAGTTTCTTACCTGTTTTACGACGGCTATAACTCACAAAGCCACTATTGAGATCTTTTTTACGCAAATAGGCAAGATCTATAAAAGACATTCCTCGCATATAGAAAGAAAAGAGAAAGATATCTCGTGCAAATTCCAATGATTTATGATCGGAAAGATCCAACTGCTTGATGTGTTTGATATCTGTCAGGGTGGCAGCTCTCTTTGAGGTCTTGTCCACACCAGTATATACATTCTCAAAAGGATCTGCAGGAAGGGCCAGTCCCTCACCCACTGCCTTGCGATACACACAACGCAAAATACGCATATAAAAAGAGGTGGTATTACGACTTAAATGGTGAGTGGAGCGCATCTCCGTTTCATAATGTTCCATCAAATCTGCATCCATCTCATCAAAACATAAGTCTATGCCGTCACGGAACTTCATGAAGCTGTTCAATGCGGACTGATATGTTTCGACTGTCCGTTCTTTTCCTTGCCCTCTAAGACGCTCTATCTGCTCCTGCATGTATTCAAAAACGAAAACGCCCTTACTCGGACGGTTCTTTAATTTTACTAATCTCATATTTGCCATTACCTAGGTTAATTAAATAAATCATCAAAGAAAAATATAATATCATGATTTATATTTTAATGAGGACTTAAATACTTGTAATGGCAAATAGATTCTTTAGAATTAAAGAGAAAGAACTCAGTGTTCTTATATCGACAAGTATATAACAATAAAAAATACAAAAGCGCGCAGCTCATTGAGCTGCACGCTTTTTGCTTATTGTTTGTTATCTGTTTCCTTATCGGAATCATTTCACTTCCTCAAAATCCGCATCTTGAATATCTTCTTTATTATTAGAAGAACCTTGATTAGCCTGTTGTCCTGCACCTGCACCCGGACCAGCCTGAGCGCCACCTTGTGCACCACTCTGAGCATACATTTCAGCGCTGGCAGCCT
>OHBR01001178.1_pt1 | contig 10291 bp, 9 predicted proteins | sample 1577461 | NCBI WGS metagenome assembly OHBR01 (sample SAMEA3879579, study PRJEB24766) | human gut metagenome | biome: human-associated habitat; feature: feces | place: USA | collected 1985/1987
AGACTTTCCACAACCGTTTGGTCCGATAAATCCAACTCTGTCTCCCTTCAAAAAGATATAAGAAAAATCATCGATCAGTTTTCTTTCTCCATAGGCCTTGCAGATGTTTTCTAACTCCACAGTCGTTTTTCCCATTCTTGTAGAAATAGAACTTAATTCTACCTGCGAATCCTGCACCGGAGCCTGACGGTCTCTCAGCTCTTCATAGCGCTGGATATGTGCTTTCTGTTTTGTGGAACGTGCCCTTGCACCCCTGCGTATCCATTCCAGTTCCACACGCAGGATCGACTGACGTTTTCGTTCACTGGCTGCTTCCATTTCCTGCCGCTGGGTTTTTAATTCCAGATACCCGGAATAATTCGTCTGATAACTATAAATTTTTCCTTTATCAATCTCCACGATCCGGTTGCACACACTGTCCAGAAAATACCGGTCATGTGTTACCATGATAAGCGCACCTCTCCATTTTTTCAGATAATCCTCCAGCCAGTCTGCCATATCATTATCTAAATGGTTTGTAGGCTCATCCAGCAGCAGAATATCTGCCGGGGAAAGAAGTACGGATATCAGCGCAAGACGCTTTCTTTGTCCACCGGATAACTGTCCTGCAGGCTGCATAAAATCTTTAATGCCAAGCCGCATCATCATTGCCTTGGCATCACTTTCAACAGACCAGCGGTTTTCATCCGTTACATTTCCTTCCAGCACACATTCCAGACTGCTTTTTTCCGGTTCGAATTCCGGATGCTGCGGCAGATAACGTATGACCACATGGTTAGCAGTCGTAACAGTTCCCTCATCCGTCTCCTCATCCCCCATGATCATCCGCAGAAGCGTTGTCTTTCCGGTTCCATTGATACCAATAACACCTATCTTCTCCCCATCCTGCAATGAAAATGATGCACCATCAAACAGCTTTCTTTCGGCATAGACCTTTGTCAGATCTTCTATATTAATCAGATTCATGTTATTTCCTCTTTTACTTTATTCTATGGCTCATGATACATCAAATAAATTTAGTACAGCTTCAATCCACTGCGTACCGGTTCACTTGTCAGATCCACACCCAGTTTTTTGAAAATTTTAATATCCACCTCGGAAAGCATAACCGAAGTATGCACCTGACAGCCGCGGAGTGCAGGAATCTGCTCAATGGCGCATTTTGCATTTTCATTGGAAACCGCTGCAAGAGATAACGCGATCAAAACTTCGTCTGTGTGAAGTCTTGGATTCTTTCCTCCTAAGAAACGTACCTTCAAATCCTGGATTGGCTCAATTGCCTCCGGGCGGATCAGCTTCTCGTCATGTTCAATTCCAGCTAAATATTTTAAAGCATTTAAAAGCAATGCTGCTGATGCTCCAAGGAAATCAGAAGTTTTTGATGTAATAATTGTTCCATCAGAAAGTTCGATTGCTGCGGTCGGAACACCTGATTCCTCCGCACGCTTCTTTGCGGCAACGGTAACTTTTCTGTCGTCTGTTGTAATCTTCGCCTGTTTCATTAAAAGCTCGATTTTATAAACTTCATTTTCGGTTGCTTCTTCTCTTACCAGCTTATTCACTGCAGTGTAATAACGTCTGATAATTTCCATTTTAGATGCCACGCAGCAGGCTTCATCATCGACAATGCAGTTTCCTGCCATATTTACTCCCATATCAGTCGGCGATTTGTAATAGGTATTTTCACCGTAAATCCCCTCAAAAATTGCATTTAAAACAGGAAATATTTCTATATCACGGTTGTAGTTTACCGTGGTCTTTCCATATGCTTCCAGATGGAACGGGTCAATCATATTCACATCATTTAAGTCTGCTGTTGCAGCCTCATATGCAAGGTTGACCGGGTGCTTCAACGGAAGATTCCAGATTGGGAATGTCTCGAACTTCGCATAGCCGGCTTTGGTTCCGCGAATGTTTTCATGATAAAGCTGTGAAAGACAGGTTGCCATTTTTCCGCTTCCAGGCCCCGGCGCAGTAATAACCACAAGCGGTCTTGTCGTTTCAATATAATCATTTTTTCCAAAACCATTCTCGCTGACGATCAATGGAATATTCGAAGGATACCCCTCAATTTTATAATGCTGGTATACTTTGATTCCACGTTTTTCCAGCTTTTCCCGAAACTGCACTGCACCATTTTGTCCGGCAAACTGTGTGATAACCACACTTCCAACATAAAGTCCTTTTTTCTCAAACTCTCCGATCAGACGGACAACATCCACATCATAAGTAATGCCAAGGTCTCCACGCACCTTGTTTTTCTCAATATCTGCAGCACTGATCACAATTACGATTTCCGCAACATCCGAAAGCTGCATCAGCATCTGAAGTTTACTGTCCGGTGCAAATCCCGGCAAGACTCTGGATGCGTGATAATCGTCAAATAATTTTCCGCCAAATTCCAGATACAGCTTATCACCGAACTGGCTGATGCGTTCTTTGATATGCTCCGACTGAATTTTTAAATATTTGTCATTATCAAATCCTATTCTCATCTTAATCCCCATTCTTGCGTGTGAAAAATCTTATTTTTCACACGCACTATCCTCTTATGTTTTATTTCTCTCTCAGACACGGAATATATTATACTATATAATCCAGTCAAAATACACGTTTTCTTTTTCCTTTGTTCATTATAAAAAGCTGCCTAATGATATTATCACTATCATTGGCAGCTTTTCTCCTACACATTCATTTTCACTTTATACCTGTCTCTCTTATTTGACCACAACTTTTATTTTTTGTGCACATCCGTTTGATGCATATACATATATAGAACAGAATCCTTTTCCTTTCGCGGTGATCTTACCATTTTTAGATACCACTGCCACTTTACTGTCTGATGTAGCATATCGGAATTCCGATATATGATTAATGATCGGACGTTTCTTATCCTTCTTGACAATCGAAGCTTTTACGACAGCTTTTTTCCCTTTTGCCAATACATAAGAAGTCTTTTTCAGTTTAATGCTTTTTGCATCTGTTACTGATTTATTCTTCTTTCCTGCTGCATGTATCGTAATCGATTTCGCAACTGTTACTTTTTTGCCATCAACCATCTTATATGCAAGAACATGACATTTTATATTTTTTTTCTGATTGATTCCTTTCTTTTTCAATTTGCTGATCTCAACAGATAAACTATCCGCTGCCTTTACGGACTTTACAACCTTTTCCTTATCTTTTCCGCAGTATGCCATATAAACATCATAACCATCTGCATCTTTAACTTTTCCCCAAGTTACCTTGACCGTCTTTCCTGCTTTCACATTAAATTTCGAATTTAATGCTGCGTCTTTTGCCTCTGTCCTTTTTACTTTTACCGGTTCACTTTCCGTATTCTTTTTATCTGCTGCCTCAGCTTCTCTTTTTCTTGTTTCACTTAAATATTTGCAGACACTACAGGTATATCTTTCCGCACCTGCTGTTCCATAAACATGAGCTGCTTCATCCTTTTTTTCTGTGGTGTGTTCACACGTGGCAGCATGCCAATGGGACGTATCATTGCTGCTCCACTCATCCCTAAATGTGTGCCTGTGTTCTACCCATTTTGCATAAAGAGTCGTGTCGGCAGTAAGTGCCTGTCCCGGCCGCGCAATCGTCGTAAAATCTGCATCTGTATACCAGCCGGCAAAATCATATCCATCTTTCGTCGCAGCTGGCAGCGGATCAGGCAGGTTCGTCTGATTTCCCTCTGCTATCTGACTGCCACCGTTTGTATTATAGGTAATCTTGTATTTAATGTTAGCATTTTCTACGATCGTATATGGCGTATTTTTTAACAATGGGCCGGAGCTGTCAAGATTAAAATACCAGTTAAACTCGCTATACCCCACCTTATCCGGATGATCCTTATGGGCTTCCGTAGCCACCACCTCAGAGCGTTTCGTGTCTCCAGTACCGTAATCCGTGCCCGTCGTAATCCATATCATATTGCACTTTTTACAAACCACAATCTGTCTGTCTACCGTTAACTGAACCCCCCTGTAAACCACATCTCCAGCTTTCAATTCGGCAGGATCAATCGTTCCTGTTGTATATTGTGCTGCATGTACCTGTGTCGTTCCCATTGCAGCAAGCATCAAAAATGCCATCATCATTGATACAACTACATTTATGTACCTGCTTCTGTGTAACTTATTCATCCTTTGCATCTCCTTTTCTGCTAATTTTCTACCAGATAATCCCGTTTTTCAAATCCGAGCATATGTGCAAGTACACTGGTTGGGAAAATGTGAAGCTCTCTGTTTAATTTTGTCACCGAATCATTATAAATCAGCCGGCTGGTCTGCACCATTTTTTCATAACACTCTACCGCGTCCATACATTTGATGTATTCATTTTCATCAGTCGAACCCGGATATTCTTCTAAAACCGTCTGTGTCCGGAAAAGCACCTCGTTTATCACACCTTCCTGGCGCAAAACCTCCTCCGGTGTGGAAGTTTCCATAATGATACACCGTTTTTCATTTACTTCATCTGTAAGTGTCTGTGCCTCGTATCCTGCATATTTTTTTGTAAAATCAAGCAGGGAAAGTAACGCATCAAACCGTGACGAAAGCTGCACTCCAATCTGATTCATGGAATGATTGATATTTTCATCCATGATTGCTAATTTTTTCCGTACAGAAACAATCCATATGGCAAGCAAAATCACAAGCAAACAAACAATTACAGAGATTTCCATTCAAATACTCCTTTACTGTACAAAATATACTGCATTGTATCCGGAAGTATCGGACAATGCTACCATTGTCAGTCCGTCAAAATCTGCAAACACGCAGGCGTATACCAGATCTGTGCCGTTATTGTCAAATGTTAAACGCACACCTTCATCCTCATAATGATATTCACAGACACCGTCTAACGTTCCACCTCCCTGTACCATCTGTACAGTGGAACCATCATCGCTAAACACGATCTCCAATTTTCCGCCATACTGCTCTAATGCAGCATCATAATCGTCCTGTGTCATTTGCACACCACCAAGGTTACCCCCACAGAAACTCCAGGTTGTTCCTGCTAAGTCCGGCATCTCTAAAATCGGCACATCAAGCAGGCAGAATAAGTCTTCGGTAGAATCTGTTTCCACATCTTCGCTTTGTGCATCTGCTGCCTCTGTGTCCACAACAATATCTGCTGCATCGGTCTCTGCCACATCGGTCTCCGCATCAGTGCCAGTATCTTCTACATCTGCCTCTGCGTTTGTCACTGTGCCATCAGCAGTCTCCTCGGTATTCCCGCAAGCGGTAAAAGAGAATGCCAGCATTGAACTCAACATAATTGCTAAAATTTTTCTTTTCATAATTTTTCTCTCCTTTGTCATTTGTTTTTCATTTCTCTCTGTTGACATTAATGTACCGTATTTTGTGCTGCAGTGGATTAACTTGTTCTGAATCGACTATAATGTGCACTCAATCGACATTTTTTATTTTTCATATGTAGTTTTGTTGTCTCTTTTAAAGTGCAGCATAAAGCTGCACATTATAAAGAAACGCGTAAAATAAATTTATTATCTTCTACCAGAAAGCTGTACATACCACCATACCGGTCAACAATTGCACAAATACTGCGTACGCCGATTCCATGCCCCGGCCGGTCGGTAACCGGAACACCGTTTTCAAATACTACTTCTTTTCTGCATGGATTCGTGACCTGAAAAAAGAACCTCCCGTTCTTCTCATACGCTAAAATATCTATCGTTCCCTTCTGCTCCTGTGCAGTACACGCATGGAGTGCATTTTCTAACGCATTTGATAAAAGCACACACAAATCTGTCTCCGAAACCGGAAGAATATATGGTACCACCGCTTTTATGTTCATTGTGGCACCAGCACTTTCCGCCCTTCCTGCAAAAGAGGAAAAAATAAGATTGACCGTCTCATTCTCACAGTAATTTTTTACCCTGCCTGCCTCAATCTGCGCACATACTTCATGAATGTAGCCTTCTGCCTGTTCAATTTTTCCATTCTCGATACATGATAACAGATGCTGCATATGATGTCTTAAATCATGCCGATAGGTACTGGCATCTTTCTGCGACTCCCTCAAAGCCTCAATCTCGCGGACCGCCTGGGAAATCTGCAGATTCAGACAGCTCTGCATCTGCTCAAGTTCATTTTTCTTCCGCTCCTCCTCCGAAGTACGAAGCACAAACACCAGATAAGCAATACAGCAGACGAACGGCATAAATTCCACTGCCGCCGGTATGCCTTCTGAAAGTAAATCCGTATAAACTCTCGTCAGGTAATCAAAGCCGTAGCCCAATGCCGGAATCAACCCGAACTGAAGCTGTATTGACACGGGATAATTTGATATTGCCCGCACCGAGGGTGCCACAAAACGCAGTAAGAGAAATAATAACGGCAGCGTAGCAATCAGTTCCGTCACATTTTGCACCGTTTCACTGTTCACAAACACAGCCATTATAAAAAGTGCCACCCACCTGCGAAGCTGACAGCAGAGATAAGCAGTCAGCACGGAAATCACTGTCCACAGACGTTTTTTCGTTAAAATGTAAAGGGCAATACACATCGGGACATGTGTGATCACAGGATAAAGATAACGGATCGTCGCTGCCCCGGCCAACAGATACATCACACCCTGTATGGCAAGCAGCACAAAAATACTTCCAACAAGAAATTCCCGTTTTTCTTTCGTCCAGTGAATATCACAAAAAGCCCCGGACAAAACCATGCCGAATATCCCGACTGCTGCACCATTTGTTACATAAAGAAGATTCATGATAAAAATACCTGCTTTCTGTTAAACGCATACTCGAGATATTTATTCTTTATCTCCGAGCATTTCCCATGCGGGATTGGTATTTCTGCAAGACTTATCAGTTTAATTGCACGGTAAGAAATATTCTGTATATAATCCATATTTACCAGAAATGACCGATGTGGCCGTAAAAAATTGCCATAAGGCTTTAACTGCAAAAATAAATCGTCTAAACTGCCAACACTCTCAAATACTTTTCCATTTCCGAGATGAAAAAAGAGCGTCCGTCCTATCACTTCACAATATTCTAACTTTTCAAGGTCAATTCTTGTAATTCCTTCTTTGCTCCGCAGAATCAGACTGTTTTCCTGTGTCTTTGTGCACTCTGCAAGCACGGAATCCATCAGCTGGAAAAAACTTTCCTCCCAGACTGGCTTTAACTGATAAAAATATGCCCCGACCGTATAAGACTGTACTGCAAACTCCGGAGATGAGGTAAGAAAAATAATTTTCATATTATTATCATACTGTCTGATTTCTTTTGCAGTCTCAATTCCGTTTTCCCCCGGCATTAAAATGTCCAAAAATAAAATATCGAAAGAAAACCCTTTCTCAATCGCGGCCAGTAACTCTAAGGGACTCTGAAATACCGTACAGGTAAGGTCTTCGTCTCTTTCTTTTTTATATTTGTCCAATAAGATACCAAGTTCTTTTAATATCTCTAAATCATCATCACAAAATGCTATTTTCAGCATAAACTTTCCATCAACTCTTTCCATATTCCTCTTTGGCAAAATGCATTCTTCTGATATAGCGCAGACACTCCGTCTCCGGCATCGGTTTCCCGTAATAATATCCCTGGATCATATCCACACCAAGCGCCTCTAAGGCATCACTCTGTTCTTTCTTTTCCACGCCCTCCATGATCAGTGGGAGACCGAGTTTTTGTATCGTCTTTATTTCATTTTCAATCACGATTTTTGCAGTTGGATTTTCAAAATAGGACCAGGTCATGTTTTTATCAATCTTAATTTCCCGAAATGGAAAACGGATCAGATAAGAACAGTTCGAATTGCCGCTTCCATAGTCATCCATCGCAAACCCCATGCCAATTTTGCCAAACTCCTGCATGTGCCATAACATCAGCTTTGGTGCCTCAACAGCTGTCCGCTCCGTCAGTTCCAGCGTGATCATATGTGCCGGCACATAATAACGCTCTAACACTGGCAGTATGCTTTCTTTCAGATTCCGGTTCAGACACTGCGCTGCAGCAATGTTCACATGGATCGTCCGTATTCCAAGTGATGGGTTCGGAAGCACATGTTTTGCCAGAAAACGACAGCACTCTTCAAGTACGATCTCACTGATCTGTGTGATCGTTCCGTTTTGCTCCGCCAACGGAATAAACTCATCCGGTGGAATGGCTCCAAGTTTTTCATCCTTCAGACGCACCAGCGCCTCTAATGATACAACACATTTTTCTTTCAGGGAATAGATCGGCTGATAATATACTTCAAATCTGTTTTCCGTAATTGCACGATCCACCGCCTGCTCTACCTTATTTCTGCGGTAATAGTCTTTTTTTACGGCTTCATCCACCTCAAAAAAGACCTGTTTCCCTGAATTTTGTGCCGCTTCCAGCAAATATCCATACAGTGCCCTGTACTCTGCCAGAGAACAAAAATCTCTCGGATAATGCAGGGTGATCATGACCTCGTTTAAAGAAATCGAATTGCCAGACACATGAAAATCCTGTTCAAATCTTTTTTTGATCTGCCCCTTTATGTGTTCTTCTTTTCCCTCATCCAGCAGGATGGTAAATGTATCCTCCGCATTGCGAAACACACAGAACTTTCCACACAGTGCGGTAAGATAATGTCCCACTTCGGCAAGCAGCCGCCTGCTGTTTTCATATCCTAAAAGCATTTCGATATGATGCATCTGTCTGATATGTACCACAAGAAATACTTTTTTTCCGGATTGCTCCGTTACATTTTTCATCTGGATCAGAAATGCCTGCTCATCACTGGTTCCGGTTTCACTGTCAATATAAGCAGACGGATTCTGCATTGCCATATAGATCATCAGAATAAACAGCATATTTGCCGCACTGGTAAGCAGCATTTCTTTTCTCTCATACTGAAGCACCACCATAAGAACTGCCACAATACTGTATAAGATAACGATTACCTTGATCCGCGTCTCAATACGCGCTCTCCCCAAAAATATAAGAAGCAGGTTCATAAAAAAATAGTATCCAATATACACATAGCCAAACCATGCAAAATTTCCCTGATAATAGCTGCCATCTTTAAAATAAAAGAAAAAGCCCATCCACGGCGTCGCTAAAAGCATGATCTCGAAAAAGAAAAACGGGACTTTTCCCATGTATTTTATCATTCGACCTGCTACTCCGGAAAAGCTGCATACCTCTTCCATATAGCGGAACATCAGATAAGAAGCCGCTCCCTCTAACGCAAAAAAAGCAAACGTAAACAATTCGTTCCAGATTAATGGAACGATTGCTGCATTTGCCAGTCCAATACATGATAAAATATTTGCGATACACTCGCCAAGACACACCCCAAGCAGTCTGCCAAATACTTTTGACTTAACCGTTGGAAACTGTCTGATCAACAGGAAATGACCGCTGATAACCACAAAAATGACGAGCGACATAATCTCGAAGTCATAATTATACTGCACCCGTCTGCTCCTCCTGTGCTTCTTTCGCCTGTATAATTGCTTCATTTAGCTGGAGCATCTTTGCATCCAGCATAGAAACAATATCGGAACATTCTCTTAGATCCCTGCTGATATAGCCGGGTGCATTTCCCTCAAATTTGTAATAGATCTTATGCTCTAAGCTTGCCCAAAAATCCATCGCCATCGTCCGGATCTGAATCTCCGCACTCAGCTCCTTTGGACCATGAATCGTATTCACTGTATATAAAATAATCATATGGTAACTACGATATCCACTGGTCTTCATATGACTTACATAATCTTTCTCACACTTCACCTTCATATCTGTGCGATTCTTTATAAGATTCACAACCCGGTCTATATCCTCCACGAACTGACAGATAATACGAATTCCTGCCAGGTCTTCTATCTTTTTCTCAATATCATTCATCGATACATTCTTACGCTGCATCTTATCTAAAATACTGACAATACTCTTCACTCGTCCATCGACAGACTCTATCGGTGTTCTTCTATAATATGATGAAACTTAACAGTCAGTTCATCGACTGCCAGCTGATATGGGTCAAGCAGTTCTCTCCAAAGCTGTATCTCCATGTGATCACCCCCAAATTATTATACCATATTTTTCCATTTTGTGCAAGTAAAATGTATGCTTTATTCCACCTTTTCAGGCTCGCGGCGGCTCGACTTGAATATCTATGATGATGTCAGGGTCAAAAGTATTTTGACCCTATTATTATATAATAATACAGATTAATCCGCCACTGCTTTCGTTTACGATTTTTTCCATGGCATTTTGCAGTTTTTCCTGGCTGTCATCATTGATTTTTGTGACTTTTCCGGATATACCGTCATCCAC
>OHBR01001186.1_pt1 | contig 10219 bp, 6 predicted proteins | sample 1577461 | NCBI WGS metagenome assembly OHBR01 (sample SAMEA3879579, study PRJEB24766) | human gut metagenome | biome: human-associated habitat; feature: feces | place: USA | collected 1985/1987
CGGCGCAGCCATAGTCAGCGGCATACTGGCTCAGCCCGATATCAGCGCTACGGTAAGAGCGATTGCCAAGGTAAGCCAAGAGTTTGCCAAATAATAAGCGTTATCACAAATATTCCTGTTCAATAAAATTATGGTCATCTTTTAGGGTGGCCATTTTTGCGTTAAAGCTGATTTTCCGAATTATTTTTAGTTAAAACTGAAAAATGTTCACTAATATGCCTATATTTATCGCTATCCATATTGGATAAAACGCCGAAGTGTGTTAAAATAGATACATAAATAGCAAGTATTCACCTCGAAAAAATTACATTGGAGGCCGTGTATATGAGTAACATTAGAAGACTTTTTGTAGAAAAGAAGGATGCCTTTGCTGTCGAAGCACATGGCTTGCTTGCAGACCTGCGCAACAACCTTGGTATGAGCAATCTTACCGGTATGCGTATTGTCAACCGCTATGACGTGATGGGCCTGAGCGATGAAGAATTCGCTATGGCTAAACAGCTGGTGCTGTCCGAGCCGCCTGTCGACAATGTCGTAGAGGAGGAGCTGCCGCTGGCTGCAGGCGAGGCTGCCTTTGCCGTAGAGCTGCTGCCCGGTCAATACGACCAGCGCGAGGATTTTGCCGAACAATGTATCCAGCTGATTACCCAAAAGGAGCGCCCGATGGTTGCTGCCGCTAAGGTATATGTTCTGGAAGGCGAGCTGACTGCGGAAGAAGTTGAAAAAATCAAGGCTTACTGCATCAACCCGATTGAAGCACGTGAGGCTGAACAGGCTAAGCCCGAAACCCTCATCAGCACCTGCGAGGAGCCGGAAAAGGTTAAATCCGTTACCGGTTTCCTGACCATGTCCAAGGAAGGAGCGGAAGCACTGCGCCAATCTATGGGTCTGGCTATGAGCCTGGACGACCTGCTGTGGTGCCAGAAATACTTCAACGAAGAGCACCGCGAGCCGACTATTACCGAAATCCGTGTGCTGGATACCTACTGGTCCGACCACTGCCGTCATACTACCTTCATGACGCAGATTGAAGATGTAGATATCGTTCCCGGCACCTTTACCCAGCCTGTACAAGAGGCTTATGACAAATATATGGCTGCCCGTGACGAGGTTTACGGTGAAGACACCGAGCGTCCGGTAACCCTGATGGACATTGCCGTAATCGGCATGAAGAAGCTGCGCAAGGAAGGCAAGCTGGCTGACCTTGACCAGTCCGAAGAAATCAACGCATGCTCTATCGTTGTGCCTATCGAAATCGACGGCAAGACCGAAGAGTGGCTGGTAATGTTCAAAAACGAAACCCATAACCATCCGACAGAAATCGAACCGTTCGGTGGCGCTGCTACCTGCCTCGGCGGTGCAATCCGCGATCCGCTGTCCGGCCGTTCCTATGTATATCAGGCTATGCGTGTGACCGGTGCGGCTGATCCGACCCGTCCGATGTCGGAGACACTGCACGGCAAACTTCCGCAGAAGCGCATCGTAAAGGATGCAGCACATGGCTACAGCTCCTACGGTAACCAGATCGGTCTTGCTACCGGCTATGTAAAAGAGATTTATCATCCAAATTATGTGGCAAAACGTATGGAGATCGGTGCTGTTATGGCAGCAGCTCCGCGCAAAAACGTCATCCGTGAGACTTCCGATCCGGGCGATGTAATCATCCTGATGGGTGGACGTACCGGCCGTGATGGTATCGGCGGCGCAACCGGTTCTTCCAAGGTACATACCGAGGAGTCCATCGAGGTCTGCGGCGCAGAGGTTCAGAAGGGCAATGCACCGACCGAGCGTAAATTACAGAGACTGTTCCGCCGCCCAGAGGTCAGCCGTCTGATCAAGAAGTGTAACGACTTTGGCGCCGGCGGCGTGTCGGTAGCGATCGGTGAGTTGGCTGACGGACTTCAGATTGACCTTGACAAGGTTCCGAAGAAATATGCAGGTCTGGACGGAACGGAGATTGCGATTTCCGAGTCACAGGAGCGTATGGCTCTGGTGGTAGACCCGAAAGATGTTGATAAGATGCTTGCTTATGCAGCAGAAGAGAACCTGGAGGCAGTTCCGGTTGCCGTTGTTACTGAGTCCCCGCGCCTGGTTCTGAACTGGAGAGGCAAGACGATCGTAGATTTAAGCCGTGCATTTCTGGATACCAACGGTGCTCATCAGGAGACAACCGTTACCGTTGAGGTTCCGACCAGGGAAGGCAATGTATTTGATAAACAGGAAGTAAAGGATGTCAAAGAAAAATGGCTGTCCATGCTTTCTTCCTTAAATGTATGCTCCCAGAAGGGTCTGGTTGAGATGTTCGACAGCACCGTGGGCGCAAGCAGTGTATTCCTGCCCTATGGCGGCGTCCACCAGATGACCGAGACACAGGCGATGGTGGCAAAACTGCCGATGAGCAAGGGCAAATGCGATACCGTTACCATGATGAGCTACGGCTATGATCCGTACCTGTCCAGCTGGAGCCCGTACCACGGCGCTACTTACGCAGTGCTGGATTCTGTTGCTAAGATCGTGGCAAACGGCGGTGATTTCCACAAGATCCGCTTTACCTTCCAGGAGTACTTCAAACGTATGACGGAAGATCCGAAGAGATGGGGCACACCGTTCTCAGCTCTGCTCGGTGCTTACAGTGCGCAGCTCGGATTTGGACTTCCGTCCATCGGCGGCAAGGACAGTATGTCCGGCAGCTTCTATGATGAAGAGCACGGCGAAATCGATGTACCGCCGACACTGGTTTCCTTTGCAGTTGATATTTCCGATACCAAACACGTGGTATCTCCGGAATTTAAGAAAGCGGGCAGCAAGATTGTTCTCTTTACTATCGAGAAAGATGCACATGACCTGCCGGTTTACAGCCAGATCATGGATGGTTACGAGAAAATCTACCGCGATATGGAGTCTGGAAAGATTATTTCCGCATATGCGGTTGAGGGTGCTGGTGTGGCAGAGGCTGTCAGCAAGATGGCATTTGGTAACCGCCTGGGCGTAAAGATTGAGCACAATGTAGATCCGAGAGACTTCTTCGCCGCTGGCTGGGGCAATATTGTCTGCGAGGTTCCGGACGGCAAGGTAGGCGAGCTGTCCATTCCGTACACCGTGATCGGTGAGGTGACCGACAAGGGAACCTTCGAGTATGGCAGTACCGTGATCTCCATGGAAGAGGCTCTGAAAGCATGGACCGGAACCCTGGAGAAAGTGTTCCCGACCGCTTCCGGCGCACCGATGAAGGCAGCAGAAGAGACACTTTACAATACCGATAAGGTATATGTATGCAAACATAAAGTGGCAAAACCAACTGTATTTATTCCGGCAATGCCGGGTACCAACTGCGAGCTGGACAGCGCGAAAGCATTTGAGGCAGCCGGAGCGGAGACGATTGTGCGTGTATTCCGCAACCAGAATGCATCCGATATCCGTTCTTCCATCGAGCAGTACAAAGAGGATATCAAGAAATCCCAGATCATCATGTTCCCGGGTGGATTCTCCGCAGGTGATGAGCCGGATGGTTCGGCTAAATTCTTCGCTACGGTATTCCGCAACGAGGCGATGATGGAGGAGATCGACAAATTGCTTCATGACCGGGATGGTCTGGTACTGGGTATCTGCAATGGCTTCCAGACATTAATCAAACTGGGACTTTTAACCGGAGGCAAGATTGAGCCGCAGAAAGCAGATTCCCCGACTCTGACAACCAACAACATTGGACGCCACATTTCCCGTATGGCATACTTAAAGGTTGTATCTAACCTGTCCCCGTGGCTCAGAAAAGCAGAGCTGGGCGGCGTATACTGCAACCCGATGTCCCATGGTGAAGGACGTTTCGTAGCCAACGAGGAGTGGCTTGCAAAACTTCGCGCAAATGGTCAGATCGCGATCCAGTACAGCGATCCGAACGGAAACTTATCCGTCAGCGAGGAGTGGAACCCGAACGGTTCCTACCAGTGCATCGAGGGTATCACAAGCCCGGATGGACGTATTCTTGGTAAGATGGGTCACAACGAGCGCTGCTGGAGCGATACAGGCATGAATATCTATGGAAATCAGGATATGCAGCTGTTTGCTTCAGGTGTGGAGTATTTCAAATAAAATGAACACCTGCTTTTAAGTAAGGTAGAAATAGACCGGATCGCAGAAATCTGCCCCGGTCTATTTTTTGTGTGATAGAAAATTCCTTGGAATTCCCCATCACACAAAAAGGTACATTCTTTTTTATGTCACAGGAAATATCAATTATGATATAAATTTTATCATTGACGAAAATGTCAGAAAACCTTAAACAAAAAGTTATTCTCAGGTAATAAAAGTGTGCTATGCTGTCAATAACAGAAAACAGACATTTACTTCAAAAAACAAGGGAAAAATTTTGAAAATACCGACAGTTTATTTTGACGCAGGCGGATATGTTTGTTATAATGGAAACAAGAGTTTGTACGCGAGAGTACATTAAAAAAGGAGGATGGGATATGAGACATAACCTGAAGGCAGCGGCGGTTTCCGCTCTTGCTATCATGGCGGCACTGGCTATGAGTATTCCGGCATACGCGGCTGACAAAAAGATCTCGGAAGTTAAGTTCCGTGTCAATGCGAAACCGGAAGCGGGCGACAGCATCGGGGATCCGGATGTACAAGTTACGAAGGGTAATGTTGAGATTACCGAGCAGGAGTTTGACAATGACGACAGCGAGTGGGAGAGAGGTGATAAGCCGGTCATCTACCTGACGATCGAGGCAAAGGACGGTTATCAGTTATCCGGCACAAAGCTTTCTGCAACCAAGTCGGCTTACAAAGTTACGAAGCGATCTGGCGATAAGAGCGAGTGGAAAGTTAAGATTACGATGTCAGCTGTTGACGGCGATTTGGATACGGTCGAAGATCTTAGCTGGAGCAATCGTACCGCAACCTGGGACAGCGTATCGGATGCAAGCAAGTATGAAGTTAAACTGTACCGCAACAGTTCTACCGTAACGACTGTTACAACCACAGGCACAAGCTACAATTTCTACCCATACATGACGAAATCCGGCGATTATACCTTTAAGGTACGCGCGGTTGACGGAAGCGATAAGGGTGAGTGGAGTGACGAGTCCGATGAATATTATATGAATTCTTCAGATGTGTATACAGGTACACCTCCGACCGATAATTCTTCTGGTGGTTCCACTCCGGCAAATGCGAATGGTCAGTGGGTAAACAGCATTTACGGCTGGTCTTACTACATCAATGGTGTACCGGTTAAGAACAACTGGGTATATGTTGATAATGAGTGGTATCATCTGAATGCAAACGGCTTCATGGATACAGACTGGATCTATACTGATAATAACTGGTTCTATTTAAACCCGGTATCCGATGGTACGAGAGGCAAGATGCTGACCGGCTGGCAGCAGATTGGACCGTACAAGTATTATCTGAATCCGGTATCCGACGGCACTCGCGGTGCAAGAAAGACAGGCTATCAGTTCATCGATGGCGCATGGTATCTGTTTGACCTGAATAGCGGAGCACTCTGGACTAACATGGTAGCTCCGAACGGTATGATAGCGGATGCAAATGGTGTTCTTCACTAAGGAGATATCCGACTGCAGACCGGAAGAGAATCTGAAATGCGGAAACATACATAAATGAAATAAAAATCAGACAGCGGCAGACAGCGGACGAGCGAAAGCAAGTGGCTGATGCCGCTGTTTTTTGTTTTTCTTGCACAGAAGGGGAGAAAAAGGATATAATAGAGAATCATATTGAGAAGCCGGAGAATTGATGAGGCGGGAATAAGAAACAGAGAGGAGAATCGATAAATTACGATGAAACCAACTGTATTATTGTATAATTTTACTGATTCCAAAAGAAAAATGAAGGTGCAGCAGGCGCTTATGCCGCTGGGATTCCGTTTAAGGGCAGTGAAAAAGGAGGAGTACGGGCTGCCGGTGGGCGTGCTGGCTGGTGTGAAAGGACTGAATGAGGATGTCCTCAGGGAAGCCGGACAGGCAATAGAGGCCGGGGAGGAAACGCAAAAAGAAGGGACCGCGCAGAAACAGGCAGACGGGAGGCTGCAGCGAGAAGTGCCGGAGAATGATTCTTCCAGGAAAATGGATTTCTCGGATGAGATGGCGATCATGGCAGGCTTTTCTTCCGCCCAGATCGATGCATTTATCTATGCACTCCGAAAAAAGGGAGTCGGACGGATTGATTATAAAGCAGTCCTGACACCGTATAATATGAAGTGGGATTCGGTACAATTATATGAAGAGATCAAAAAAGAGCATGAGATGATGACGGGGAAAGGTAAAGACGAAGCATTGTGATGCCATGGGATTGGTGAAAGGTCATTTTACTGCTTGATGTGGAGGTGGAAAGATGCTGGAAAAAGTAGATTTGAATAAATCAGTGGATAAGGAAAACTACAAGAAGCTTCGGGAAGAGATGGATGTGAAGCTGGGAGAATTGCAGCGCGCCTGTAAGGCGGAAAAGATCCCAGTTGTCATCGTATTTGACGGCTTCGGGGCAGGCGGTAAGGGAACGCAGATCAACCGCCTGATCCAGCCGCTGGATCCGCGCGGCTTTGATGTTTATGCGAGCCGGGAGACGGGAGAAGAGGAACGGATGCGTCCATTTCTCTGGCGGTATTGGACGAAGACACCGGAAGATGGGCGAATGATGATCTTTGACAAGAGTTGGTACGATAAGGTTACCGTTGACCGGTTTGACAAAGAGACGAAGCGGCAGGAGCTAAACGGGGCGTTCCGGGATATCCTTTCATTTGAAAAGCAGCTGGCAGATTCCGGCATGATTCTGATCAAATTGTTTCTGTATATTTCCAGGGACGAGCAGAAAAAGCGCTTTAAACGGCTGGAAGAAAGCAAAGAGACTGCGTGGCGTGTGACGGAGGCGGACTGGAAGCGCAACAAGGATTACGATACATTTCTGGAGATGAATGAGGAAATGCTGCAGCGGACGGATACCGGGTACGCGCCGTGGACGATCGTGGAAGCGACTGATAAAAATTATGCGGCAGTCAAGATTTTATCCACCGTCACAGACCGGCTGGAGTATGAGCTGAACCGCCGCCGAATGGAACGCGAGGAAGGGGCGGTGCATCCGCCGGTCAAACTTCCAGATGAGCGGTTTAAAAATGGCGTGCTTTCCGGCGTGGATCTGACGAAAACACTGACACGCGAGGAATATAAGGAACGTCTGGATAAGCTGCAGAAAAAGCTGGAGGTGCTGCACGGCGAGCTGTACCGGCTGCGGATTCCGGTGGTGATCGGCTTTGAAGGCTGGGATGCGGCGGGAAAAGGCGGTGCGATCCGGCGCCTGACAAGCCACCTGGATCCACGCGGCTACAAGGTCAATCCGACGGCGGCACCGAATGATGTGGAGAAGGTACACCATTATCTGTGGCGTTTCTGGCGGGAGATGCCGAAAGCGGGGCATATTGCGATCTTCGACCGCACCTGGTACGGGCGCGTGATGGTGGAGCGGATCGAGGGCTTCTGCAGTGAGGCGGACTGGAAACGGGCATATCAGGAAATCAACGAGATGGAAGAGCACATGGCGAATTTTGGCGCGGTGATCGTGAAATTCTGGATTCATATTGATAAAGATGAGCAGGAACGCCGCTTTAAGGAGCGCATGGAGGCTCCGGCAAAACAGTGGAAAATCACGGACGAAGACTGGCGCAACCGTGAAAAATGGGACGCATACGAGCAGGCAGTCAATGAGATGCTGGTGCGGACCTCTACCACCTATGCCCCGTGGACGATCGTAGAAGGAAATTCCAAATATTACGCGCGCGTCAAGGTGCTGGAAACGGTTGTGGAGGCGATGGAGGAGAAGATCCGTGAGGTAAAAAAGCTGCGTAAGTGATAGAAAGAAGCGGACGGCCGATTTGGGAATCATGTGTGGAAATATGAAGAAGCGCGGTTGCAATTCTTCGTAAGATACAGTAAAATCAATATTTAAAGAAAATAGACGGCAATTTAAAAAATACAAACATTTGTCTAAACTTTGCATTAAGTGTAACGATAGAAAGGAAGCGGACAAAATGGAGTAGACAGCAAAAGAAAGCACGCTTGCAATTATGGCAGAGCATGCCGGGGATCCAACTCCGATGGAATTATTTCATATGCATGTGAAGCATGAGGGAATCAATACAAAATCGGAAGACGAGGCCTGGGAGGTTGCTGAGACACTGGCGCGCCTGATGGGGCTGATGCCGCGCGAGACGGAGAAAGCGGTGTTCAGCGGTGACCTGACGGAAAATATGAAAGTGGAGAGCCACGGAACCTACGGCCATATTGGCTTTGGCGTAAATGATTGCGAGGCGGCGATCCGATACTTTGTGAACCGCGGTATGACGCTTCGGGAAGAGACGAAGCGCTTTGATGAGCAGGGTCGCTGTATTTTCGCCTATTTTAAAGAAGAAGTCGGCGGATTTGCGATCCACCTGGTACAGGATTGATAGCACCAGGCGATATAAAAACGAAAAGGATAGCAATATGAAAAAAATAATCGTGATCGGCGGCGGGGCAGCCGGCATGGCGGCTGCGATTGCGGCGGCGGAAAATGGCTGCGCGGCAACGATCTATGAAAAGAATGAGAAACTGGGAAAAAAGATCTATATCACGGGAAAAGGGCGCTGCAATGTGACGAATGACTGTGATATGGAAGGCCTGTTTGACAGTGTTGTGACAAACAGCCGCTTTTTATACAGTGCATTTTACGGTTTTAGTAACCAGGATATGAAGGATTTTCTGGAGGCGAACGGCTGTCATGTTAAGGTGGAGCGCGGCAACCGTGTCTTTCCGGTGTCTGACCGGGCGTCGGATGTGACATCGGCATTTGCAAGACGGCTGCGGGAACTGCGCGTGAAAGTAGAATTGAATCAGGGAGTCCGGGAACTGTGGCTGGAGGATGGTGTATTAAAAGGTGTGATTCTGGCGCAGGGCGGTAATGAGCGTGGGAAAAAGGACTCCTACATAGCTGCGGATGCAGTGATCGTGGCGACGGGCGGTTTGTCCTACCCGACGACCGGCTCAACCGGCGATGGTTACCGGTTTGCGGAGGCAGCAGGGCACAAGGTGACGGAACTTTCGCCGGCGCTTGTTCCGTTTGAGACGAAGGAAGATGTGAAGGAGCTGCAGGGACTCTCCCTGCGGAACGTGGAAGCTGCTGTTTTAAATGGAAAGAAAGAGGTTTACCGTGAATTTGGTGAGATGCTGTTTACCCATTACGGTGTTTCGGGTCCGGTACTCTTGAGTGCCAGCAGTTATGCGGCGAAAAAACTGAAAAAGGGTCCGCTGACTCTGATGATCGATCTGAAACCGGCGCTTTCCATGGAACAGCTCGATGCGCGGATTCTGCGCGATTTTGAGGCGGAGAAGAATAAACAGTTTAAAAATGCGCTGAACCATCTGTACCCATCAAAACTGATACCAGTCATAATTCGCCGCAGCGGCATTGAGCCGGACAAGCAGGTCAACGCCGTGACGAAGGAAGAGCGGAGACGTCTGGCGGAGGTGACAAAGCATTTTACATTGACGCTGACCGGGCTGCGAGGTTTCAATGAGGCGATCATTACCCAGGGCGGTGTGACGGTAAAAGAAGTGAATCCATCCACGATGGAGTCGAAGAAGCTTCCAGGGCTTTATTTTGCAGGGGAAGTGCTGGATCTCGATGCAGTCACGGGCGGCTACAACTTACAAATTGCGTGGTCGACCGGCATGCTGGCGGGACGGAGCGCAGCGGAAAATCATGAATTATAACGATATGAAAAAGGGGAAACGAAATGCCGATTAATATAGCGATTGATGGACCAGCCGGGGCTGGAAAGAGCACAGTGGCAAAGAAGCTGGCGGAAGATTATGGATATATTTATGTTGATACAGGGGCGATGTACCGGGCGATGGCATTGTATTTTTTGCGCCAGGGCATCGACAGCCATGATGAGGCGGCGATCGGACGCGCCTGTGAGACGGTTTCCATTTCACTGGAATATGAAAATGGGATCCAGCAGGTTTATTTAAATGGGGAGAATGTCAGCAGCGAGCTTCGGACGGAGGCGGTTGGAAATATGGCTTCGAATACCTCTGTCTATGCGCCGGTCCGCAAAAAACTGGTGGAGCTGCAGCGTGAATTAGCCGGACGCCGGGATGTCGTGATGGATGGCCGGGATATCGGAACGGCGGTTCTGCCGGATGCGACCCTGAAAGTATATCTG